>Ga0209828_1002351_pt1 | contig 15779 bp, 9 predicted proteins | sample MaitaG_FD_187429 | JGI IMG/M metagenome (GOLD analysis project Ga0209828, IMG submission 187429) | Marine algal microbial communities from Maine, USA - Maine_Asex2 metaG (SPAdes) (version 2) | ecosystem: Host-associated > Algae > Red algae > Unclassified | place: Maine, USA | collected 2015-01-05 | reverse complement strand
AATTCAAGTGGAATGCGCAACTTTGCGCCCGAGTACCCAAGAGACAATCCAAGCTTCATGGACTGTGTTTAGCCGGTCCGCTAATGAGACGTCCAGATTCGCTGCGAACCAATGAGGAACGGGGGGGCTACGTTTGGGAAATGGGGAAGTCAGTACTGGAGGGCGTGCGCGTCGTCGATTTCACGTCGGGGCCGGCGGGTGGCCTGACCACCACCGTGCTCGCCGACTTCGGCGCACAGGTGATCAAGGCTGAGCCGCCGGCTGGGGATCGGTTTCGTTCGTTGGCGGCCAATCCCTTTTGGTTGCGCGGCAAGCAGAGCGCAACCGTTGACCTGGAGGACTCAGCTGGTCGCGACCTAGCTCGCGACTTGGCAGCTACCGCAGATGTTGTGGTGGTCAGCGGACCTCCTTCTCGGCTTTCTCGCTGGGGTATCGATGCAACGTTGCGGGATGCCCTGCCCCAGCTCGTGCATTGCACCATCTCCGGTTGGGGAACGCAGGGCCCGTATGCCGAGCTGGCTGGTTACGAGGGTGTCGTGGCCGCAAAGTTTGGGCGCATGGCTGCCTTCGACGTGCAACTGAACAAGGATCGCCCCGTGTTCTCTGCGGTGCCAGTCGCTACCCATGTGGCGAGCCAGGCGGCCGTGCAAGGCATCGTCGCCGCGCTCTTTCAGCGTCAAACGACGGGGCGAGGCGGTGTGGTCGAGGCAAGCCTTGTCCAAGCATTGATGCCGTTTGATCTCGTCGATCTGTTGGCTCGTCAGATCGCGGAACGAGACGATCGAAGCTTCACGCCGCTGCGCAAGATGAACCCGATGCCAACCCTGAACTACCACCCGCTGCGCACCAGCGATGGCAAGTGGATCCAATGCGGGAATTTGTTGGAGCACCTGTTCTACTCGTTCCTCGACGCAGTGGACCTGCTGGGCGAGTTCCTAGTCGATGACCAATATCAGGGCAGTCCGGCGGTGTGGAGCGCAGAAGCGATCGACGAGGCACGGGACCGCATTTTGTTGCGCATGCAAGAACGCACCGCGGATGAGTGGATGCAAACGTTCGCCGAGAACGGCAATGTGGCTGCTGAACCAATCGTGTCCTGTGCGCAGGCAATGCAGCACTTGGACTTGGTCCAAGGCAAGGGCCTGGTCGAGATCGAGGATGCCGCGGTTGGCATGACCACCCAGATTGCCCCAATCGCTGAGCTCTCGGTGACACCGGCCGCACCGACAACTGGTTCACCATTTCCTGGCGAACATCTCGATCAGACCCTGAGCGAGTTGGCGACCAATCACCTAGTTCATCCACCATTGGATGGGCAGATCGAACCGCTTGGCCGTCCACTCGCCGGGCTGACCATCCTGGATCTCTCGACCATTATCGCGGCGCCGCTGGGTGTGACGATGTTGGCTGACCTTGGCGCCAAGGTCACCAAAGTCGAGCCCCTAGGCGGCGACCCGTACCGAGGCATGCTGATCGAGGGTCGCATGGCGGTCAAGACCAACCTTGGCAAAGAGTCGATCTGTATCAATCTGAAGACTGCCGAGGGTCGAGCGCTTATCCACAAATTGGTCGAGACTGCCGACGTGCTGGTGCACAACTTTCGGGGCCAGGTTCCCGACAAGCTCGGCATTGGCTACGAGCAACTCAACGCCATTAACCCGGGCCTGATTTGGGTGGTCGTTAACGGCTACGGTCCGCACGGGCCCGGGGCGAAACGCCCGGCGACACATCCGGTGATGGGCGCGTGTACTGGTGGGGTGGCGTATCAGGCGGGCCAAGCACTCACCCGAGACTGCCCCACGCTCGACGATGTCCGGGAGACCGCCCGCCAGATCATGGCCGCCAACGAAGCGAACCCAGATCCAAACACCAGCGCCGTCATGGCATCGGCGGTAATGCTCGCGCTGTTTGCTCGGCGCGAGCATGGCGGCCAACGGGTTCGGGTCAATATGCAGGTTGCGAACGCATGGGCAAACAGCGACGACTTTTTGTCCTATGCGAACAAGCCGGCTCGCACCCCGGTCGACGCTGAGCATTTCGGGCTGCACGCCGGCTACCGGCTGTACCCGACTGCTGACGGCTGGGTGTTTTTGGCACTCACAACCGACGCTGAGTTCGCTGCGTTCTGTAGCGCAGCCGAGTGCCTCGACATATCGGCCGAGCCGCTCTTTGTCAGCGTGCAGAGCCGACTGGCGAACGACGCCATGTTGGCCGGGGCGTTGACCGCAGTCTTCGCTACGCAAAGTGCCGAAGTATGGGAAGCTCAACTTATCTCCGCCGGTGTTGCTTGTGTGCGGGCCGATGGCGTCGAGATCGATCGATTCATCGCTCAGGACCCTCATATGGTCGACAACGGGTGGGCGCCACTGGTCGAACACACCCGTTTCGGCCGGCTGCAACGTTGGGGTCCTGTCGTCACAGTGAACGGCCTGAACCCGACATACGGGTCTGCTCCGCTCGCCGGCGAACATACCGATGCCGTTCTGACACAACACGGGTTGATACCCGAAGCCATAGCTGCGCTCCGCGATAACAAGATCGTGGGCTCCGAAGCCGTGTAGGGCGGACCGAGCCCGCTGTGCAGGAGAGCCGGCGCGCTACCGAAGCAGCATCAGCCCGCTAGCGGCTCTCAGTGGAGTACGACGTCGTCTGCCCAATCCAGATCCGACATGGGTGGTTGATCATCGGCAACCACAGAAAAAACCGGTGCGTAGGTCGTGGCGCGATGCTTCACTTCCTGTGGTTTCGTTGAACCATTCTGGGGGTTCGAGCGGGTGTGTTTGCTCTTCGGTTGCTCGTCGTTTGTTGCTGGCCGATCGGGGCTCGTCGACTTTGTCTCGGCACCGGTTTCAGACTCGACCTCTGCCACTGCCTCTGTCAGCTTTGGGAACGGTTTACCCTTGGCTGTTGCCGAGATCTTGCCATTGCCGTCAGAGGCCTTGAGCTCAAAGGATCGGGCGGCTTCGAAACGGGGCAACTCCCCGCTCTTGATCGTTTCAGTTCCTGCGAGTCGCGGGGCCGCGTTCTTACTGCCCCCGAACCAGCGACTCTTCCCGTCGTCGTGGCCGTATCCGTACCCATACCCATAGCCGCCGTATCCGAGTGGGCCGCCGTTGCGACCCTTGACCTCGTTCAGGACAGTGCCGATCACATTCGCACCAGCTTGCTCAAGCTGTTCGAGAGCATGTTCGAGTTCGTCGCGCTTGGTCAGGCGGGCATTGGCTACGACCACCGTCGCGTCAACTAGTCGTGATACTACTAACGCATCAGAAACCGGCAGCACCGGCGGCGAGTCAACAATGATTACGTCGAGCGAATTGCGGAGCGATGCAAACGTAGAGGCAGCGCGCTTGCTACCGAGCAGTTCCGACGGCCCTGGCGGCACCGGTCCGCTAGGAAACACCCAGAGCTTGCCGTTGTTCAAGTCCATTGCGTGGGATCCAGCGCTGCTCTTATCCGTGCCGATGATCACCGAGCTGATGCCCGGGACTTGAGGGAGATCAAAAAGTTTGTGCAGCCGCGGGCGGCGAAGATCAGCATCAATCACCGCAACACGTTGGCCCGATTGAGCCATGACCACCGCGAGATTTGCTGCAACGGTGGTCTTGCCGGCCGAAGGGCCAGCACTCGTGACCTGGATAACCTGCAAGCGCTTATCGACAGACGAAAACTCGATGCCGGCCCGGAGCAGCCGGAAGACTTCGGTGTCACTGCCATCGGGGTTCGCGAGCGACACCACGTCATCTTCGGACTTGATTGCCGGAATGATCGCCAATGCTGGCAAGCCCGGAGTCAGATCTTCGAGCGCATCGCGGCTCTTGATGCTGCGATCCAGGGTTTCGAGCAACAATGCACACGCCGCGCCAAGCATTAGGCCCAGTACGCCACCGAGCATGAGATTGCGATTCGTGCGAGGACTGAACGGGGCGCCAGCAACCTCAGCATCATCAATGATGCGAGCGCTGCCATTGTTGCCAAGGTCGGCAGTAATCGTCAACCGGTCATAGGAATCGGCGAGGTCATCGCGTAGTGATTGCTCACGGATCGTGTTGGCGTCTGCACCCTGAGCTTCGATTTTCTGATCAATCTCGGCTTCGATCTCGCGGATTCGATCAAGCAGCTTCTCGGCGGTTTCAAGGCGCTCGGCGACAAACTCGCTACGGCGAACGTCGAGATAACTCTCGGCATAAGTCTGGGCGACCGTCTGAGCCCGGGCTGCGTCGGCATCCACCGCGCTCACCACTACAAAGTCGGCCCGGGTCTCCGCTCGAGCAGAAATATCGGCCTCGAACCCCAACCGGTCTTCGGCTTCGTCTCGAACCAACTGCGATTCGAGCAGCTTGACTTCGTTGGTGGCCACTCGGTCAGCGTTGCTGACTCCAGTGACCGGATCGAAGATGTCGTTGGCGGTATTTTGATTGATCAGGATGTTGGCCGAGGAACGGTACATCGGCGTCTGCAGTGCCGACCACAAAAACGCCGCAACCAGCGTGGCGACAAAACACGCGACCACGACCGACCAGCGACGCCGGAGCAGTTCGATGTAGTCGCGTAGTGAGAGTTCGGTAGTCACAGTGTCTCGCCGCATTGGTGAAATAGGACATATCTAGTGTAAGGAGCACTAGACCCTTTCGCGAGGCTGCCGCTGGAGCGGTCGGCGCAGCACCAAGGAGAGTGGCAAACCCTCGGCCAGCTGATCGGGGGGCGCAACTTAGTTGCCCACCACGAGGTCTGCGCTGAGTAGCAGGTTCTCATCGAGAGAGCCGCTCCAAGTGAACTCCTCTGACGGGCCAGTGTAGGAAACGGACACTTCATCGGTGTTCACGAGCGGCTGACTCCATACCTCTAGGGCGTAGGGCAGGTCGACATTCACGACACCAACGAGATCGAATCTGATCTCGAACCCGTCGCCGGTGGGAGGCAGGGTGACATCGACCAGGTAACGACTAAGCCCGAACTCGGTGGTGGAGCGGAAGTCGAGCGAAGCTCCATTGAGAGTCACGTTCGTGAGAGCGTTCGGGGAATAGAGAGACAGCAACACGCGATTGAGTCCAGCGGTCTCGCCGGCCCCCAGGGTGAATTCGGGGGCATCGTCAGGCACAGCGGAGCGAAGTGTTGCCGTGGCGGTTGCTTGAAGCACACCATCCTGATCGACGGCTACGTTGTAGTTCAGTCCTCGCTCAAGGTACAGATCCATCTTGTTCGACAGTGCATTTGACTGCACGAGGCCCACGAAGTCGGTTGCCTCGCCACTCTTTCCGAAATCGCGAAGTAGATGGATGGACCGCAGGAAATCGTTATGGGTCTCGTCGAACGTGACCACCTGCATATGGCCGCCACGGGCCGCCGGCCCCAAGATGCGGCCGAGCTCTTCGGGACCAGGCAATGTCTGGCCGCTCAGCCGATCGAGCACAGTGCCCGCTACTTGCGCAAGGGTGTCAAAGATCTCAGTGCGGCCGGTTGCACCGAAACGGTACTGGTCAACGAAAAAGAACTGAGGTGCATTCTGCACAGTGAGCGGTTCTTCTTGGAAGGGGATCTCAACGGGTCCCGTCAACTCCAGCAAATCGATCAGTGCCCAAGCATCGAGATAGATAAAGCCCGCAAGTGGCTCATCGGTTGCTCCGCTGAGTACCTGGCGAGAGACTTCGGCAACCTGCACGAAGTCAGGTGAACTCGTCAAGTTCTGCGGGAACTCGGTCGGCCGCCCCATCTCTAAGAACCAATCACTCACCGTTCCAGGTGTGATACCGCTCGCTCTGGCCACCGAGTACAACTCGTTGATCCGGCCTGACTCGCCGATTGCGATTCGGCCGTTGTCGAAGGACAGCAGCGCCCAGCTTCCAATGAACCCGCCGAACTCGCGTGACTCGGCGGGTGTTCCAAAGATCACGAAGTAGGTCTGTGGCCCGGCGACGCCCAGCATTTCGGGCACGACCTCGGCTGCGGTGGCCGCCAGTTCCGTCTCAGGCAGAAGTCCCTCGATCTCGTCGGACAACTCGCCGACGCGGTTACTGACCACCGGCAACAACCACGGCGAATCAGTTTCGCCGAGCACAACGACCGCTTCGGTCAGCGCCGCAGAGGTTGATCGCAATTGGGGAGCCATCTGCTGTAATGCCGACAGGTCCACAGCACCCGCCGACAACGAGATCTGATCGATATCGGCGTCTCTCACCGCAGCAGAGGCTTCGCGCGCAACCAAAGCACCTTGTGCGGTGGCAGCTTCCATCGCCCGCTGGTGTTGGGAAACGATCGGAACGAGGCGCAGCAATCGACCCGATCTTCCGCTGAGTCGAGACTCCGCACTGGTCAACGCCGATTCGGCAATCGTGAGGTCACTCACGACAGCAGTGGTGTCACCGGCGCGAGCGGCATCCAGGCCGCGGCGGGCGGCGGCTACGCCTCGGTCGACATCGCTGCGGGCGCCGAGCACGGCCGTTCCGCCAATCAGCATCATGGCGATCATGCTCAATCCCGTGGCGACTCCTGCCCAGCGAATCAGCTTCCTGGACCGCCGAGTGCCGTAGCGGTAGCCAGCTATGCAGATCAATACGAAGCAACCACCGGCAATCAGGCTTTGCAATCCAAAGAAGCCCCCCGGTGGCAAGCGCAGCAACGATTGCACCGCTAAGCCCGCTGCCAGCGCCGCCAGCAATCGACTGCGCCGGCCGAGTAGCGCAGATGCGGCGGCCAGAATCAGAGCGGCCCAGCCCAATAGCCCCCATGCAGTTACGCCGCCGGCTCCGGCGGCTACTGCGGCAACGACGATCAAAGCCCATCGAGGAGCCTTCGACGCGGCTATGACAACCAGAAAGGCAACCGTAAACTTGAGCGCTCCGTCCCAGATCGTAATGCCTGTTGGCGTAGCGGAGGCCTGCGTTGCCAAGACAGCTGCACCAAGCGCTGCCAGAAGAGGAGCGAACGTGTTCTTGGTGAGCTTGAGACCTCGAATGTCGTGAAGCGTTTCTGATCGCACCATTGGCGACGACGCTATCGATAGCGCTTGATGCTCCGCTGAATATCTGGCTTTTGCACTAACTTGGGGATAGATCCCGAGGCTTGCGGCCGCAGCGATGTGGAGTCTGCAACCCCTAACGTGGGGCGGTGTTCTCTTCTGCGATCCTCAAAACGGCTAACCGCGTAAGCCCGAAAGCTGGGACTGCGCTCCAGGTTCTCGAAGCGCTTGGCCCCGCCTGGGCCATGACGAGAACTCGGTTGGCCATAGAACAACGACTCAGGCTTGACCAACGCCACACGCCGCTGACTGACTGGTCGACGCACGAACCAGCAGGAGGGGTGCGTCGGCGGACAGGGGCGCTCGACATTTCTGGCGCAGAGACTTTCTACCGCGCACATCCCGAATTACTCACCGTCCTTCGTGCAAGCCATGTGCGTTGTGATCGGGGTGAGTTCGACGTATTCGGCACCTGGGTGAAACCAGATTCGTGGCATCACGATCCCATCGGAAATGTCCGCTATGACAGCGCTCTTCACTGGTCAGCCATCAAGGAACACGCCGACGCTGACCTCAAACTTGTTTGGGAGCCGTCGCGATTCTCGTGGGCCTTTGGACTTGCTCATCTTCATGTCGCAGATCCAACAAGCGCAGCCGCCGAGACCTTTTGGCGGCTTTTTGAGAGTTGGTGCGACAACAATCAGCCAAACGCTGGCGTGAATTGGCAGTGTGGCCAAGAGTCATCGATTCGATTCATGGCGGTCATGTTTGCGACCGAAGCATTCGGCGAAACCGTACGGACTGCGGAACGAGAGACACTGTTGCGTTCATTTGCCGACGTAACGGCTAGACGCGTTCTTGCGCACTGGCGCTACGCCCGCAGCCAGCGCAACAATCACATCGTGAGTGAGGCGGTAGGCCTACTTGGTGTCGCGGCCTTTTTCCCTGACCTCGAGGTATCGCCTAGGGCGTGGAACACCGGAGATCGGCTGCTTCGCGAAGCGTGTACCGAACTGGTTTTCGAAGATGGAGGAACGTCGCAATACTCGCTCAATTATCACCGAGTGTTTCTCGACAACTTCATTTGGGCGCGAATTCTCTATGGGCTGGCCGACCAGACCGTGCCATCAGAACTCGACGGAGCGCTCGACCGGGCAACTGTTTTCTTGCAGGCGCTGGTGAATACCCGTGATGGGACGGCCCCGAACTATGGCCACAACGACGGCGCCCGGCTATTGCCGACATCCTCCGCGACCCAAATGGACATGCGCCCAACAATCGAGGCAAGTCGCGCCTGTCGCGGTCATACCCATGCCGACAGTGAACTAGCAGCATGGATGCCGAAGCCAGTCTCCGGCGCGCCGGTGACGTCGCAACCTAGAACTCACTACCCCCAGGCCGGCATCACGTTGTTAGGGTCAGGAACACGCCGCGCCAGCGTTCGAGGATGTACGTTCGCGTTTCGGCCTGCACACCAAGATCAGCTGCACACAGATCTCTGGCTCGACGGTGTACACGTGATAACCGATCCGGGGACCTGGAGCTACAAGCCCGCTGGGGGCGAGCCCGAATTATCACTCAGCAGCTTCCACAACGGTCCGGTTCTTGTTGGCAGCGAAGACATGAAGCGCGCAAGCCGTTTCCTATTCGTCGAGTGGTCCAAAGTGACTCACGAAGTGGCAGAACCCATTAGTGGCCGCTGGGTTAGTACCCGAGTCAGTCCTGCAACGGCCATGACGGCGCAACGAGTAATCGAGACCACAGAACGCGGCTGGGTCATCACCGACGAAGTCGCATTGGCAGATCCTGGAGAAGTTGCCACGAGCTGGCTGCTTCCTTCCACGACTGTCAACATCTCGTCTCTCGGCGCCGAAGTAGAAATCAGCAAGCGGCGCTTCCGGCTCCACTTCGAAGTTGAAAATGGTGATGCCGCCCTAGAACGGCACGCCGCGATGATCTGCAATTCCTACCGTCAGTCGACCGGGGGAACCCGACTTACGTTCACAAGCAAACGAGCCGCCGAACACGTGCTCCAATTTCGCATTGAACCAGTGGAATAGGTCTAAGCACCGGCGATGCCACGATTTCGTCGGCGCAGACGTGACCCTAAGGCAACGGCGAGCGCGGTAGAAGTGACAATGGGCCTAACTTGCGGCCCGAAAAACTTCCCTAGATTTCTCGAGACCTTCGGGCCAGTAGGATCGGGTAGTGAATGGTCAGCCACCTTCGACAGAACGTGCGTCAACGTCGAGCTGGGTCGCGGCTGCTGCGCGCAAAATCGAGTGGATAGTTATCCGCGTTCGATCGCGTTTCGCCACCGCTCGATGGCGACTTTCGCTTGGCCAGCTTGGCGAAGAAAGCTTGATCTCGACCGGAGCCCGCATTACAGCCCCTGGATCCGTCCGCATCGGCAAGCGAGTTTTCATCGGCGCTGATGCTTCAATCTCTGCAGTTGGTGGACTGCAGATTGGCGATGAAGTCATGGTTGGCAACGGTCTCAATGTGCAGGGCGGGAACCATGCCCTGGGAAAGGCCCGCCGCGATGTTGGCCATGATCCAGATCAAAACCCTCCGCTGTCTATTGGGCGCGGCGCCTGGATTGGCTCTTGCGTCACGATTCTCGCTGGTTCAGACATCGGAGAATATGCTGTAATCGCGGCCGGTGCGGTAGTCACGAAGCCAGTCGCGCCATGGACAATGGTTGGCGGCGTTCCAGCCCGTTTCATCCGTGACCTCTCGGTTCAGGACAACTCGCTGAGTTAGCGACTCTCCACGGCGACCAGCGCATACCGACACCCAACATCCCTGGTCAGGCCAACACCTCCGGGAAAGCCCCCGTATAATCGGCGCCCTCGTGATGACTCGTACCGTTGTTCACCTGGGGGCGCTTCCTCCTCCGATTGGCGGAGTGTCCATTCACTGCGCCAGAGCAGCGACTGCGATGACCCAGCTGGGCATCAGAGTTCTTGTTCTGAATCTGCGGCGACGCGGTCAAGCGGTCCAAGGTGAGCTTCGCGGCCTCGGAGCGCTACGAGCCCTTCTCTCGGGCCGAAAGAGCGCCTCATTCTTCCTGCACTACTCGGGCTCTCACAGCGTTATCAGTACGATTTTGCTCGTAGCCGTTTCTCTGCTGGTCCCGGCCAACAGACTCGCGCTCTTGCAACACAACGGCGCCTACGACGAGGTTTTGCAAAGTTCGCGCACGGCCGGTCGGCTTCATCGGCGACTCGTTCGAAGAGCAAGCGTTGTCATGTGTCTCAGCGAAGAGTTACAGAAGGCGACCCTACGGGTAGATCCAACAGCACGCACGGTGCGATGCGCCTCGTTCATCCCTAGCGAACAGCTACACGCACTTCGCAAAACCGCGATTGGTCGTGTCGATGATCCCGAAGCGGCGCGAAACCCGGCCGCAAAGATCTTGGTGTCAAGCGGCTACCGCAACGCGACCTATCGCTACCACGAACTTATCGATGCCGTGCAGGAGGCCCGAGACACACATCAAGACGTTGCGCTTCACCTCTACTGCTATGGCGCTACAGACGAGGCCTACTGGGAGAAAATCCTGGCCCGTGTTCACCAGGACGACGCAATATTTATCCATGACGACGTGCCAGAGCCGGCTTGGCTCAGCGCGCTAAGCCAGGCTGCGCTCTACGTTCGCAACACCTCGCATGATAGCTACGGGGTTGCCGTGGCCGAGGCCGTGTTTCTGGGCGTCCCGGCCTTAGCAACGTCGGTCTGCCAACGTGCGCCAGGCGCGTCCTTGTTCCAGGTCGGTGATACGGAAGCGCTCCGCCAGGGCATCGTTGAGATACTCGATCGGGGCTCAGTACGGCAGTTCCATGACGTGCCAGGGGCGATGCACGGCTACCGCCAGGCTTTCGACCTCATCGACGGATGCCCACCATCTAGTGCAGCCGAACCGGACGCTTGACCGTGCAAGCAAGTCGAATATTGCGGGGAGATTTTCTTAAGAAGTCCGCCCGGGTGTCACTAGCCAAGATCGTCCAAGCATTCGGCGCTCTCGGCGCATCTCTCATTGTCGCGGTGGCCCTCGGCCCGAAGGGCCAAGGCGAAGTCGAGCGAACTCTCAACATCGCGCTACTGCTTGCGCCGCTCGCCCGAATGAGTGGGGCGCACGGGGCCATAGCGATGCACAGCCGAGGCCGTCCCAATCGACTTGTTGTCTCCAGCGTCGTTTTCATAAGCATCACCGGCACGCTTCTGGCGGTTCTGACGGCGAGTGTTTTGATAGCCGTGACCGATGTACCCGTTAGCAGCTCCATGGTTTACGCAGCAATCGCGCTCCTAGCACTCTTCGGCACCCGAGAAGTTGGCAAGGCCCTGAGCTGGTTGAGATCCGATGCCGCGGCCGACAACTACGCGTCCGTAGCGGTTGCCCTATTGCGAGTTTCAGTTCTCGCCATTGGGTGGGCCTTGGGGTTGTTGACATCAAACCGAGTGGTGTGGATCTTCGTTGGCGTGTGGACGCTCACGACAATCGTGTTTGTCAGCCTGGAGACGAGGAGAACCACCCCGCTGGAGCTTGCCGTAGACCGAGAGTCCTTGGTTGAGTGCCTTCGGACTGCGGGCCCGGTAACGATAAACCTTCTTGTTATTGGACTACTCCTTCGCATGGACATCGTGGTGCTTGATTACTTCGAAACTCCAACTGCAGAAATCGGCAGATATGCCATGGGCGTTCGGCTAGCCGAGGCCCTCTGGCTGGTACCCCTTGCGATCGCTCAGGTATTTGTCGTCGATGCGGCGCAGTCGCGACGCAATCGCAGCGATGGCCCCAATGTGAGCCAGATCTCGCAATGGTCTTTCATTCTCGTTTCGCTTGCTGGACTCGTTGTATGGGCTGGATTGACGCAATTGATCCCACGCTATGCAGCAAGCTACGACGGCACGCAGCGGTTATTTCTTCTGTTGCTTCCGGGCATAGCGCTCTACGCAGTTGTGCCAACGGTGCGAAATCGCCTGACGTTAGATGGCCGTCTCACCGGAATGACGGTCTGCGGAGCTGTAGCAGTGGCATTGAACCTGGTGCTCAACGTGCTGTTCGTGCCACGTTTTGGAGCCGAAGGCGCTGCGATATCAACATCTGTGGCCTATGGAGTACTCGTCCTAGGCATGCTGAAGTTGGCGTCTAGGGTCCATGGATCAGATCTCGACGAGCTCGAACTTGACTAGCTGGGCTTCGACTCACTGATGACCAGCCGGGACTGAACAGACTCGCCTAGACCGAATGCCCGGTGAGCTCCTGCTGCGAGCCGGTATTGCCACCCTGAAGCTCGCGTTGGCGGGAGCACGACGTACGGCCCATTGGCACGGTCAAGACCGAGTGGCCGAAGAAATTCGTAGTACCTGCGAGCAAAAAGAGCACGCTCGCGCAATACGGAGACTGCTGGGCCCCGGGGCCCAGCTTGGGCCCGACCTTTTGGAATGAAACCGTAGGCAAGCAGGTGGTCAGCCATTTCGATGGGTGCATCCACGACCACCGAAACAGGCTTTCGACGCCCAGCGATCGAAATCGAGCGAGCCCGTCCCGCGACAGTCATTTGTGAGGCGGCACACCTCACTGTCTTGTTGCCTCTCGTGAATGTTAGGGGCCCGACAACGCCGCCGGTCTGCTCGAAGGCAGCCGACTCAGCAGCCAGGGCAGCGAGCAGAAGCTCATGTGAGAACGCTGCGTTGGAGCGATAGAGCTTCAAGAACCGATCATCTTCGATGACGTGGCCTGAGCGCCACGCGGCGCGGTCAGAGCGCAGCAAATCAACCGTGTGGCGAGCATCATCAGTGAGTTCGATCCCCAAATCCTCGGAAATGGCCGCACTGTGCGTCGAAGACCACATGGCCGTCATCGCGTGGCGCTGATCGATGGCACCAGAACTCAGCGATGTCGCCTGCTGCGTGACGCGAGCTTCGCAGAAGTCAATGAGATTCGCCAAGAGTGTGTGCCTGCGACTGTCCGAGGCTGGCCCATGTGGGATCGCATCGATTTTGCCGGCGAGTACCGTGGGGTCGTCGAGATACAGGTGCTGGCGCATCTCGGGGTAGAGCTCGGGCGACGTAATCAGCGGAGCGTGAAGGACGACCCGTCTGTCCCGGTCCTGGTGGTGGTGGAAGAGAAGTGGCGCATTGACACGGTCAAACTCCTCGTTAACGATCACGAGATAGTCGACGTCGCTATAGCCAATGGTCCCTACGGAGCCGACCGTACCCACAGCTACGACGCCTCGCAGCGGTGCCACCATGTCTACGTACCGTTGGATCTCTTGTTCGTAGTCGTTCGCCGTTAGGCGCTCGGGTCGATTGATGATCTTGACCACGGCTTCAGGTCCTTCTTTGGGACGTTTCGATTGCGCTGCGAAGCAGCGGAACCAGCGTTGCAGCATGAGACTGCATCTGTGCGATCGAGTCGCTGAGGGATCGACCCCTATCCAGCATATGCACCGCTCGATAGCCAACCGTCGACTTAGCTGATAGCCGAGCCAACTTCGAGATCATAGGCGACACCCCTTGCCAATCTGATCGGGCTTTCTCAGCTGCTAGCACCAATTCCGGCTCAAAACCAATGTGCTCATAGAAGAGGTCGAAGCTCGTAGCCTTGTCGGTCGGATGTCCAATGTCTCCCATGAAATACGCGGGTAGCAGCGTCGCGTTCGAGATAAATCGTTTCGCCGAATAGAGATCAAATCCATACCGAAAGAAGGTTTGCGATGCATTCGCCAAGCGCTCGGCGCAGTCCACGCTGCTGAAGGGGCACGGCTCCGCGTCGTTCAACGAGATCATCAGATCTAACGGTTCAACCGACCAAGCTCGCTCCGAGTCGTACGACGCCAACGGCAGCACGAGTTCGCTATACGACTGACACAGTCCGGGCCACAAAAGGAACGGGCCATGATGTTGCAGCGGATCGACCTTGACCAGAAAAGGAAACAGCTTTGAGTCAATCCATTGGTTAACTGCTCGCACCTGTTTCTCAGAGGTAGCGCCTTTGTCCACAACCACGGTGAGATCTAGATCGCTGTAGCTGACTGCAGTGCCATCGCCAAAACTGCCGTGCACAACAATATTGCTGATGTTCTCGGCACCAGGCTGGCCCGCTAGAGCGCGAAGTTCTTCGAACCAGATCGGCCGGCGATCGGTTTCCGGCGGACGAAGAGAAAGTGTTACCGGCGCACCTGAGCCACCACCAGGTTCTGGCAGAGCCTGGTGCTTAGACCGAAACGCTCCTACAGCTCTCAAGTAGTCGATACGGTGCACGACTAGAATCTACGCGACCACTTTAAAGATGCCACCGCTTCACGCCCACCAAACCTCCAGGTTTGGCATCGACACGACCATGCGATGGATGGTCGCGCTAACGATTGTGCCGGTCGGTTTTCGCACGTTGGGCACAGAGTTAGCAGTCGCCGACTTTGTTGCACCGGTCGGTTTAGGTTGGCTATTTCTTCGCTGGTCAACGCTGCGACAGGTTCATCCTGAACTCGGACGGTTCGCACGTGTAGCCACCCTGGTAGCCGCATTGGCGGTTGCATCCTGGGCATCGATTGCGCTTTTCGTTCCCCGGGTTTCGCCAGTCGCGACCCTGCTCACGATGGGGTTCTTTCTCCGGAGTCTGCTTGTCGCGATGGTGATACTCGGCGTGGTCGCAATCGACCCGCAACGGGCACGGTCACTATTCGCTCGAACCATCGTGCTCGTAAGTTTGGTGCTTTCAAGCAGCGCCATACTGTCGGGTGGGTCAATCCGTCGAGAGTTCCGGTCAGACTTTACTAACGGGACTGTTGTCCAGGTCCGAAGCACTTTTTTTGGTTACAACCTATACGGACAGGGTCAGGTGAACTCGTACTCGTTGTACTTCTCGCTTGCGGTCGCGATGGCCGTGATGCTTGCTGCAACTCGTTCGCAGTCGGCGATATGGCGATTGTCCGCTGCCGTTAGTGGAATTTTGTCGCTTTACGTTGTCCTCCAGGCAGGATCCCGGACTGGCATCCTGTTCCTCCTTGTCTACGCAGCACTCGTTATGAAACGAGTCGGCAAGAATCGAGTACAGGCGATGGGGTTACCCATCGTCCTGGTGTTCACAATTGTTGCGATTCAAGCGCCTTCGTTGCTCGGTCTGCCATCAATCCTTAGCGACCGACTCGCAGGCCTGACAGCGGCAGACGTTGGAAACGTCGAGGAGCTCTCGAACGGACGCCTCTTCCAAGCCCGACAGATGATGAACGACTTGTCACGTTCACCGCTGGTCGGCACGGGGTTCTTTGATTTCGACCTCTATCATGCGGGTAGCCTCGACGTAGAAGGCAGCCCCCACAATCAGTGGCTTGGAGCAGCGCACAAGATGGGCATTCCAGCTGGAATCCTCTATACCTACTTCTTCCTCCTAGCGGCGCTTCGTTCCCGCACAAGCCTGATGTCGGCAGCGCTTTGGGCTGGAATTGCAGCGTGCGTGGTGATCGATGGGGTCACCGTTCCCGTGACCGCGGTCTTGCTCAGCATGATCATGGCGATCGCATTGTTTGCACCGACCGATAGCCCTGAGCCGGCCAGTCAGTCCTCTGATCAAACAGCTCGACTCAACCAAGACCACTTTGTTGCCAGCGGCGACTAGTCTCAGCGCCCCTATGACGGATCGCCGCTCGGTGCTTGTTCTCAGCGAATCAGCACTGCCAATCACTGGCAGGCGCCGTTGAAACCGTACGTACTTGTTGTGAATCATTTCGCGCAACCACTCTCTTCTGCCGGCGGGACCCGCCATGTGGAGATTTTCGGAAAACTCGAGAATTGGGATCACCGAATAGTCGCT
>Ga0209828_1002347_pt1 | contig 15782 bp, 13 predicted proteins | sample MaitaG_FD_187429 | JGI IMG/M metagenome (GOLD analysis project Ga0209828, IMG submission 187429) | Marine algal microbial communities from Maine, USA - Maine_Asex2 metaG (SPAdes) (version 2) | ecosystem: Host-associated > Algae > Red algae > Unclassified | place: Maine, USA | collected 2015-01-05 | reverse complement strand
GCCATCCGCTGCGAGAGTCGCAGACGGGCGAAGAGTGCCTGAAAGATGACCAGCCCGGCGAAGGATGTCAGATCCTGTTGTTCGAAGCGAAGCGTCGGGCGCAGAAAGGTGGAAGCGAGAGCGTCGGATTTGCTAATCTTCATGGCGGCCGATGTGTTGTCAGATGAAATGTCAGGTCGCACTTGCATTTTACCCGAACGGCGCATCCGCCACTACGTTTGTGGTGCTGAGATAATCAAAACAGCCGGTTGCTCGATCGCACCGCCGGTGGAATCGACAAACAGGCAGGGAACGAAGCATCGGCGCTGCTATACAAGCGTCAGACGGCCTGCGAAGGCGTCACCCAATGCAACGACAGGGGTATCTCGACATCCGCATTGATGAGTATGTTGAGAAATGCCGGTTCAATTCTGTCCCTGGTCACCCTGTAAATCTATCTCTTGTGCTTCAATTTCTTGCCGATTCTGCTTCTCATATATCAATCGAGTTACAGACCATCATGTCTGGCGTCAACTATCTTGAACGGCCAGGATAGTTGTCGCTGCTCATCAGCCCGGCAGCAGGTCCTGTAGACGTCGCCTTCCCCGATCGTCCGGGTCGAGCCATTCGAAGTGTCTGCCGAATGCCCTACCGAGAAAAGGCATGGCGCCTGCCGAGTCCGGAGCGCCGCACAGACTGCTATCCACGACGGCTTGGCAGCGTTTCTGGCCGTGCGGGACGCCGTCCGGCATACTCGAGCGGTTCCGGCTCTTCGGGAATCGACGCGATCGGACGCTCGATGTCGACGTGATCGCTTTCCACCGTCAGCGACCGCACGTCGTCACCCATCACGAACAGGCCCGCTTCGATGGCCCTCCTCGCTGGCGTCTCCGGCTTGACTCCGAGATGCTTCGCCAATTCGGCATTGTCAGCGAGCTCCCCGATGATCCAGTTGGCACGCTGGTTCCACCTCGCGTGGGGCAAGCCCGTCTCCTTGGGCTGGAATACGCATTGTCCGGCGGACGGATTGCGACGACCTCTGCCGGCACCCACCATGAACCGGAGCTCGTCAGGCAGCGTAGTGATACCCCGGTGGCGGAGATACTCAACGACGAGCTTCGCGAAGGCGGCTCCCACCCGGTTGTCGTAGATTGTCGACCGAGGGTTCGCGAGGGCGTAGATCTTCGTCGCGGCGGAATCCGATCGATGGCCTGCGTCGCCTTCGAAGCACGCGAGTGCTTCGCAGTCGTCGGACAGCAGGGCTTCGGTCGCCTCGGCGATGCACCTCGAAAGCTCCCGCTCCGCGGCACGTGTCGAAAGCCAGTCAATCGTTGGCCTTACCGTGACGCCACCCCAGACGAGCGCGTCGAGCGAGGCTGTCAGTACCGCGAACTCCCTTGTTGTTTCGTCCTCGCGTGTTCTCCCGAACACTCGATCGGCCAGCCGCTCGCTTATGCCGTCCAGCACCGGTTGCGTCGTCGCCAGGTCCTTGCCATCGAACTCGTATTCTGCGACGGCGTCACAGAATCTCGCAAGCTCGATCCGCCGACCACCGCGCCCGTTCCTGGCCCGGAAGCTCTGGTGCAGTGAGCCTTCGCCGGCGGCAAAGAAACGGCCGAGCCAGTCCATGAATCCCGCGACGTGCTCGTCGGCGAGATAGTTCGTTCTGTTCATGCTCGCACCCTCGTGATCGTGTTGTCGTGTTGCTGTGTTGCCGGCGAGACGACCTTCCTGGGCCGTACTATCGCGTGAGCCGTTGATGCCGATCTGTCGAGCACCGATCGGAAACCCTTGCCGGCACATCCTGTGACGACCCGAATAGACGCGATCTGAAGCCCTTGGCGCATCAGTAGCCTCGGGTGACATGCTCCCCACGGACGCGTGAAGTCGACGTCTCTTCGACTACAGGGACAGGAAGGCACGCGAATGTGACGATGCTCTGGCCGAGCTGGCGGCGATCAACGCCTGACACCAAGAACGGAAGAGTGCCATGCAAAGTTCGAAAGTGAAGTCGGATCCGGCCATTCTCGCCGGCAAGCCCGTACTCGAGGGCACGCGGGTATCCGTCGAACTGTTACTCGAAAGGCTGGCCGCCGGGGAGTCGGAACGACAGATCCTCGAAGCGCATCCTCAACTCGCGGAAGACGCGGTACGTGTCGCGCTCGCGTTCGCGGCCCGCGCGCTTCGGGCGGACGTCATCTATCCGAACGAAGCCGCCTGAGCAGTGAAGCTGGACGATGACGAGAGCGTGCATCAACAGATCGTCGAGGCCCCTGCGATCGAACGGTCACCCTGTGGTGGCGGTCGCCGAGACTTGTCCCGGTTCGACGGATGACAACTATTCGATGTAGGCCGCCACATGCACGGCCATATGTCGACGAGAGACCCGACACGGTTCTCATCACACCAGGCGAAGAAATCGCGCACCTCACGACCGTAGGCCTCGCGTGAGTCGGGGTTATGAATTTGGGCGGTGAGGAATTCGACGAACCGCTTGGTTGCGAGGATCGACCCTGATCCGCATCACAGTCCAGGATGCGCGGGATGGCATCCCCGCCTGCGGCATTGACTAGAGGGCGGCGACTGCCACATCATGAAGTGAAGCGAGCCGAAACCGGACGCATCGGAGATCTCAGCATGAGCAAAGACAAGACAACACGCGACGATCCCGATAGCATCAACTTGGACGTGGTGCATGAACTATTTCGAAGATTGCACGAGTCCGGCGGAGTGGACGCTGCCGACCTTGACGAGTGCGAGGACGAGGATGATCTCAGCGTCACCATCGTGCGCGATGATCGGTAGCGCTAAAATCTTGCCGGCATTGATTGAGACTATGACGTAAACGGGCTTCCTCGCGCCTGCGGGTATCGATTCGACGCGATACAGGTGCGCGCTTGTCAATTCGAGTCTTGGTCATCCTGCCTTTTGGTTTCGATGCCTACACTGCACGTGGCGCTGCGTTCCGCGACACGAATTGCGCGAGCATTCCGCGCCGGGTCAGCTCTACCAACAGGTTGATGGCGACCACCGTCTTGCCCGTACCGGGCCCGCCGCGCACGATGAGGGCCTGTTTTCGACCGTCTTCGACGGCGCGATTGAACAGCGCAAGTGCCGTTTCGTAGACGAGCTTCTGGTCGTCGTTCAACCGTCCATCAGCGCTCCGTTTCGACTCATCCCGGCGGCGATCAGTGGTTGAATAATCCCATGCAGATTTGACCAAGCCGTCGAATTCAAGCTGTCGGCAACGGCAACGGCGACGGCGACTGCGACTGCGACTGCGACGAAGGCAGGAATATGCGTGTGATGCGCGATGCCGACAACCAATCCGTCCTGCGGTTCGTGCGCCACGGGCTGTCAGCGGTCGAGGCGTTGCTCGTGGAGGCATCGCTGATCGATGTCATCGGATTGAAAAACCTGCTCAACAGCTAGATTGAGAGGGCCGCCACTCGCGATGACTGTCCGTCTCCTGATATTCGCAATTCGCCATGCCGACGGCCTCGCTCAACCTCTCCGGTACGTCTCAGTCAAGGCCGTACCATGTACCTCGCCCGGCACCGTGCTGTTTGATATGGCCGGCTCTTTTCAGCGCCTTCAGATGGTCCTTTATTGTATTGCGACTTGCGCCGGTCAACTTCGTCGCGCCTGCAACGGTTACGCGCCCGTGCTCGCGACACATTTCGAGAATCTGTGCCGAGAGCTCTGGCAGATCGCCTAGAATCAGGCGCTCGCGTTCAATCCTAAATTCAAGTCGCGCTTTTTGTTGCTGCAGAGACTTGAGAAAGAACGTTAACCAGGGTGTCCAATTGGTGGTATTGGTTCGTATCGTAGCTTGTGTCTGACGCAGGCCGAGATAGTAGGCTTCCTTGTTACGCTCGACGATACTTTCGTGCGAACTGTAAGGTACGTACTGGTAGCCGGCACGCAGTAAAAGCAATATCGTCAGTATTCGTGAGAGCCTCCCGTTGCCATCCTGAAACGGATGTATTTCAAGGAAAACGACGACGAACAGTGCGATGCTGATCAGCGGGTGTAACTCCCCGTCTTCAAGGTTGATTTGTACCCACGCGATCAGTTCGGCCATCAGCCGCGGTGTATCGAATGGCTTTGCGGTTTCAAATACGATGCCGATGCTCTTGCCGTCTGGCCCGAATGCCTCGACATGGTTGCTGTGCGTCTTGTACTCACCTCGGTGCCGCTCATCTTTAACTGAGTGTTGCAATAAATCGCGATGTAATTGTTTGATGTGGTTTTCGCTGAGCGGAATGTCCTGCCAGTGAGAAAAGATCGTTTCCATCGTCTGTGCGTAGCCAGCAACTTCTTGTTGATCTCGCGAAGCAAATTCCTTGATCTCCAGGCCCGCCAACAGCTTCTCTACATCCGTGTCGCTTAGCTTGGCCCCCTCGATGCGGGTCGACGAGCCGATGCTCTCGATGGTCGCGACACGGCGCAATGCTGTCAGCCGATCAGGCGAAATTCGCCCGATGGCCGCCCATGCGCCCTTGAACTCGTCGATCTCGGCGATCAGCTTGAGGATCTCCGCCGTGATCACCAGAGAATCTGTACGGATGCCACCACCCATTCTCACCTCCAATTACATCCATTTGACAGTGGCACGGAGCCATCCGTTTGTCCATCCATTCGTATCCAATATTTCGAAGTGTTGACCCTCAATCTGCGCGGCAGGCCGCTACCGACGTGCAGGCGCCTGAATCGAACGGCCAGACCTGTTCGCGAAATTTGCGGGGATCAGTCCTGCGCGTTCGCGCACGGAGTTGCATTCGACGGTCGATCCAGGCTGCTACGTTGCGCCGTAACGCCCTTGCCGACATTGCCGAGGGATTGAAAATCCCCGTGCCGGCAGGCTGCGCGCCCCGGGCTGCACGCCCTGGGCTGGGCGCCCCCGGCTGCGCGCCCCGGTTCGATTCTGTCCCCGGTCACCATAGTTGCCAGCTGCTTGCCCGCTTTCCGCCAGCTTGTCGTCTCGGCAGTACGTGAGTTTGCGGGAGTTGGCCGGTATCGAACAATGGCATCGGTTGTACCGCGTCTTCTGATCAAGTCGGATCCAACGAAGACAGGTACCTTACGAACGCGGTGTCTTGAACGTGCACACTCGCTGGAGTTGTTGGCTACCAGGCAGCAGTGGCGGACAAGTTCGATGGTGAAGGCGCGACGACGCTGGCGGTCACGGTCAGCCGGGCTGTAGAGTTCGGAGCTAATTCCCGGGATTTGTCTGCCAAATGGCACGAACTACCGTCCGTTCCCGAATCTTGGCCTATTGGCGCGATATCGAGCTTTTCTCCGCGCAGAGTGTGCCGCCCGCCAACCCGAACAACCGGCGTGAGCCTGTCTTTCGGGTCCAGGCATCGGAGCCCTTGCCCTGGCAGCCCTGTCATTCGCTGACTGACCGCCCGAAACGTCCCGGCTACGTCCGGAGGCACGTCGTCTACGGGGGACTCTTCCGGTCCGACAGTGTGCGTGACTTGCTGGAAGAACGCTTCGGAGCCGATCCCGAAGTCTTCGATCGACCCGGTGACACAGCGTACTGCCTGTTCGCCTTCGAGGTCGGCGAGAGCGGTCGACCGCTTCTCGACACGTTCGCGCTCTCGAGTCTCGGCTGGGCGCTCGCTCGGACGCTGGCCCCCGGCCCCGAAGACCCGAATTGGTTGACCGGATTTGCCGCGGCCGAGAAATCGGCGAAACTCGACTTCGAACACCGTCATGCATTGCGGGGCGAAGGAGAGAACCCGTTCGTTCCGGATAGTGCGAACGTCGAACCAGACGGTGACGGAGGGCCGAATGAGGCGGTCCTGGAGGTCGACAAGAAGAGCGCCGACGCGACCGAACCGCCGGAACGTCCGCTCGATCACGAGGATCTCGTGCGGGAAGTGCAGGAATGCATCGCCCGGTTCGAGATCGGGACGCTCGTCGCGAAGCCGATGTTGCGTGTGCGCTGCAGGCATGTGAGCGAACGGCGCGACGCGGCGAAGAACGAACCGGTACTTCTCAACAGCTTCTTCGTCGACGATCTCGATCGTGTTGCCGACGCCGTCGAGGTCGACGATCCGGGCGCGGCACTCGCAAGCTACCTGACGGCAGGAGAGGATCTGGACGTCGGCTCGCGGGTCGACGTGCGCCGCTCGCCCGGGACGTTGTTCGAGGCACTCGCGCCGGCGGCGTTTCCGGCGTCGCGCTGGCCGGAGCGCAACGGCTACCCGCTCGTCGCCAGTCAACAGTTCGCCGTCAACACCGTCGTGCGTTCGCTGGGCGAAGGCGCCGGTATCGCGGCGATCAACGGTCCTCCCGGTACGGGCAAGACGACGCTGCTCCGGGATCTGATCGCGAATGTCGTCGTCGAGCGCGCGAAGCGGCTCGCCGCGCTCGATTCGGCCGAAGACGCATTCGAAGGTTCGGCCGGATGGATGGCCGGACGTTACCGGCGAACGATCTGGCACTGGACGACGCCGTTCCACGAACACGAGATCGTCATCGCGTCGAGTAACAACGGGGCGGTCGAGAACGTCACGCTCGAGATCCCCGGTATCGATGCCATTGACCCGGCTGCGCTTGATGGCGCGGATCACTTCCAGGAACTCGCTTCTCACGTTCTCGGCAAGGAGGCGTGGGGTCTGATGGCCGCGAAGCTCGGCAAGCGGAGCAACCGTGCCGAGTTTCGAAGCCGTTTCTGGTTCGATCGGGATGCGGACGAGGAGGACGCGCCGCCGTTGCCCGGCATGCAGTCGCTTCTCGATCGCTATCGTGGGGAGCCGGTCGACTGGCGCGGTGCCGTCGAGGTGTTCGAGGCGGCCATCGCTGAGACGGACCGTCTCTGTGACGAGCGACAGCGGGTGTACGTACGGGGAGTGCGGCTTCGCGAGCTCGGTGAAGCAGTGAAGGTCGCCCGGACTCGCTGCGACGACCTCGACACTCGACTGATGCGTGCGGAGGCGGCGTCGGTGGAGGCGAAGGGCGGGGAAGCGCGCGCTCGCGACGCACTGAAGGGGCTCGAGTCTCGCCGGCTCGACCACCGTCGCTTCCGGCCGGGACTGATCGAGATCCTGTTCACGTTCGGTCGAGCGTTTCGGGAGTGGCGAGCAAAGGACGCGGCGCTCGCGTCGGGAATCGAAGCCAACGAGCGTGAACTGGCCTTAGCCGCCGACGAACGATCGGTGAGGGCAGAGGAGCAGGCCGTCTGCGAACTCGCGAGCCGGGACGCGCGCGAACAGCTCGACGCACTGACGAACGAGCTCGCGGACAAAATCGCCGATCAGACGCTCGCGGCCGCGGCTCTCGGCATCGATCTGCCGGACCCGGACACCGATGATTGGCATGACGACACGACGCGCGAGCTCTCCGCGCCCTGGGCGGACGAAACGTGGAACGCCGCCCGTCAGCACGTGTTCGTCGCGGCACTCGCATTGCACCGCGCCTTCCTGCGCGCCAACGCGGTCCGGATGCAGCAGAGCCTGCGCGCCGCGATGGACCTGCTCGAGGGCAGCGTGCCGGACGAGGCTCCGAGCATGGCAGTGGCGGATGCGTGGCGAGCGCTTTTCTTCGTCGTACCGGTCGTCTCGACCACGTTCGCCTCGTTCGCGCGGCTGTTCCCGCAGCTCGGCCCCGGATCGCTCGGCTGGGTGTTGGTCGACGAGGCCGGTCAGGCGCCGCCGCAGGAGGCGGCCGGCGCGTTCTGGCGGGCACGCCGCGCTGTCGTCGTTGGCGATCCTCTGCAGCTGGAACCTATCGTGCCCATTCCGCTGAAGGCGCAAGAGGCACTCAGGCGTCATCACGGCGTGGACGGTCTCTGGACTCCGGGCCGGACGTCCACTCAGCGCCTGGCCGATCGCGTCGCCCGCTGGGGAACCTATGTCGCGAGCGGCGAGCAGTCCGTCTGGGTCGGCTCCCCGCTGCGCGTCCATCGCCGTTGCGACGCGCCGATGGTCGACATCAGCAACGCCATCGCCTACGACGGCATGATGGTGGACGGCACGCCGATGCGGGCGCTGGAGCCCTGGCCGGCGAGCGGATGGATCGACGTCCGGAGCGTGATCAGCGAAGGTCACTGGATCGAAGCCGAGGGCGAGATGACGGACCGACTGCTGGAGCAGCTCATCTCGTTCCACGCCGATCCGGCCGAGATGTTCCTGATCTCCCCTTTCCGCGACGTTGTCGATCGGTTGCGCGACATAGCCGCTCGCCATCCCGGCCTTCGCGCCAGCACCGTGCATACGACGCAGGGCAAGGAGGCGGACATCGTCGTGCTCGTGCTCGGCAGCGATCCGGCGAGCGCCGGTGCGCGCGAGTGGGCGGCGAGTACGCCTAACCTCTTGAACGTAGCCGTCAGCCGCGCGAAGCGACGCCTCTATGTGATCGGCGACCTGTCGGCGTGGCGACGCTGCAACTATTTCTCGACGTGCGCGATGCTGCTGGAGCGACACGTCGAGCGCGAAGCAGTCGAGCGAACCGAAAGGGAATCCTGACATAGTGCATGTATCCCATGAGGATTTACAGCTCGACGGGTACCATGCGGGGCCAAGCATCCGTCTGTCGGTCCCACCGCTGCAGGGCAAACACGATCTCGTATGACAGGCAAGAAGAAGACAACTGCAAGGAAGTCCCCCGAAAACGTCCGAGCGGGAGGAGCTCGAGCGAAACCGGACGCCAAAGGCGGCAAAAGTATCGAGCAATCCCCCTGGCATACGGCCAACAAGCTGCGCGGCTCGGTCGAATCGTCCGAATACAAGCATGTCGTGCTGAGCCTGATCTCCCTGAAACTCTCCAGCGACAAGTTCGAGCGTGGCCGTGCTGACGTCCAGTGATCTCGACCGGCCACATCGAGATCTACCAGGCCGAGGACGGTCAGACCCGCATCGAGGTGCGGCTCGAGAACGACACGTTGTGGCTTTCGCAGGCGCAACTTGGCGAGCTGTTCGCCAAGGATGTGAACACGGTCGGTGAACATATCGGCAATATCTTCAAGGAGGGTGAGCTGGACCGAGCGGCAACTACCCGGAAATTCCGGGTAGTTCGATCGGAGGGCACTCGGCAGGTCGCTCGGGAGATCGATCACTACGACCTCGACGTCGCCATCTCGGTCGGCTACCGCGTCAATTCGAAGAAAGGTACTCAGTTCCGCATCTGGGCCACCCGGCGCCTGCGCGACTATCTGGTCGACGGCTATGCTGTCAATCGCCAGCGCTTCGAGCAAAACACCGTCGAGCTGGAGCAGTCGTTCACCTTGATGCGCAAGGTGGAATTCAGAAGTCGGGTGCCATCCTTCCGGACGCAAAAGGTCGCGTATTCGTGACCCAAGACAAGGTGTCCGCCTCTGAAGCGAGCAACGCATTGTTCATGGGTCGAGGTGGAAAGAAGGGCACTTATCGTGTCGAGATACAGCCGATTCAGGGGACGAATCTGTCACCTGGTTCGCAGCCCAACGAGCTTATTCACAACGGTTCCATTAGAAACGGAAGGCAAGGCAGTCTCGAGGTCAAAGAGAATGATTTCTAGTGTTTTCTCGGTTGGCGGCTACTACGAACTTCTCGCTCTTCACCGGGCTCTGCTGGAGGCGAAGTTTTGTGATGAGCCGAACGACAATGATGTCTCGGGAAGCCCGACCGTAGCTTCGCTGCATCGGCAACTCGTCGACGTCTTGATCGAGGCAGAGTCGGAGAGAAAGGGCGAAGACGCCAGATCGTCATGGGTGAAATGGCTCGCGCTATCCTCGGATCGACGCGAATGGAAAGTGGCACTCGATCGGGCAAGGTCCGAACCGCAGTGGGATGGTTGGACAGAGGAAGACCGGCTCTCCTATGCAGAGGCACTGCTGTCGCCCTTCTCGGTGCCGGACGACCTGTTAGCTGAATTTATCCGCTGCGTCTAGACAGAGACATCTATCCGGTCTAGCCGTGCGACGCCGTGCTCAATTGCCTGTCGTTCCCAGGATGTGGCCCAACGCCTCGACGCTTCTGAGAATGCGCATCCCGCGCAACGGATGCATCGCGAGCAGTTCCGAATCCCTGGTGACGATCCGCTCGGCGAACTTCGTGCGTCTCCGGACACCGTCGATTTCGTCGAGCATGACATTGCTGGTGTACAGCCCGCACTCGCCGGACTCACCGAGATCGAGCAGCTCTTGTGGCCGGCCGTCGAACAGCAGCGCCAAGACAACTTCGGGGTGGCGCTCCGGCCGCACAATCGGTGGGGTCGGTTCAAGACACTCGATCGGTTCGATTCGCGCGCCTTGCTCTCGGTAGTGCTCGCTCGCGACGCGCGCCTGAACACGAAACTGGTCCGCGAGGATCTGCTACCTCTCGGTTCACGGATCAGAATCCTATTGGACTTGGAGCCCGCCGACCTCGATGGTCGCGACACGGCGCAATGCCGTCAGCCGACCAGGCGAAATTCGCCTGATGGCCGCCCAACGGCGTCAGCGGCAGGCCAATCGATTCAGGCTTCCCGCTGGGTAGTGTCCTCTTGATCGCGTGTAACACGAGGCCCGAGTCCATAGGTTCGTTGTCCGCACTTCGGTCGGTACCGATCACCTGCTCAATCTGATCGATGACCCGCTGCGCCAACCTGACACCGCGCGCCACGCGTTTCCTTTCGGGCAAACCGCCTGTCGCCCGAGCGAGGCCGGGCGACGGGTTCAGTGCAAGTCGGTCGCCCGCTTCCTCGCCACGACGTCGGCGAGTAACGGATCCAGATCGTTCCACGGCAGCACGTGCCCGCGCTTGCGACGCTGATGGACGTCTCCACCGTGAACAAGCCAAGGGTGTAGCTTCATCGATGTCAGGCGTTCGCGCCAGTAGTCGAGTCCCGTGAAGAAGTCGCTGTTAACGGTCGCGCCCGATTTCAGTTCGATACCGAGCAGCTCGCCGGGTCGGGGTTCGATCACTGCGTCTATTTCGTGGCCTTGCTTGTCGCGAAGGAAGTGGACCGAGGGTTTCTGTCCAGCGTTGCACTGTGCCTTTATCAGTTCCATGATCGCCCAGTTCTCGAACAGCGCACCACGATGTGGATGCGTCGTTACCTGGGATGCGTCGCGGATGCCGAGTAGCCAGGCCGCGAGTCCGGAATCGACGAAGTAAAGTTTTGGACTCTTGATCAGGCGCTTGGAGAGATTGCTCGACCAGGGTTGTATCAGGATGATCAGGTGGCTTGCCTGCAGAACACTGAGCCAGCTCTGCGCGGTCGCCCGATTGATGCCGGTGTCTTCCGCCAGGGAGACTATGTTGAGCAGTTGACCGCACCGTCCAGCGCACAACCCGACGAAGCGCAGAAAAGCAGCGGTATCCCTGATGTTGAGCAGCATACGAACGTCGCGCTCGACGTAGGTTGCAACGTAGTCCTGCAGCCAGATCTCGGCCGGGACGGGGCGGTCGTGGATCGGTGGAAAGAGTCCCTGCTGCAGCAGTTCGGCAAGGGTCTCTGGAGCGCGTCCTGCCGCTTGCAATTCACCCAGGGCGAAAGGTTGCAACGTGAGCAATCCGGTGCGACCGGCCAGACTCTGCGTCACCGACTCGAGAAGCTCGAATTGATTCGAGCCCGTCAGGATGAAGCGTCCGGGTGAGGGATCCTCATCGATGACACCCTGCAGGTAGGAGAGCAGCGTGGGAACTCGCTGAACTTCGTCGAGAATGGCACCATCGCCCAATCCGCCCAGAAAGCCCCGCGGGTCCTCCAGCGCGTAGGCTCGGACGTCGGGATCCTCGAGAGAGAAGTAATTCGCCGTAGGCTGCAGGAGCCGGGACAAGGTGGTCTTGCCCGACTGCCTTGGTCCGGTAATCGTCAACGCCGGGAAGGAGTCCAGCCGCGCCTGGGCAACGGACTGCAACCGTCGTGGAATCGGGTCAACTGGAAGGGCGGGCTTTGGCATTGACCAATTGTATACTAGAGTAGGCATATGGTCATGATCCACTGAAGGCGATCACTGCCAGCCACGAGAGTGATCAGTCCGCGATCGAGCATCCAGTGCGCGGTACCCGAGAGCGCGAGTCCGTTACGGATCGAGTCCGGGCCGCTCGAGAAGGAGCGCGCGATCGACCCGACAGGTCGGCGGTTCGCGTGCTCTACAATGCGCCGCTTTCGGTCATGACCGCGCTTTAGGGCCAGACACGCGTGACAAATCAGCACTACCCATCGCTATTCGAGCCGCTCGACCTCGGTTTCACACAGCTGTCGAACCGCATACTCATGGGCTCGATGCACACCGGGCTCGAAGACCGGGGCCGGGACTACCCGAAGCTCGCCGCGTATTTCGCCGAGCGTGCCGCCGGCGGAGCGGGCTTGATGGTCACGGGTGGAATATCGCCCAACATTCAAGGGTGGCTCGGACCGTTCTCCGGCATGCTCACCAGTCGCTGGCAGTTGGCACGTCATCGCCTGGTGACCTCGGCCGTGCATGCCGAAGGGGGCAAGATCTGTATGCAGATCCTGCATGCAGGCCGCTACGGCTATCACCCGCTGGTGGTGTCGTCGACCGACAGGAAATCACCCATCTCGCCATTCAAGCCGCGTCGTCTGAGCAGCCGGGGCATCAACGCGCAGATCAGGGCGTTCGCGCGCTGCGCGGCACTGGCACGGGAGGCCGGGTACGACGGGGTCGAGATCATGGGTTCCGAAGGCTATCTGATCAATCAGTTCCTCTCACCCCGAGTCAATACCCGCGACGATGCCTGGGGCGGTGACGTCGACCGACGGCTCAGGCTGGCCGAATCGATCGTCTCGCGGGTGCGCGAGGCGACGGGTCCGGATTTCATCATCATCTATCGATTGTCGATGCTCGAACTGGTCGAACACGGCAGTAACTGGACCGACATCGTGGCTCAGGCAAAGGCCGTCGAATCCGCTGGCACGACCCTGATCACCACCGGCATCGGATGGCACGAAGCACGCATTCCGACGATTGCAGCCATGGTTCCTCGCGGCGCATTCTCGTCGGTCACGGCAAAGCTCAGGCCGGACGTCTCGATACCGCTGGTGGCGACCAACCGGATAAACACGGTGCAGGTCGCCGAGCAGATCATCGCCGACGGCGAGGCTGACATGGTGTCGATGGCGCGACCGTTCCTGGCCGACGCGACGTTTCCGATCAAGGCTGAGCAGGGGCGCGCGGACGAGATCAACGTATGCATCGCCTGCAACCAGGCCTGCCTCGATCACGTCTTCCAGAAGAAGCGCGCCAGCTGTCTGGTCAATCCGAGAGCCTGTCACGAGACCGAGCTCAGGATCGAAGCGACGCGTACGCCCCGATCGATCTGCGTGGTTGGTGCCGGACCCGCCGGCCTGGCTGCGGCGACGACGGCCGCCGGGCGCGGTCACTCGGTGACCTTGATCGATGCTGCAGACCGGATCGGTGGTCAGTTCAACATGGCGAGACGGGTGCCCGGCAAGGAGGAGTTCGACGAGACGCTCCGTTATTTCGCGAAGCAGATCGAACTGACCGGTGTCGAGCTGCAACTGAACCGGAAGGTCACCGTTCCCAAGGAACTGGAGACCTTCGACGAGATCGTGCTTGCGACCGGTGTTACGCCCCGAGAGCCGCGCATCGAGGGTATCCAGCACGCCAAGGTGCTGTCCTACGTCGATGTGCTTCGAGATCGAGCCACTGTCGGAGCGCGGGTGGCGATCATCGGTGCCGGTGGTATCGGTTTCGATATCGCCGAGTACCTGACGTACGACGGCGGCGATTCCAGCCTTGATCCACAGGCATTCATGGAAGAATGGGGCATCGATCAAAGCTACGAATCGGACGGCGGCGTGCGCGATTTCAATCCGGTTCAGGAGACGGCGCGTGCCGTCTACTTGCTGCAGAGAAAGACCGACAAGATCGGCAAGAACCTTGGCAAGTCGACCGGCTGGATCCATCGCCGTGCGCTGGCGATGCGGGGCGTCAGCATGATGAACGGTTGCGACTACGTGCGCATCGACGACGATGGCCTGCACATCCGAGTAGACGACCAACCGCAGGTGCTTGCTGTCGATCACGTGATCATCTGCGCCGGTCAGGAGCCGCTTCGCGAACTGTTCGAGCCCTTGCAGACGCTGGGTCGGTCGGTCCGGATTATCGGTGGCGCGGATGTCGCGGCCGAACTCGATGCCAAGCGCGCCATCGATCAGGGCACTCGACTGGCCGCGAAACTCTAATTTCCGCGGCAGGCTGCGCCCCCCGCCCGGCTGCGCGCCCCGGGCTGCGCGCCCCGGTTCGATTCTGTTCCCGACCAACCTTATTAATGAGTTACTTGACCGTGTTCTGTTCGCGGCGAGGGCCCTTGATTTCGGGGTTCGATATCGGTTCAGACCCGGTACCACTTCGCACCGCACGCGCTCGCTCTCGCTGCCACGTCCCCGCTCTATCGTGCCGACACGCTCGACAAACTCTGCATAGGCTCGTAGCAGCACACCCCAGAAGTCGTCGAGCCACGGCATGACGTCGTGCTCGATCTCGTGCCAGCCCTGCGAGCTCGCCTCCAGAGTTTCGTAGTAGCTCTCCTTCGTATCCTCGAAGATCCGCTCTAGACTGATGTAACGTCCGACCCGGTAGTCGTGGTGATAAAGCAACTGCAGGGTCAGCAGTCGAGCCATGCGACCGTTGCCATCGGGGAACGGATGAATGCAGAGGAAGTCGAGTACCGGCGTTTGTAAAGATAGTTGTGTGTGCTGCAGCAGCGTATCAGCAGGGCAGGAGCCCGGCGTGATGTGCGAGAAGCTGCGAACGTGATGGAGGAATCGTGGCCCTCCGGAGTCTGCCTGCAGGGGCCGGCTTCAAACCGCCCCGAGCGGCATTGGCTAAAGACCGTTGTCGTGAGCATCGAGGGAGAAGGCGCACCCATGGGGTGTGTCAGGTATGAATCGAGAAGGCGAGCATCAGCAAATCACCATATAGGCGTCGTGACTGACATACCGACATCAAAACCGAAGGCAACAACTACCTTCGGGACAAGCCCATCAGACATCCTGCTTACCGGGTGGGCGGTGTCCGGCGTAGAGGTGGCGCGAGCTCGATTCAGGCGCGTTCATGGAACTGCAGGAACCCGGGCTCGTGATGCCAAGGGAAGAAGCCAAGCGATGAAAAGTGAGGCTGCAAGTACCGATGCACGATCCGGGGGCGGATCGCCCCGTAGTAGCGTCGAAGCCACCGTAATAGTGGTGGAGCGAAGGGGGCGGGTTGTTCCTGCCGAGCCACGTGTCAACTCCCCGTTCGGGAGGATGAGCGCGTGAGCAAAGCAAAACCGTTCGTTATTCCAAAAGCGCTGCTGTGGGAGGCATGGCAGCGTGTTAAGGCCAATAAGGGAGCAGCAGGGATCGATGGTCAAACGGTCGGCGAGTTCGATGCCGATCTGTCGAAGAACCTCTATCGGATCTGGAACCGGATGTCATCGGGGAGCTACTTTCCCCCGGCGGTCAAGGCAGTGCCGATTCCGAAGAAGTCCGGGGGGGAGCGGGTACTTGGCGTACCGACGGTCAGCGACAGGATCGCTCAGACCGCTGTCACGCTCTTGCTGGAGCCGGAGCTGGAGGGCGTCTTCCATGAAGACTCCTACGGCTACCGACCTGGCAGGTCGGCGCACGATGCGCTCGCGGTGACGCGAAAGCGTTGCTGGGAGCGTGACTGGGTGCTGGAGTACGACATCCGCGGTCTGTTCGACAACATCGATCACGAGCTGCTCCTGAAAGCACTTCGGAAGCACTGCGATGAACGTTGGGTGATCCTGCTGGTGGAGCGTTGGCTGACGGCCCCGATGTGTATGCCGGATGGGACCGAGTATTCGAGAACGGTCGGCACGCCTCAAGGTGGCCCACTT
>Ga0209828_1002345_pt1 | contig 15794 bp, 14 predicted proteins | sample MaitaG_FD_187429 | JGI IMG/M metagenome (GOLD analysis project Ga0209828, IMG submission 187429) | Marine algal microbial communities from Maine, USA - Maine_Asex2 metaG (SPAdes) (version 2) | ecosystem: Host-associated > Algae > Red algae > Unclassified | place: Maine, USA | collected 2015-01-05 | reverse complement strand
AATGTCGCAACCCTCAACCGCAAACACCCCGTCGCAAAACGCTACTGGATTGCCGCATGGTTGCTGCTCCTGCTACCGCTCCTCCTCCTGCTCGGGTGGTGGCTTACCCAATCGAAGCAAGAGGCCATCCGCAAATCCTTCGTTGAAACTCTCCAGCAACGTCCCGGTGCCATGGTCTCCAACCACGCTATAAAAAACGACGTTCTCTACATTTCCGGCATGAGGAACGAGAGCTTCGTCGAACCCTCGGCAGCCGAAATCGATGCCGCGGACCTCAAGGACGTCGTCTATTTCTGGTACGAACCAGATCCGGTTGATCTGGACCAACAGAAACTTCGGGAGATGCAAGCAGTACTCGCACCTCCCGACACCGTGAAGCTACAGGTGCGGAAAGTAGTCGCAACCGGATCCGCCAGCGACGAATGGCTCGCTACTTGGGAGGAGAAAATGCGTGGTACCCCATCCAGTGAGGCCATCGACACATCGAACCTCGTCACCCCGTTACGACAAGCCACCAAGGTGAAATCACTGCTTCCACCTAGTCCGCAGGTCGAGTTTCAAGTCCGAGATGGAGAGGTCCATATCACGGGCGAAGCGCCTGGTCATTGGATCGCACAGGCCAGACAAACCCTCAACGCCCACCCCTTCGTTTTTCCCAACCATCTCAACGTACAAGCCTCTGTCCCACCGCCACCGCCGAAACCAGTGGTCAAGGCCCCGCCTCCTCCACCAATACCACCACCGCCCGTTTTTCCCTTGGAATCGTTCCGAACTTACATCGCCTTGCTCAAAGAGGAACCTGGTATCATCATCCAGCGCGTCCAGAAAACCGGCGAACGAGCAGAGATCATCGGCGCCCTCGACAAATTTTCCGTCGATCCGGACCAGCTCAGGGAACAAGCCGGTCTCGACGCCAACTGGCTAAAGGAAACCTGGACCGAAGTCGCCAGTGACCATCCCGAAATCGTCAACCGCCGGATTGCACATATTCTTCAAGCCGTTCCCACCCTCTCCTTCTCCCTCACAGATGATAACCGGGTGATTTTGCAAGGGACTGCCGACGAACATGTGCTTATGGAGGTGAGACAGATCCTGTATGATTTGCCTGAAATAGATTTAATCAACTCCGAACTCGTCCGGCGCACCCCATAAAGCCCGCTGATGCAACAACGAAAAATATGTATGATCGGCAGCTTTGCCGTTGGTAAAAGTAGTTTAGTGAAACGCTTCGTGCACGAGGCCTTCACCGGTGAATACTATACCACTGTCGGGGTGAAGATCGATCGCAAGACGATCGAGATGGATGGCCAAGCCATAGACTTCATTTTGTGGGACTTGAACGGAGAAGACGCCTTCCAATCCGTACAAATGTCCTACTTGCGTGGTATGCATGGGTATTTTTTAGTGATCGACGGCACCCGTAAAGCCACCCTGGACGTCGCCATACAACTGGACCACAAAATCCAGGAAGCCTTTGGCCCCACCCCGAGGATCTGCGCCCTCAACAAGAAGGACCTTGGCGCCGAATGGGAATTAGACGAAGCGACTATCACCTCCCTCTGCTTACCCGAACGACCAGTGATCCACACTAGCGCCAGCAGTGGCGAGGGCGTGGAAACCCTGTTCCATCAAATGGGTAGCCTTCTTCTCTCCGATTCATGAACCTTCCGGACAATTTGCGCGGCTACCTCCAAGACCGCCTTGAGGCAAGCCACCCAGCCAGTTTTCGAGTCAACCGCCACGGGGTGATCGAATCGCTCCAAGGCGCATGCGACGTCTATGGCATTACGGAGGATGCGATCGGAGAACCTGCCGCGGACGTGCTTTCCATCGCAGTCGGAGAGGAACTGGAGGAAGGGGCCACGATGGTGTTTGAGTGCATTAACATCGAAGGGCTGCCCATCTTCGACATGCACATTTTTGGTCGTGCCCAAGGCTTTGAGGTGCTGTTGCAGCATACGCTTTCCCAAGTCACCAACCTGCACGAGTTGCAACAACGGCTCAACGAAACCAGCCTGAAAATCGAGCACCTGCGCACGGCGGGCGATGCCGCCCTCCCTCTCGACCACACCTTCCACCAACTGCTGTTCGGGATGGACTTCTTCGTGCTCGAACGGGTCCGCGAGAACCAGTTCCATCCGATCGGTATTCTGCCCAAGTGGCTGGAATCCTGGTACCCCGAACTGGCCGTGTTTGAGACATCCAATCCGGCCGAACTCATCCCCTACCTCGAAAATTTCCTCCAAGCACGCCCGTTGTGGTCCTCCCCCTCGACCAGTAAAGCGCTCTACTCCGGGATTTGGCAGGAGGAAAAAGCGGATGGCCAACGCATGCATTTCCGCGCCCGTTCGCTCAACATCGACGATCGAAATCTCCTCATCATCGAATGTGCTCCCGAGGAAGTGCGCGAAAAACAAAGTCTGCTCCAAGCGGCCCGTCAAGCGGCGTTGCACCACGCCAAACTCCAACGGGAGGTGAAAAAAAAGGAAGTGCTGCTGCACTGCATCGTGCACGATCTCAGATCACCACTCACCTCGATGCTCGGCAGTCTCGAAATGATGAGGGATGAGGACGACCCCCAAGAACGCGACGAACTCATTGAAATCGGCATTAGCCAAGCCGAACGCCAGTCAAAAATGATCAATCAGATCCTCCATGCCTTCGCTGCTGAAATCGACGCATGGGATCGGGAAGACATCACCGCCGAGGAGGCCCCGCGATTGATCGATGTCCTGCGCAACGTCCAACGGGCCAACCGTGCCGCGTGCGAATCCAAGGGTATCCGCTTACTCGTCGAGCTGATGGACCAGTCTGAGACGTTTCAGGCCTACGGAGATACCGCGCAGTTGGAACGGATTCTGAACAACCTGCTGGAAAACGCGCGCCGGTTCGCGCCGCGCGGATCTGCCATCCATATGAAACTTGACCACACGTCGAGCGGGAACCAGCACTGGGCGAGAATCCGGGTGGAAGACGAGGGCCCCGGGGTTCCCGCAGCCTACCGGAATACCCTCTTCCAACAGTTCGAGCAGGGTCAGAACGCGGGCAGTATCGGCCTCGGACTCTACTATTGCAAAATCACCCTGAACAAATGGGACGGTGAGATTTCGTACTACGAACCCGCCAGCGGCGGGGCTGGCTTCGAACTCCGCCTACGTCCATTTACGTTCCAACAGGTGCCGAACCCGGAGAAGCGCCTGCATCTTTAGTCGCCGCTTCGCCCGTTGTTCGGCACCCGCCATCCGCCCCCCTGAAACACCAGACAAACTTCCTCGTTCCGAACGTTGACAAATATGGAAAAGCAATGTTCATACCTCACCCGCTGCACTTGTGGTGGAATTGGTAGACACGCAAGATTCAGGTTCTTGTGCCGGAAACGGTGTGAAGGTTCGAGTCCTTTCAAGTGCACCAGATTTTGACATTTTAGCATTTTTCCCAGTGGTGGGATACTCAAGCGGTCAACGAGGTCAGACTGTAAATCTGATGGCTATGCCTTCGAAGGTTCGAATCCTTCTCCCACCACCATTTTTCTAAAACGTTTCTAGCAGATAACGCACGCACAACCATACCGGTATTGAAGCACACTGTTTTCCACGACCTCTTTTGCGCTGGAAGGGATACGAGATGGGCTGGGGAAGCCGAGTTCGATCAGGGAGCTTTTTCCATTTCTAATTTCGTGAGAACCCCGTTTCTGACCAGGAACGCGTCCACCGCCAATGTGCTCCGTCTCTCGAACGCTGGCATGGTCATAAAGCTATGGCCCCCGTTCTCGTATTCCTTTTGTTCGAAGCGTTGCCCGAGTTCCCGGGCTCGTTTCACGAAGGCAAGTTGGGGTACTCGGAGATGATCACGATCGCCGAGCAGGACAATGGTCGGCGGAAGTGGGTCACGCGTCAGAATTCGGGAGGCGGACATCTTCAGGGCGTCTTTCACCGGATGTAGCAACTGCCAATCGCGTTTGTTGAGCAGACTCAGGATGTCCTTGAAGGCGGCGACCTGCTTGCCGGGGATTCCCCTCTCCCGCCCAAGCTCGTCCGCGAGTTCGAGCAAGATGGCGCGGTGGTCGAGCGGCTGAATGTACCCGCTGTCGAGCGGTGTGACGAAGCGTTCGAGCAGGGGGGCGAACGCCGGAGCCTCTGCCTTCAGGCGAGGGTAAAAATCCGCCGACTTCACGAACCAGATGTCGAGACCATCGAAGGCGGGGCTGTAGAGCACGAGGGCGTCCGGACTCGCCGACACACTCTGGTCATCTTCGGGATGGACGAAGCTTTGATTTAGGTGTGTGAGCAACGCGAGATCAGCGCCTCCAGAGGTTCCGGTCGCCACGATCTTTTTCGGATCAATGCCGATCTTTTTGGCGTTGGCGCGGATGAAACGGATGGCGCTTTTACAATCCATGACCTGTTCGCGGGGTTTGGCGGCCTTGGCGATTTCCTCAAGGCGCATCGACGGCAACCTTCCGGAGTTCACGGGAGCGGTTGCCGGCTTGATGACGACCATGCCGCGTTCGAGAAAGTGCTTGCGTTGTTCGGGGATGTTGCAGCGAAAGATCACCAAGGCGGGACGCAGGTCGGCCTGCTGCCATCCCTGCGGATAGTAAATAGTGAGCCTACGCGCAGGGGCTTCCCGATAGACATAGCTGCCGGTCTTACCGGCCATCACCATGCCGGGAGAAAGCGCGAGGAGTATGCTGGCGATGAGGAGGCTGGGAAAGGTCGACATGCGCAACTATAGTCGAAAAGCGGTAAAACCTCCATCATGGATAGGCCGCTTTAATGAGAGGAATTTTTCGCTTCCGCACTGCGTTCGGAGGAGGCAGATGGTCTAGGTCATATTGGAGAGATAAATGAACCGCCTAACAAACAAGAGATGTATGATCACCGGTGCAGCCAGCGGAATAGGCGCTGCAATCGCTGAGTCGTTTGCCCGCGAGGGCGCCCATGTCATCGTGACGGACAAGGACGAAGCTGGTGCTCAGCGGGTTGCAGAACGACTCTCCGCAACGGCCTTTCATCTGGATGTTTCGAACGAGGCGCACTGGGACCGAATTGCCGGGGAATGTCCTGCCATCGAGGTCCTCGTAAACAATGCTGGGATCACTGGTTTTGAAGATGCGGCGCGGCCGCATGACCCCGAACATGCAAGCCTTGAAGATTGGCGCGCCGTGCACCGGACAAATCTCGATGGAACGTTTCTGGGCTGCCGCTATGCGATCAGCGCGATGCGCGACATGGCCAAAGGCTCCATCATCAATATTTCCTCACGATCTGGCATGATTGGAATTCCGGCCGCCGCGGCGTACGCCTCCTCCAAGGCCGCGGTTCGCAACCACACGAAGACGGTTGCGCTGTATTGCGCGGGCCAAGGATTGCAGATTCGATGCAATTCCATCCATCCGGCGGCCATCATGACGCCCATGTGGGAACCGATGATCGGTACCGGACCGGACAGAGACGCCAAGATGACCGCCTGCGTGGCCAATACCCCAATGCGTCGTTTTGGGTTGCCGTCAGAAGTTGCCGCTTTAGCAGTCCTGCTGGCAAGCGACGAGGCGACCTATATCACGGGAGCAGAGCTAACCATCGACGGTGGAATCCTTGCTGGATCTGCGGCGACGGATCCTCTGCGGTGTCGGTGACTTGGGTTTTCAATCCGAGGGATGCCCGTGTTAAAATCTCCCTGCCGCGTCGCGCGGGGTAACAGGATTTTAAGTTTTCTTACAAGGTCGATTCCGGGACGCGGCATGCATCCTTCGGCGCATGGAGACAAGACTCTCTCTCCTGCTCCTGATCGTGTATCTGCTTGGCTCCTGCGCCGGACCTGCTGCGGCCGCGGAGGAGGAAGACGACGATGAAGACATGGACGAGTTCGTGTCCAAGAATTTGGAAGGTGACCTTGATTTGTTTCATCGCGACCGCCGCAATCCGGGAGCGGGGTTTGATCTTGGCTTGCCCTTCCCCTTGCTGATCGGCGCCGAACTCGAAGCGGAGTGGGAAAAAGTGAAGGAGGGAATGGTGTCGGAGGATCATGGCTCGTTCGATTCCGCCGAGGTCTACCTTGAAAGCGAACCCTTCAATTTCCTTGCCGTCGAGGCGGAGATTCAGTGGGAGAACGAATGCGACCGGCTAACCTTGGAGGAACTGTCGTTCGAAGTGGAGCCCTTTGCCGAACACCCTTGGAAACTCGAATTCGGTCGCAAAGATGTGCCTTTCGGGGAATTCGAATCGCATTTTATCAGTGACGCCTTGCCCCAAATTGTCGGCGAAACCGTTAGTGACTTGGCCATCATTTGCTATGAACTCGACGACTTCGAACTCAGCGCCGGCTGGGTTGCCGGCAGGAAATTCCGGCGGTCCTCCTCGGACCAGTTCGTGGTCGATTTTCGCTACGAAACGGACTGACTCGAATCCGGCATCTCCTGGTTCAGCGACCTCGGGGTGTCCGACGGGCTCGGCGAGTTGCGGCGCGACCGCGTGCTGGATTTGGAACCGGAGGCGAGGGAGCGCGCGCTCGAAGCGGAAGACGGGGATGAAGAGGAGGAGGGCGACGAGGCGGAGGAGGAGCCCGCGTTCTCCCTGCCGGTGCGTGATGACGAGGTGATGGACTCGGCGCGTTCGCGGTTGGCAAATGGGACCGGTATTTCTTCACCACGGAAATCCCCGGCTTTTTCTTTCCCCGAGACATACGCGAAGTGACCGAGGGACGGTAAAAAAGTCGGGTTTATCCATCGCGGATAGATGGTCTCTGAGTAGGGTGACTATCATGTCGAAAGCCCTTCTCATTTTTCCACATCAACTCTTTGACGAGCATCCTGCGATGGCCCGCCAACCGGATAAAATCTACCTGACAGAAGACCCGTTGTTCTTCGGGGATGAACGTTACCCGATGGCGTTCCACAAGCAGAAGCTGTGTTTGCATCGGGCTTCGATGCGCCAATGGAAGGACTGCATGGAGGCGCAGGTTACGACACAGTACTTCGAGTACGCGGACGGTGGAGCACACTTACGAAAGGTGTTCGAAGCGATGGTTGCGGACGGGATGAAAACGGTCCTGCTCGCGGAGGTGGTCGACTTTATCTTGGAGAAACGGCTGCGGAAATATGCGGGCGAGTTCGCTGTCGAACTGGAGTGGCTGGAGACGCCGCTCTTTCTAAATACCAAGGCGGAGAATGAGGAGTTTCGGGCCGGGAAAAAGCGGTGGTTTATGGCCGACTTCTACAAGTGGCAACGCCTGCGCCTCGACGTGATGATAGAGGAGGGGGACAAGCCGGTCGGCGGGCAATGGAGCTTTGACAAAGACAACCGCAAAAAACTGCCGAAAAAGGAACGCAACGATATTCCTGCCACAACACCCTTCCCCGAGGACGCGTATCGGACCGAGGCGGTCGCGTATGTGGAGAAACATTTCGCGGAGAACTACGGTGATTGTTCATCCCATCTTTACCCGATTACCAGTGAAGAAGCGCAGGACTGGTTCGAGGAGTTTCTCAGTCTACGGTTTGAGAAATTTGGCCCGTATGAGGACGCCATCGTCGAGGGCGAGAGCATTCTGTACCACAGTGTCCTGACCCCCGCCTTGAACATCGGGCTGATTACTCCCGCGGTTGTGCTCAAGCGAACCTTGGCCTTTGCCGAGAAGCACAAGACGCCGCAGGCCAGCTTGGAAGGCTTTGTCCGGCAGATCATTGGCTGGCGGGAGTTTATGCGTGCGACCTATGAGGATCTCGGCGTGACGATGCGCACCACGAACGCGTGGGAACACACGCGCCCGATTCCCGACTCGTTTTACGACGCGAGCACCGGTTTGCTACCGATCGATGACGCGATCGAACGCGTGCTGGCGACCGGCTATTGTCACCACATTGAACGCTTGATGGTCCTGGGCGGATTCATGTTCCTGAATGAGATCGATCCAGATGCGATCTATCAGTGGTTTATGGAGATGTTTATCGACAGCTACGACTGGGTGATGGTGCCCAACGTGTACGCGATGAGCCAGAATGCGGACGGCGGCAATATCACCACCAAGCCGTACTTCAGCGGATCAAACTATGTCATCAAGATGAGCCACTACAAGAAAGGCGAGCCTTGGTGCGAGGTCTGGGATGGCCTGTACTGGCGTTGGATCCTGAAGCATGCGAAGGACTTGGGCAAAAACGCGCGCTGGGCGATGATGGTCCGTATGGCGGAAAAAATGGATAAGAAAAAAAAGACGGTTCATCTCAAGGTCGCGAAGGACTACTTGAGCAAAGCGTAAATCCCGCCCGCGAACGCCTCAGACCAGTCCGGACATGGTGCCGGTCGTGGTCGAGAAGCTGTCCGCTTCCATGCCGAGCTGTTGCAGCGCGTTCACATATAATTTGGGCAGCGCGTAGTTGCGCTTTTGGTCGAACGCGAGATGGCGTCCGTGCTTGAACCTGCCGCCGCCGAACAGCACCGGCATGTTGCGGTTGTCGTGGGCGGAGGCATTGCCGAGATTGGACGTGAGCAACACCATCGTCTCGTCGAGTAAACTGTGACCGCCCTGATCGTGCACTTTTAGTTTGCGCAGGAAGTCGGCCCATTCGTTGATCATTGCCTGTTCGACCAAGGCCAACTGGCGCAATTTTTCCTCGTCGCGGCCGTGGTGGCTGAGTCCGTGATAACTTTCGTCGACGCCTTCGATGCTGCTCACGCGGTTGCTTGAACAGTGCAGGGTGATGAAGCGGGTCGAATCGGTTTGCAGCGCCAGCGCCATCACATCCAACATGGCTTTTTGAATCGCGGCGGCGTTATTGTCATCCACATTGTTCGGTCGCTTGTCATTCGACATCGCGGGTTTCGGTTTGTGCACCCAGGCCTCGTTCGCCTTGAGTCGTTGTTCGAACTCGCGGATGCTGGTAAACCAGTTGTCGAGTTTCTGCCGGTCGCCATGGCCAAGTTCGCGTTTCAACATCTTGGCTTCGCCGGCGATCACATCCATCACGCTCTGACCGCGTTTCATCAGTTCGGCCTGGCGTTTTTTCTCGGCGGGCGAGTCGTCGACAAACAGCTGCGAGAACACGCGGCGCGGGTCCGACTCAGCTGGGATCATCGCGCCGTTTTCGGTGTAAGACGGGCTGGTCGAGCGACCGGTGTTGAGCACCAGCGAGGGGAAGCGGGTGTGGTGGCCAAGATGTTTGGCCATCAATTGGTCGAGCGAAATCGTGTTGCGGGCGGTGCCGCCGCGCGCGTTCGGACAGGCGGAAAAAATGCTGCCTTCCGCCGTGTGTCCGCCGGTCACGCCCGGATGCGAACTCCCGGTAACAACGGTGAACTCGTTGCGGATATCTTGCAGGGACTTGAGATAGCGCGAGGCTTTGTAGCCGGTTCCGCCCTTCCCGGGATTGCCGGACGGCGTTAGGTTCGGGCCATGCAGGCCGAGCGAATAACTGACGCCGACAAAGCGCTTCGCTTTTGTGTTGGAAGGCGCGCCGGCGGCAAAGACCGGGGTCATCGCCTCCAACAAGGGCAAGCCGAGCGCCACGCCGGCGCCACGCAGAACGGTTCGGCGGGACAGGGTGTTTTTCAGGGCAAAATGGACAGGTTTCATAGCGGCTTCTATCTTAATTACTCACTTCGACCGAAAGACCTCACTGTCAATGACCGCATGCAGGATACTACGCAATCCGTAGTCCTTGTTGGCTGACTGCTTGATCGCCTGCTCAATCGCAATACGGTCGCTGAACCGCGGCGGCGCACCGGTCGCGTAGGTGATCAATTGGCCGGCGAAGCCGCGCGCGAGTTGCTCGGGGTCCTCGAGCTGAATGGTTTTCCAACTGGTAATCCCGCTGAACATTTTGCCGTCATGGGTCACGCCGGACGGGTCGATTTTGGCGCTCTTGCCGGGCGTGCCGTACCAGGTCCGCCAGTGGCCGACCGGGTCATAATTCTCCAGCGCGAACCCGGCCGGATCAATCTTCTCGTGGCAGGCGGCACAACTGTCGCTGGATTTATGTTTGGCGAGTTGCTCGCGGATGCTGACCGCCCCGCGGATGTCCGGTTCTACGGCAGGTACCTCAGGCGGCGGCGGCGGAATGTGCAAGCCGAGCAGGCGTTCGCCCACCCACACGCCGCGCACCACCGGCGAGGTCGTGGTGCCATTGGCGGTGACTTTTAAAATGGCCGCCTGCGTAACCAAGCCACCTCCGCGTTTTTTGCCGGCCACGCTGACCCGCTGCAGTCCGTCGCCTGCGTTAAGCTTGAGATCTTCGAACCTGTAGTGGCGCAGTAGCCGCTCATTGAGCATCGCAAAATCGGACTCGATAAAATGGGTGACCGACAAATTTTCGAGGAACAGCTCTTTCACAAAGCCGCGCGTCTCCGCCAGCACCGACTCTTGCAGCGGCTCGTTCCACATCCAGAACTTGCGCTTGTCCGGCGAGGTTTCGTTGATGGCGCGCAGGTTGAGCCACTGGTCGCAAAAGCTGTCGATGAACCGGTCAAAGCGGGGGTGGTTGACCATCCGATAGGCCTGCCGGTGCAACTCTTTGGTTTCGTCCAGCTTGCCCGCGTCGGCCGCCTTGCGCAGTTCGGCGTCCGGTTGGGAATTCCACAACATGTAACTGAGACGGGTGGCGAGCGCGTGCGGGTCGAGCGTTCCGGGTTTTTCGGTGAGCACCAGAAACCGCGGCGAGCAGAGAATCGCGCGGTAGGCGGCGCGCAAGGCATCGTAGTAGTCGCTGTTCTTTTCGCCAAACACCGAACGACCGAGTTCGAGATAGGGTTTGAGCTGCACCGCCGTGAGCGGACGGCGGAAGGCGCGCTGGGCGAAACGGCGGATGCTACGGTCGAGATTCGCCCGCCGTTTGCTCTGATCTTTCTCCGCGTAGAAACGGTCGTGGTTCATGTCGCCGAACAGGTTGGTCGCGAGTTGCTTGCGGGTGGCGTTCGGATAGAAGCGCTCGATGGTGATGCCGCTCAAGCCGATGCCCGAGTAGCCTTGCTTGCGTAGGTCGCGACCTTTGTAGGAGACATTGCCGCCGCTGGCCCCGTTCGGCGCGTTGCGTAAATTGATGTCGCGCGGACGCAGTTCGAGCAGATGGTCTTCACGCATCCACGCTTCGAACTCGACATCGCGCGGGTTCTTGGTGCACTCCAGCAGACCAATCGGAAACAGCAGCGGTTCGTTGGACAGGCAGGCACCGGATTTCAGCGTGCCCCAGAGGCTCGGCGTCTTGGGATTGATGGCTTGCAGGTCGTGGAGGGTCACCCGGTACCAGCCCGAATGAGGGACCCGCGTCGCCGGAATCCGTCCGTGGAATTGTAAACCGTGAAGCCAGGAAATCGCGATCTTGCCGCGCTGGTCGAGGCCGCGGTAGTTTGGCATGCCGTTTTTCACCATCGCTTTGGAATCAAGCTTCTCGCGGAATTCTTCCTCCTCTTCGGTCAACCGCTTGAACGCCTCCGCCAGCGCGATGTCCGCCGCTTCAAGATACCGGGCGAGATGGTGATGCGAAAGTTGCTGACCCGAGGCCACCGTCTCGAAGCCGTGGACCGCCGTGTCCTCGGGCAGCACCTGGTCGAAGGGAATATCGATCCCGAGTAGGTCGTGCATAGTGAACTCGTATTCGCGACGCGTCAGGCGACGGGCATGGACTCGGCCTTCTGCCGCCTTTGCCTGTTTATCGGCGCGGACAATCGGCCCGGCAAGGCTGCGCAGGAAGGGATCCAAGGCGGCCTTGTCCGGACGCGGCTTTTTCTTCGGCGGCATCTCGCCGTTTTTCGCCCGGTCAAACACCTGTTCCCACACGGCCCGGTTCTCGGCCTTGTCCGGCTCAAACGGCAGATCGAGCAAGTTGAGTCCGCCCTTGCTGACATCATCGTCATGGCACTCGTAACAGTGGGCCTCGAGGAAATCGGCGTGCGGTACCTGCGCGAACGCCGAGACTGAAAGAAGGACGAAGGTGAAAGCACTCACGATGCGGAAAACGGCCTGCGCAGCATTGCTTGCCTTGGTTTTCGTGGTGGTCCGATTCCGTTTCATTTAGGGCAGAGACTCCTATGGAGTCCTCGGTAAAAATACAATACGGCGAGCAAAAATGTGACGGAAATTGGCCAAGGCGCAGGGTCAAGGACGGTCGGGATCTGGACTGCTGCGGGCGACGATCAAAAACGGTCCGTACAAGGGATGCGTTTGCTCAACCGACTCCGGCCACGACTCGCGACTGAATTCGATCCACGTGTCGAGCAGGGCGCGCGCGCGTTTCGGGCTCGTTGCGCTGGCGCGAAGTTCGATGGACTCGCCGCCGGAGACCCGCTTTATATTCAGACGCCGGGCCAAGACCGGGACCGCAACCAGAGCGGACTCGTTGCTGCTGACACCGCTCTCGAAAAGTCCGCACGAGTCCCGAACCCCAGCCAACACCTCCGGTCCCTTCAAGTGCTTCATCAAGGGTTTGGCCTCCACCAATCCTTTGATCAAGGCATGCGACGAATAGAGTTCGGGTGTCTGCATGCCGCGCACCAGCATCACCCCGAACGCGACCAGACACAGCCCGAAAAAAACGACCGCACTCAGGCCGAGTTTGGATCGGCGCTCGCAGCCCGTTTCCTCACCGATCGCGCGACTCACTCTGCCGCCTTGGGAATTTTCGCGCCGATGGACTTCAAGTGGGCCATCAGTTCGGCGTCGAGTTCGTCGCGTTTGATCGGCAAATCGTCGGCCAAGTTGCGGGTCTCGCCGAGGTCGTCGCGCAGATTATAAAGGTCGTATTCCGGACCCGCCCACCACTTGATCAGCTTCCAGTTGCCCTGACGGATCATGCTGTAGGGTCCGGGGTTGTGACGATAGTGCGGGAAGTGCCAGAACAGGCTTTCGCGTCCGACGCTGGCCTTGCCTTCCAAAGCGGGCCGCAGGTCGACCCCGTCGATCAGATGGGCCACGGACTTGCCGGTCGCGGCGGCGATGGTTGGAAACAAATCCACGCTGCTCGCCGGCACATCACTCACGCTGCCTGGCTTGGTGACGCCTGGCCACTTGATCAGCAAGGGCACGCGCACGCCCCCTTCATAGGCGTAGCCCTTGCCCGAACGCAGCGGGGCGTTCTCGGTCGGTCCGCCCTTGTTGTCGAGGCCGCCGTTGTCGCTGGTGAAGATCACCAAGGTGGTTTGTTCGAGCCCGTGTTTGTCCAAAGCGCCGAGAATCCGGCCCACCGCATTGTCGAGGCTTTCCATCATCGCGGCATACTTCGCGTTCTTCTGATTGGTTTCCATGCCGTTGATTTTGGCGGTGTACTTTTCGGTGAGATCACGGCGCGCCTGGATCGGCGTGTGCACCGCGTAGGGCGCGTACATCAGAAAAAAGGGCTTGTCTTGGTTGGCGTTGATAAAGCCCTCGGCCTCTTCGCCTTCGCGGTCGGTGAGATACTCGCCGGCCTCGCGACCCGGAATGCCGGGGATGCCGTCGCGGATCATCTGGTGCCGGTGCTTGGCTTGATTGTACGGGTCGAAGTAACTCGGCGGTTGACCGTAATCGCAGCCGCCGATGTTGATGTCGTAGCCTTGCTTCTCTGGATACCAGTCGTCCGCACCGAGATGCCACTTGCCGATATAGCAGGACTGCCGGTCGTCGAGCAGTTCGGCGAGGGTCACTTCTTCAGATTCCATCCAGAGCGCGTTTCGCGGCACGCTCATGCGGTTCTTGCTGGCTGGCGCCCAATATGCGGAAGGGTTCACGCCGTCCTCCGGGATCTTGCCGCCTTGAAAGCGCGAACGGATCCAATCGGTCACGAACAGGCGCCCAGGATAACGCCCGGTCTGGACCGACGCCCGAGTCGGCGAACAAACCGCGCAGGAGGCGTAGCCATCGGTGAAGCGCATGCCTTCTTTGGCGATCCGATCGATATGCGGCGTTTCATAGCTCTGACTTCCCTGGCAGCCAAGGTCCATCCAGCCGAGGTCATCAACGAGGATCAGCACCACATTTTTTGGCGGCGCGTCCGACGCGTCCTGGGCGATGAGGGTTGGGAGACCCATGGAACCCAGCGCAAGCAGTGCGGCTAAAAGCGCGGTACGGAGCATAACGCTCATGGAAAATAGCAGCATAAAGCCGGTGGTGATGATGTCTGGTTTGGCGTGTCTCATGCAAGGAGTACTAGTCCAGTCGGGTGAATTTGAGCAAGTTGCGATTTGTATTGTCCACAGGCAGCCATCATAAAACTCAGATGAACAACCCTATTCAAATCACGCACGCCCTCTCTGTGACCGCGTTCGGCCTTCTCCTCTTTGCCTTGAACCCCGCCGCCGCGCAGGCGCAGACTTTTAACACCACCGAGTTCGGTCTTGGTGCCAGTGTCCAAGCCTATCCCACCGGCGTGATCGTCGGCCACACCGCCAACTGGATCAACGACACCCAGCACATCGAACTCCGTGGCGCCTACAATTTCGCCCAACGAGATGACAACGGCGAGCACGACGACGAAGACGGCGGCGGTCCCGGCATCGGCGCCGCCTACCATCGCTTTTTCCCGATCGGCGAGCTCACCGGATTCTACGGCGCCCGGCTGGATCTGTGGTCGCTCGAGATCGACTGGAATGACCAACGCGGTGGCGCGAACCTGCGCGGAAGTACCGACGTCGTGGTGCTGCAACCGACTGCCGAAGTCGGCTTGAAATTCGCCCCGGATCAAGACTGGGACATCCTGCTCAGCTTGGCCGGCGGTGCCGAAATCAATGTCGACACCGATGGCGAAGATGTCGGTGAAGGCGCGATCGGCCTCGCCGGCCTCAGCTTGTTGCGCCGGTTCTAAAAACGGTTTATAACGAAGCGGAGGGCAACCATGAGCAAAGCACGCCGAGAGATGCAGGTGGTGACCGAACGACGCGCGGCGCGGCGTATCGCGGCGCGTCCCGACAACAGTATCATTCCGCTCGAATGCCTCGGCCTGTTCGTCCTCGGCCTAACTTTGGTGATCGTCGGTCTGGTCGCCCGCTGGCTGGTGTTCCCCTACCCGATGGCCTACGTCGCGATCGGCGCCATCATGGTCGTGCTGTCGATCGTGCGTCTGTTCATGGTGCACGCCGCGCGCCGACGCGCCCGCGCCGGGATCGCAGATCCCGGTCCGCAACGCTTCCCCGTGTTGGTAAAAACTGACCAGTTCGAGTCACGCCTCGACAAACTCCACGCCCAAGTCCCACAGCTACTGACCGCCGAAATCACCGCCCGTATCAAAACGCTGCACACCGAACTAGCCAGTGTGCCGTTCGGTGAAGCCCGCGAACAAAGCGTTCCCGAACCCGACGGGTCCGGCGAACGACTGTGGTTCAAAGTGACCAGATTGGAGAACGGGAAAACCTCCCTCGTGCTGCGCGCCGCCGCCGAACAGATCACGCCGTTGCTCGAAGACGACAAGCCACCCGCCTGACCGGACGTTCGGGGACCAGAAGTTCGACGGGGCGGCCCGCTTGTTAGTGAGCAGGCAACTTTTCACCCTTTCAGATATGCAACTGTAACCCCTTAACACGTCCACGTGATCGGCGAATGAGGCGAGATGATCGGGAAGTGTCCCCGAACCGGGCGTCCGGGTCGAGTCCGATTCGTGCACCCCTCCACCAAAAGCCCTTTGGGACTCCATGCGACAAAAAGCTGCAACCGCTTGCGTTCGACCACCGAGAATCGGACCTCAGCCTTGCCGTCTTCGCAGGGCAGGTGCCGCACAGGAACGCCGCATCCAGCTGAGCACCTTTTGAGTTCGGCGTGGCAGATTGCTCGCGGTCTAATCAGTATCGGGATTACCCTGAACATAATGCTGTACATAATAACTATCTCTCTTTATA
>Ga0209828_1002344_pt1 | contig 15796 bp, 13 predicted proteins | sample MaitaG_FD_187429 | JGI IMG/M metagenome (GOLD analysis project Ga0209828, IMG submission 187429) | Marine algal microbial communities from Maine, USA - Maine_Asex2 metaG (SPAdes) (version 2) | ecosystem: Host-associated > Algae > Red algae > Unclassified | place: Maine, USA | collected 2015-01-05 | reverse complement strand
CGATGGGCTCAAGCTCCGGCCGCGGCGCGAAAAACGGCTCGATGGAGTAGCCGTGGCCTCGACGTTCGGGCGCAACGACCTCGAGTGCATTGCACACCGTCGGCGTATCTAGCGCCCGAAGCTGCGCCAACAGTTCACTAGAAATATCTCGATGCAAAGTCATGCCGCACCTGATGTTGATTGGAAGGGTGTTCCGCCAAGCAGTGTTCCCCAGACTTTGATGTCTTTGAGCCCCATGGGGTCGACTTCGAGAGGGTCATCTTCGAGCACAGCGAAGTCAGCAAGTTTGCCGGACTCGATGCTTCCCATCTCGTGATCCAACTTGAGCTGATAGGCGGCATCGAGAGTTATGGCTTTGATGGCATCCATCACCGAGATCCGCTCGTCGGGGCCAAGCACCTCGCCGGTTGAGGTCACGCGATTCACCGCACACCACGCGGTGTGTAGATGCCCCATTGGCGTGATCGGAGTGTCGCTGTGGATCGAGAACGAGACGCCCTCGCGCAAGGCCGTGGCGCAGGCATTCATACGAGCTGCTCGTTCGGGACCGACCGTGGTGTCTCGGTGCTGGTCACCCCAGTAGTAGAGGTGATTGCTGAAGATATTGGCGCACATTCCCAACGCAGCCATCTTCTTGTATTGCGCAGGCGTCGTGAGCTGGCTGTGCTGCACCGTGTGACGGTGATCCCAACGGGGGTGGCGTTCGAGCGCTGTTTCGACCGCATCGATGAATACCTGGGCGGCTTGGTCACCGTTGCAGTGGCAATGAATAGTGATGCCAGCCTTGTGAAGCGTCGTGACAATGTCGGCCATCTGATCTGGCGCCATAAGCCAGAGCCCGTTCTCTGGGCTTCCTTCTGGCGGGTCATAGTAGAACGGCCACGTGATCCGGGCTGTGAACCCTTGGATTGAACCGTCGAGCACGAGCTTGACGATGCCGAACCGGAGCTTGTCTGTGGTGTTTGACTTGAGGCCATCGACGATTGAAGCCAACTCATCGGGGTTCTCAGGTCCACCAAACATTGGCGAACCAGCAACCATGACCCGCGCTGGATACTTCGGGTCAGCCGTGACCGTGCGCCACGCCTGCAGGGATTCTTCGTCGTTGACCCGGGTAGTACCTAGATCGGTGACAAGCGTGTGCCCGGCATTTCGGGCCTCGTAGGCATAGTTCCACTTCGCCTCATCGGAAATGATCGCTGCGAACAGGTCACTCAGGCCAAATCGTGCCAGGCTCATTGCGGCTGGCTCTTGCAGCTCACCGTTTGGGGTGTCGTCGGCGTTACGGGCCACGCCCGGTGTGGCTGTGTGCTCATTGATCTCGGACATGTCGAGCATGGCGGTATTGACCGTGGCCAGGTGAGCGCTGGCGTGGTACACGTAGATCGGTCGAGTCTGACTTACCCGGTCAAGATGCACGGCAAGCAGGCGCTCCGTCGGGAAATAGATCGGGTCAAGACCCCAGGCAACAAGAGCGTCGCCCGGCTCTTCGAGCTGGCTTTCGTATTCGGCAAGGCGATCGAGCACTTCGTCGATGCTCTTACACCCGGTCCAGAGTTTGCCCTGCGGGTCGTAGCGATCGAAGAACCCGACGTAGGGGAACTGCCACACGCCGCCCGCCATCACGTGGGTATGGGCTTCGATGAAGCCCGGCATGATGATCTTGTCCGCGAACTGGTCATCGACCGTGTGTTCACCCCAGGCAGCCAACTCCTCGACGGTTCCTACAGCCAACACTCGCCCATCGCGCACAGCGACCGCTTCGGCGAATGGGAACGCTGGATTCATGGTGATTATCCGTCGGGCCGGATAGATCGTTGTCGTCATAAGTTCCTCATTTGGTCTACTGCGATCTTAGAGAACCGACCGCGCCCAGTTGACATAACGAATTGAAGGTTCCCCTGGAGTGTCTTCAATTCCCGTGAGCTAAGTTCGCCAACATGAGCGAAGCCACCGTCATTTACCCAGCACGTCGGGTCATCACGATGAACCCTGCCTTCCCGTCCGCCGAAGCGGTCGCTGTCCGGGCGGGGCGAGTGTTGGCTGTAGGAACCGTCGAGGAGTTGGCTGCCTGGGGTGAACACACGGTCGATGACCAGTTCGCGGACAAGATCATCATGCCGGGCTTTGTCGAGAGCCATTGCCACGCCATGTCCGGCGGCATGTGGCAGTTCCCTTACGTTGGCTTTTTCGACCGCCGGTCACCCGACGGTCAGCTGTGGCCAGGGTCCGCAGACATCCCTGCAGTCATTGAGCGGGTCCGTGAGCTCGACGAAGAAATGCGCGCCGCTGGCATGCCAGACGACGAGGTGCTCATTGCGTGGGGTGTCGACCCGCTGTATTTCGATGGCGAGCGCCTCGACCGACATCACCTCGATCAGGCAGCAGAAACCCGACCGGTCTACCTCTACCACGCCAGCGGGCACCTGGCCACGGTAAACACCAGGATGTTGACCGACTCAGATATCACCGCCGAAACACCGACGCCCGGCATCGCTCTTGGCGCCGATGGCGAGCCAAACGGTGAGCTCCAAGAGCCTGCAGCCATGGACTTGCCGGCTGGCGCCCGCAGCAAGTTGCGAAGCGCACTGGGCAACCAAGACGCCTTGTGGAAGTTTGCCTACGAGGCCCGAAACTGTGGCGTCACCATGGTCACCGACCTTGGCGGAATGGGCCTGACCGAGCGGCGCGTGAGCGACTGGGAATCCGTAACCGGCAATCCCGAATTCCCGGTGCGCGCCATGATGGCGGTCTCGCCGGCCTACGTGGGCTTTAGCGATCACGACGAAGTGGCCGACGCAGTGGCCGCCAAGAAATCCGACTCGGCCGACAAGCTGCACTACGGCGTGATCAAGATCATGCTCGACGGCTCGATCCAAGGTTTCACTGCTCGAGTGAGCTGGCCGTACTACTACAACGCTCCCGAAGATGCCGCCGAAAACGGCATCTGGATCGTGCCGCCCGAAACCGTCGCCAAAATGGTGCTGGCCTATCACCGCAAGGGTCTGACCGTTCATTGTCACTGCAACGGTGACCAGGCCACGCAGCTCTTCGTCGACGCTGTCGAGTACGCACTTGAACAACATCCGCGTTGGGATCACCGCCATACCGTGCAGCACTGCCAGATGACCACGATCGCGCAGTACCGAAAGATGAGCGCACTCGGCATGAGCGCCAACATCTTCAGCAATCACCTTTGGTACTGGGGTGACCAGCACCGCGACTTTACGCAAGGCCCAGAGCGGGCTTCCCGTATGGACGCATGCGCTACCGCTTTGCGCGAGGGCGTGCCGTTCTCGATTCACTCGGATTCCCCGGTGACCCCAATGGGGCATTTGCACACTGCGTGGTGCGCGGTGAACCGCATCACGCCCTCTGGCGATGTCCTCGGCAAACACGAACGCATCTCGGTGCACGATGCAATGGAAGCCATCACTATTGGTGGCGCCCACCAGATCAAGATGGACCATCTTGTCGGGAGCCTAGAGTCAGGCAAAATGGCCGACTTCGCCATCCTCGAAGAAGATCCCTACGAAGTCGACCCCACCCACCTCAAAGACATCCCCGTTTGGGGAACAGTTGTCGGCGGAACTCCGTTCAAATCAACCATCGGCGAGTTGTGAGCTCGCAAGCACCTCGGTTAGAGAGCCTTAGCCGTCGGCGAGTTGTGGGCTTGCGAACGGAGTGGTTGTGACCGAATCCGCGACCCCACCCCCTCTGCCCGACGTTGTTCATTGGCCGATCTTCCCGTTCGAGGGCGACATGCGCGTCCGGGAAATCCAGCCCCGTCTCGATAGCGAGCGGGTGCGCAATGGTGACCCCAGCGGCGATCCGTGTCATCGGTGCGAGGGCGACACAAACAAGGACGATCCCATCTGGTCGAATGGCCGATGGGCGGTGCGAACGCTGAACTTCGGGAATGGCCCTGCCCCGTTCCCGGCCTACATGCTCGAAACGGTCGATCACCTCGACATCGATGACCTCAGCGAAAAAATGGCCGCTGAACTTGGTGTGCTCACGGTGCGCATGAACAAGGCCATTCTCAGCTTAGGAACCGTGGGCCGAGTGCACTTCAACCGATGGGGCGACGGCGCAGCGCACTTCCACGTATGGTTCCTTGGTCGCCCCGTTGGCGCGTGGCAGTTCAGCGGTTACACACTGCCGCTCTGGGGATTCACCCTGCCGTCATTGCCCGACGACGAACACGCGGCGAATGATCTCGCCGTCGCGGCATCACTTGATACCGCTGCTCGTTCGTGGGGCGGGGCCTGTAAGCCCAGCGGATAGGTCACGACTTATCTGGCGGGCTTCTTGAGTTCAGCGGCATCGGGAGCTTCGCTCGCTTACCTTTCTACTGAAGCTCGTGGCACGGCCACACTATTTGCTCTGGCTTGCGTAGTCAGATTGACACGCCGTGGCGGTTGACTGGGCTGGTGGTTGCACAGAACAAATGGCTTGCCCGTATCGAAGAGGACCCGAATCATTCCTCGTGGTACATCGAACGCTTCAAGACGATGGCTGCCGAAGGCCGGGATCTGGCGGGCGAAGCGCGGTTCATCGATGCACTCGCTCGGCGCGAGTCACATATTCTCGATGCTGGCTGCGGGCCGGGTCGTGTCGGGGCCGCGCTCGCCGAGGCGGGCCACACCGTTGTTGGTGTCGACATTGACTCTGCACTGATCGACGCAGCGCGGGCGGATTACCCCGTGCCGACATGGTTCACCGCCGACTTGTCCGAACTCGAACTTGGAGCACACGGCATTGAGCAAACCTTCGACTTGATCGTGTGCGCCGGCAATGTCATGACCTTCCTGGCCGATGACACCCGCGTTGCAGTCCTCGAACGCATGGGTGCTCACCTGGCATCCGACGGTCGAGTCGCGATCGGTTTCGGAGCGAACCGTGATTATGAGTTCGGCGAGTTCCGCGCCGACGTCGCGTCTGCTGGATTGACCATCGAACTCGAACTCAGCACATGGGACATTCGCCCTTCGCAGGCTGCATCAGACTTCCTGGTCGCCATTCTGGCGCACTAGTTCGTTATCAGCTCATCAACGGATGCGATCGATGTCGCTCCGTGGAAGCCAATCAGCACGAGCCGACTGCCGGGCTTGGCTTCGGCCCCGAATCGTCGCAGTGTCCAACGTTTGCCGACGCGCTGGAGCACCATTGCCTGATCCGGATCCTCGGTCAGATAGAGCACGCCTTTGACTCGCACCACAGAGTCAGGCAGCGCTTCCATGAGCGACTCCACCGCCGAACGTTCGACGGGCTCGACCCGAGTCCATGTCCACGATTCGAACAGACTCTCGGCGTGGGCATGGTCGGCGTGAGCATGGTCGCCGCGGCCATGGTCGCCGTGGGCATGGTCGCCGTGGGCATGGTCGCCGCGGCCTGCATGGTCTCGCGGAGCGACCTGTTGCGGTTCGACGACACCAAAGAGAACGGCCGGGTCGACCTGGCCCTGTGCGGTCTCGACGAGCAGCGATGTCGGGCTAAGTTCTTGCAGCCAGCCCGACGTCGCAGAAACGTCTTCGGCACCTACCAGGTCGGTCTTGTTGAGCACGAGAATGTCACCCGAACGCAGTTGGCCGAGCACGGTGTCACCCACATAGACGTCCTTGGACTTCGCCCGTATCGTCTCGGCATCGACCACCACCAATGTTGCGTCCAGAGTGAGCCCAGGGCCATGCCCGTACGCTGCGACCGTCGCCGGGTCTGCCACGCCACTTGACTCAATCACTAACCGTTCCGGCAGCGGATCAAGAGCAGTGATGGTTTCGAGCGCCGAAGAGAAGCCATCGACCAGACTGCAGCAGATGCATCCGTTGGCCAGCGATACGGTGTCGCCGTCTTGGCTGGCAATGAGGTCTTCGTCGATGTTGATATCGCCGAAGTCATTGACCAGAACCGCAATGCGCTCATCGGCGGTCCTCAGAATGTGGTTGACCAAGGTGGTCTTTCCCGCCCCCAAATACCCACCAATCACTGTCACCGAAATATCTGCCATCAGCTAGCAAGTCTCCCACAAGCACAACAATGCCGAGCAACCCGCCTCTTCTCACCGAGCGAAGCGGACGGGGACCGTAAATCCGAACACTCCAAAACGGCATTTGGGCGAGAAACGAGCCGCAAGGCGGACTATGCCTCCTGGGCCACCATGTGACCGGGCGAAACCTGGCGCATGACGACCCGTTCGGGTGCGGTCCCCGGTGCCCACACAGGGCTGGGGATCTCGCCGGTGATCAATGGGCGATCGCGTCGTTTGCGGGGGTCAGCTATCGGCACTGCGTCGAGCAGCCGCTGTGTATAGGAGTGTTGCGCGTTCTCAAAGATGGCTGACCGAGGCCCGATCTCGACGATCTGGCCGAGGTACATGACCGCGACTCGATGACTCACACGCTCGACAACGGCGAGGTCATGGCTGATGAACAAGTAGCTCAGGCCCATTTCTTCCTGCAGCTCCATCATCAGGTTGATTACCTGTGCCTGGATCGACACATCGAGTGCCGAGACTGATTCGTCGGCGATGACAAGCTCGGGTTCCAATGTGAGCGCTCGAGCAATACAGACGCGCTGGCGCTGACCTCCCGAGAACTGATGAGGGAACTGTCGCATCATGTCCGCTGTCAGGCCCACACGCTCGAACAGCGTGGCAACCTTGGCATCGAGTTCGGCGCCAGAAACGACTTTGTGCACAAGCAACGGCTCGGCTACTGCCTTGCCTACCGTGCGACGGGGGTCCAAGCTCGCAAACGGATCCTGGAAAATGATTTGCATCTTGCGTCGATGCTCGCGCATTGCCTTGGTGCCGAGTCCGTTGATCGCGACCCCGTCCAGCACGATCGAACCTGTTGTTGGTTCAAGCAACCGAATCATCAGATGAGCAAGCGTCGACTTGCCACAGCCACTCTCACCCACCACCGCCAACGTCTCACCACGATCTATGGCAAGGTCAACGTGTTCAACCGCATGCACCTTGGCACCGTTCTCGACCGGAAAGTGCTTGGAGAGATCGCGAGCTTCGAGTAACGGGTGCGTCATGTGGGGTCAACCAACTCGAAGGGTGCAGGATCTGCCAAGCCCGTCATCGAACCAAGTCGCGGCACTGCGGCCAGCAGCGCCTTCGTGTACTCCTTCTTGGGCTCCTCGAAAATATCGAAGACCGAACCGGTCTCGACGACCTTGGCTTGATTCATCACCACGACGTCGTCAGCAACTTCGGCCACCACTCCCATGTCATGAGTAATGATCATGACCGCCGCACCCGTGGTCTCGCGCAAGTCACGCATGAGCCCCAGAATTTGCGCCTGGATGGTCACGTCGAGCGCAGTGGTGGGTTCATCGGCAATCAAGATGGTGGGATCACACGAAAGCGCCATGGCAATCATGACCCGCTGACGCATGCCGCCCGACATCTCGTGGGGATACTGGTCGAGCCGCTTGTCTGGGTCTGGAATGCGCACCAGTTGGAACATTTCGAGCGCCCGCTCATTGGCGGCTTGCTTGTCGAGGCCTTGATGCAGCATGACCGCTTCGGCAACCTGATTGCCAACGCTGAACACCGGGTTCAGGCTTGTCAGCGGTTCTTGAAAGATCATCGAGATCTGATTGCCACGGATCTCACGCATTTCGTCTTCATCGAGCTGCACGAGATCAACAACGGAGCCGTCAGGCTGACGGAAGAGGATCTCACCGTCTTTGATCCGGCCACGGGTACCGAGGTCGACGAGTCGCATGATCGACAGCGCTGTTACCGATTTACCCGATCCCGACTCGCCAACGACGGCAAGCGTTTGTCCGTCGTGCAGGTCATAAGAAATGTCGTCTACGGCAGTGAAGGACCCGAAGGTGACCGTCAGGTTTCGAATACTAAGGAGAGGAGTTGCATCGCTCATTAGCGGCCGCGGAGTTTTGGGTTAAAGGCGTCTTGCAGACCATCGCCGATGAGACTGAAGCTCAACACGGTGAGTGAGATGGCGATGCCCGGGAACGTTATTGTCCACCAGCCGCCCAGGAACGAACTGCGATTGTCACTGATCATGAGACCCCAGCTCAGGCTGTTCTTATCACCCAAACCAAGGAACGCCAGGTAGGCCTCAAAGAGCACAGCCGAGCCCATCACCAGCGTGGTAGCCACGATCAGCGGTGGGAGCGCATTCGGCAGGATCACGCGAAACATGATCCGAAAGTCAGATGCACCGACCGCACGCGCTGCCTTCACGAACTCCATGTTCTTTAATCGCAGAAACTCCGCTCGAGTCAGCCTTGCAAGCTGAGGCCACAACACGATGCCGATAGCAATCGACACCACCGTGGGCGTGCCGTTAAACAGGGCTACAACCACCATTGAGAACAGCAGCGCCGGTAACACTTGGAACACTTCGGTGAAGCGCATCAGCAGATTGTCAACAACGCCGCCGTAGAAGCCTGCGATCGCACCGATAGTCACACCGATAAAGACGATGATGATGGCCGCCGTAAGCGACACTCGCAGCACGGTCCGACCGCCATTGATTACCCCCGCGAGCACATCGCGGCCAAGTGCGTCGGAGCCCAGCAGAGGGATGTCGTCGGTCCCTGGTGGTTTCAGTGCTCGGAACTTGATGTCTTTGGGGTCAGCGTCATAGAGGAGCGGACCAATAAAGGTCACGAGCACCACGGTAATGAGCATGAATAGGCCAGCCATTGCTGCCTTGTTTCGGCGGAACATTCGCCAGGCCTCGCGCCCCGGCGGGGCGCCACCAGACTGGCCCTCCTCAACAGCCAAAGCAGTCATCGCGCATCTCCTCCGACTCGAATGCGAGGGTCAATAAACCGGTACACAATGTCGGTCAAGATGTTGACCACAATCACCAGCACCGCTGAAATAAGCAGCACACCAAGCAACACATTCGCATCGCGCCGCAACACGGCGTTGAAGGCCAAACGGCCAAGGCCAGGCCAATCAAACACGGTCTCCACCACCAGCGCCCCCGACAGCAACGAACCGAACTGGAGTCCAGCCACCGTGACAACCGGGATCACGGCGTTACGCAGTGCATGCTTGTACACCACGACCCGTTCACTAAGGCCCTTGGCTCGAGCGGTGCGCACGAAGTCCGATTGCAAGACCTCGAGCATCGATGCTCGAGACAACCGGCTGTACTGCGCCAGAAAAAGCAACCCAAGGCAGAACGCCGGCAGAATCAGATGTTGTGCCACGTCGAGCTGAGAGGCGAACCATCCGCCTTCGAACGTGCTTGATCGCATGCGCGAAATTGGCAACCAATTCAGCACGCCGCCGAACAAGATCGCAAGCTCGAGCCCGGTGAAAAACACCGGCAACGAGAACCCAAACAGCGCAAGCACAGTAGCGCCGTGGCTCCACCCGCTCTCGGGCCGACGAGCGGTAAAAACACCAACACCAACTCCTACCAGAATGGCGAACGTTAGCGCCGTGCCAACTAACAACATGGTGGGCCACAGACGCGGCGCGATGAGGCTAGTTACCGGTTCGTTAAAGAAGAAAGAGTCGCCGAGATCCCCGGAGGCCACTTTCCCGATGTAGCTGCCGAGCTGAACAATAAAGGGACGATCCAGACCGTATTCTTCGCGAATTTCGGCCAGGACTTCGGGATCACCCGCTCCGCTCTCACCGGCAATGACAACGGCGGGGTCGCCCGGCGCCAGGTGAATCAACGAGAAGTTGAGGACGATCACGACGAGAAGCAAGCCAATGCTCCAGGCCAATCGAAACGCGATCGCCCTCATATATTCTCTCGTTCCCTAACTGCTAATTATTCGGCGGAACTGGGCCGCTATTCAGCGATCCAGGTGTCGAGCATTGGTGACATAAGGCCCCAAATACCGACTGATGGATTCTGAACCGACGGATTGATTGCCTGCCAGAAAGGCGGATTACTCAAGAAGTAGATCGGCACTTCGTCGGCAACGATCTCTTGGAAATCCGCATACAACGCAATGCGCTCGTCGCGGTCGAAAGTCTGACCAGCCTTTTCGAGCAATGCATCGACCTCGGCATTTTCGTAGCCAGTGTTGTTCGTCCAGATTGCACCAACCCGGTTTTCGCTGAGGTAGGTGCGGTGCACACCAATGACCGGATCTCCCCAGTTCCACACGTTGTTGATCGTCATCTGGTGTTCACCAGCGGCGACCTTGGCGGCCCAAGTCGGAAAGTCAGGCGAGGTGCTGAGTTCGGTGTTGATCCCGATCTCTTCGAGCGCTTGCACAACGTATTCGGCGTACGGCTGCTCGGCTGGCGGAATGTAGTCGATTGTCAGACTGATGTCACCGTCGGCGTATCCGGCTTCGGCCAGCAGCGCCTTGGCCGCTTCGATGTCAATGTCGTAGCGCTCGGCGTCGGCGTTGTGGAACGGACTCGCAGCCACGATGCCGGTGCTCTGGGGGAACTTGGTTCCCTGATCGATCACGTCGACCAAGAATTCACGGTCGATTGCATAGGCGATCGCTTGGCGAACTCGAACGTCGGACAGAATCGGATCAGCGAGATTGAACTCGAGCCATTCGACCTGGCCGATGGCTTCGTGGCCTTGAGCAGTCACGATCACGTCGTCGTTATCTTGCAGGCGCAAGATGTTGGCCGCAGAGCCAAGTGATGCCGACACGTGGGTCGTGCCGTTTTCGAGGCCGAGCACGATCGAGTTCGCATCGGGTGTGATCTCGATGATGATGCCGTCGAGCAGAGGACGGTCAGGTATGAAGAAATCTTCGAACTTCTCCATACGGATGATCGAACCCGCTTCGTACTCAGTCAGGCGGAACGGGCCCGAACCTACGAAATCCTCGGTATTGCGCGGGTGGGTTTTGATGTCTTGACCATCGTCGAAGATGTGCTTCGGGATGATTGGCAGCAAGCCCGGGGACATGGCCAGCAAGATCGCTGGGTGTGGCTGGCTCAGGCGCACGATTGCGGTGAGATCATCGGGGGTCTCAACCTCGACGACCGGAGCGAACATGGGCTTAAATGGGTGGTTGTCGCGAGCGGTAATCATCGAGAATGCAACATCGGCAGACGTGATCGGCACCCCGTCGTGAAAGACCGCACCTTCGACCAGGTTCAAGGTGACCGAAAGACCGTCTTCTGCAACTTCCCAGCTCTCGGCTAGGTAGGGCTGCGGGTTGAACTCGTCGTCGAACAGCAGCGGGCTGGCATTGAGCTGGGTGCCGGGCACCGCAGTTGCATAACCAGACTGCACCGAACCGTTCAAGTGACGGGGCACCTGCGTGCTGCCGAGCACCAGAGTGCCTCCACCAACGGCATCGTCAGCGGCTTCGGTTTCTTCGACCTCATCGGAGCCGAGCTCTTCAAGTTCTTCTTCGTCAAGAGCCGTATCGACCGCTTGTTGGTCCGCTGGGTCTTCTTCGGACTCAGCTTGCTCTTCGGGCTCGTCGGCGGCTCCATCGTCAGCTGTTGTGTCGGCCGCTGTCGAGTCGTCAGAACTCGCGCCTTCGCCGTCTCCATCGCTACTTCCGCACCCGGCGGCGAGCATCGAAACACTCAGCACCAAAGCAAGGATTATCAGAAGTTTCTGACGCATACTGGTCTCCTTCTTTCAACCATTTTGGGGTCCGTGAAGTACGAAATCCGATGTAGATATCCCCGAAACGGAAGCTACCACAATCAGGTGGCGACGATTAAAGGCCCCAACCCTGCGCTCAGCTCCGTTGCGACGGGCAGGCTAAGGGGCGCGACTTCGGCCGCCGACAGACCGTTCCAGTGATGCAACGCGGATTCGGCTTCGGCCTGGTCCCGAATAACTTGTAGCTCCTTGCAGACTGACTCGATATCAATCGTGGTCACGACGCCATCGACGACGACATGCTCGCCATCAACGAACACATCGCAGATGGCCCGATCAGCGGCGGTGTAGATCAGGCTTCGAAGCGGATCGCGGATCGGCATCATTGCTGGGTTGGTCAGGTCCACAAGGACGACATCGGCCTTTGCCCCAACGCTGAGGCGGCCAAGGTCAGGCCGATCCACTAATTCGGCACCCCCGACTGTGGCAGCATGAAAGACTTCGGCTGTCGTAACCGAGCCAACGTCGCCGGTCACCACACGCGCCAGAACCGCGGCAATGCGCATTTCTTCGAGCATGTTGAGCGGAAAGCTATCGGTGCCGATCCCAAGTCTGATCCCTTGGCGTACATAGCCGCCGAGATCTTCGAGCGCCTGCCCGTTGCGGGCAAAGACTCCCGGACAATGTGCTACTCCAGTCCCGGTCTCAGCTAGCAGTGTTCGGTCGTTTCGGCCCGGCCAATGAGTGTCGCTGTGCTCGTCAACGAACATGGCATGAGCCAGGATGCAATCGGGTCCGAGCAAGCCAATGCTGCCGGCCCATTGCACCGGAGTCAAGCCGTGCCGGCGAGTCATCTCATTGAACTCGACCAGGCTCTGTGCCGCGTGGGTGTGTAGCTTCCATCCGTTGTCGAGCGCTGCGGCCAGCGCCGTCATCAGCAAGTCTTCGGTACAAGTGTCGATCTGGGCAGGACCAAGCATCGCCGATACGCGACCACTCACGTGACGCTCAGCCTCGATGCCGAGTGCGACCGCTTCGTCGAGCAATCGATGCCCCCGAGGTTCGTCCCACACGTAGTCAACACTGTGTCCATTGGTCGTCGACCAGTGCGATGACGCAAAACTGGGCACCAACCAGGACCGAACACCAGTAGCCGCCATGGTGTCGACCCAGCCTTCGTAGGGGAACGACAGATCGACAACCGACGTCACGCCGCTGGTCAACAACTCCGCAATCGAATACTGAAGCCCAGCCCTGGCCCCCGCGTCGTTGGTCTGCAACATGAACGCTCGGTCATACAGCGGGCTCATATGCATCTGTGGGTTGCCGAACTCCTCTCGGAAGCCTTTTTTTATTGGTTCACTCGAAGGATGGCTGTGCACGTTGATCAGGCCCGGCATCACGAATCGGTCGCGGCCATCGATCTCGACGTCGACACGGCCTGCATAGTCAGCTCCGATCCACAGAATCGAATCATCAAATACGACGTCGACGTTGGTCGTGAACTCGTGGGTACGAGTTGATTGGTTCCATGTAGCAACCCATTGCGCCCACCGAATACAAGTAACGGTCATGGTGCAGACCGTAGTTGGGGACCATCTCAGGAGCGAATGCCAGCAGGCCAGGCAGCAGCGCCAGAATCTGGATTGAGTTTTGGAACTCGTTGATAGTACTTTGAGAGCCTCACGGGCAGATCGTGTAGTTACGAAAAGCTACAAGCAAGATCAGCGGGAACCTAGCGGCCCAGTCGAGCTTCACGAAGCCGACTGGGCCTGCTGACTTTTCATCAAATTTCTCCTACGATTGAGTCGCCATGACAAAGTCTCTTCGTCGCCCTGGTCCAGAGTCAACGCTCGACGACGTGCGAGCAAAACTCATTGAGGCCGCAATTGATTTACTGCGGGAACGAGGTGTCGAAGTTGGCCTCGACGACGTGAGCCTGAGCGCAGCGATCAAGACCGCCGGCGTCACTCGGACAACCGCGTACCGATCGTTGGCGGATCCAGAACTGGCGCCCCAAGCTGCGCTCCATCGCGAACTCCTGACCTATCTACTCACCCGGTACAACCGCGGGCTGGCACGAACCACGATCGAGGAGGCCGTTGCGATCGAACTCGACCGCGTCAGCCATTGCCTTGCTTCTGATGACATCGCTGTTCGCACTCGAGCGCTCCGCGGGGTCATCCGTGTCGGAGCAAACGCGAGCTACCAGGCAGTCGTCGACTCCCCCGAGCGCTCGATCCTGACGGCGATCTACGCGGCGCTAAGATCCTCGGGGGCTTCGGACTGGCGACTCTATGCACTGCGCCAAGGCGAACTCGCGCTGACCGACATGTTTGCGGGGTTGTACCAAGAACTTGCTGATTCGTTCGGCTACCGCGTCCGGCCCGAGTTCACCATCCATCAGCTGGCAACCGCCGGAGCTGCACTCATGGAAGGCATGGCACTCCGCCAAGGCATTAACGACGAACTCACGATGATTCGACGTGCAACCGGCGAGCACGGCGGACCCGAAGAATGGAGCTTGTTTGGTATTGGCTTTGAGTCGCTGTTGGTCGGCATGTGTGAGCCAGATGACCCCCAGACACCTTTCGCTGACCTCGCCAACTACTGACCACCCAGCAAAAACGGCCGTTATTGCGACATCCGAACTTCGTGTGCGGCTCCGCCGGGCTCTAGCGTGGGCGCCACACACCCATCTATCTCTGGAGTTCCCACGATGCGCGAAGCAGTATTCGTTTCTTATGCCCGCACCGGCCTGGCAAAAGCCGGCCGCGGCGGCTTCAACATGACACCCGCCATGTCGATGGCTGCCCACGCCATCAAGCACGCCGTGGCAAAGGCAGGCGTTGACCCTGCCGACATCGAAGACGTATCGCTCGGCAACGGCGCACACGGCTCCGGCAACCTTGGTCGCCTGGCCAGCCTGCTTGCCGGCATGCCTGTCGAGACCGGCGGCAACACCATCCAGCGCCACTGCTCATCTGGACTGAACTCCATCGCTGTTGCTGCCAACCACATCAAGGTCGACATGGTCGACACCGTGGTCGCAGCCGGTGTCGAGTCCATCTCGATCCCAAGTCCCGGCATGGGGGGCGCCATCAACATGGACCCAGCACTCGAAGAGCAATACCCCGCGGTGTACATGGCCATGATCGAAACGGCCGACATCGTCGCCGAGCGTTACAACGTGTCACGTGAATCCCAAGACGAGTACAGCCTGCAATCGCAGATTCGCACGGCTGCTGCCCAAGAGAACGGTCTCTACGAAGACGAGATCGTTCCAATGGAAACCAAGATGAAGCTCGTCGACCGCGAGACCAAAGAAGAAACCATCGTCGACTACACCGTTGACCGCGATGAGTGCAACCGCCCAACCACCACCATCGAAGGCCTGCAGAAGCTCGCACCGGTTCGCGGCGAAGGCAACTTCATCACCGCGGGTAACGCCAGCCAGCTTTCCGACGGCGCCGCCGCGGTTGTGATGATGTCCGACGAAGAAGCATCACGTCGCAACATCGAACCAATGGGCGCATTCAAGGGCTGGGCTGTTGCAGGTTGTGAACCCGACGAAATGGGTATCGGCCCGATCTACGCAGTGCCAAAGCTCCTCGAGCGCCACGGTCTCACCGTTGACGACATCGATATCTGGGAGCTCAACGAAGCTTTCGCCAGCCAGTGCCTGTACAGCCGTGACAAGCTGGGCATCGACCCCGAAAAGTACAACGTCAACGGCGGCTCAATCTCGATCGGTCACCCGTTCGGCATGACGGGTACCCGCTGCGCAGGACACCTTCTGCAAGAAGGCAAGCGCCGTGGCGCCAAGCTCGGCGTTGTCACCATGTGCATCGGTGGCGGTCAAGGCGCAGCCGGTCTCATCGAGATCTACTAGATCCACCAACGCTTGCTGCCCAAGCAAGTGACTACACAATTTCCTAAGGACCCAGGCATCGCTGCCTGGGTCCTTTTGGTTCTGCCTACCTTGCGCAGCGAACGGCCACGCATGGTCTCATTTGCGCGTCCGGTGCTGGCTTTGCGACAGTTAGCTATGAAATCGAGTGCTGAAATGCAGACGTACATGGTCGACGGCGAGCGGCGAGCCTACGAACTTGGCAACCGCGGTCCTGTTCGATTTGTGGGCAATGGAGCGCTGCATCCCGACATCGTCGAGGCGTACTGGCGATGCGGTTTCTACGTGTTCGAAGGCGTTTTCGGCGCCGAAGAGCTTGCGGACATAGAAGCGGATCTGCTCG
>Ga0209828_1002343_pt1 | contig 15800 bp, 14 predicted proteins | sample MaitaG_FD_187429 | JGI IMG/M metagenome (GOLD analysis project Ga0209828, IMG submission 187429) | Marine algal microbial communities from Maine, USA - Maine_Asex2 metaG (SPAdes) (version 2) | ecosystem: Host-associated > Algae > Red algae > Unclassified | place: Maine, USA | collected 2015-01-05 | reverse complement strand
GTGACAAGCAGTGAACGCTGGATCTGTCCATTCCAGGACCAGAACCTTTGGTCGCGGTGCGAGAGCAACGGCCGCAGCGATGAAGGCGAGTCGCTGGCGGAGTTCGCTCTGGATTTCGCGGGCGCGGTCATGGGTGTTCGTCGCCAATGCGACCGTGGCGATCGAATCGATCACCTGATCGAGGGACATGGGATCGAGCGTGACGACGTCGGCGGAACACGCCAGGAACTCCAAGGCATCGTCGACCTCGGATACATCCACAGCGCACACCGCACATAGGTCCTGTGTGATGACCAGATCCGGATGGAGATCGGCGAACGCGCCGCGGTCGAGACGGTAGAGATCCTCGCCTGCGGCCATCCGTTCCTTGACCACAGCATCGATCTCGCTCGGTGTCAGATTTTCGGGTAGCGCCGACGTCGACACGATCCGTTTCGACTTCGCCTCGTCGGGAAAATCGCACTCGAAGGTCACACCCACGACCTGATCACCTAGCCCGAGATCAAACAAGATCTCCGTCGCAGACGGCAACAACGAAACAATGCGCACGGGGCAATCCTACGCTCCGGTCGCGCCGACATTCGCCGAAGTCTGCTGCACTACACGCACTTTTCTAGTCATCATCTGTGCCTGACCCCAATGTTGCATCCGACCGACCCAAGCCAGCATCCTGCGAAATGTGCTGCGATACACATACTTTTCTAGTCATCATCTGTGCCTGACCCCAATGTTGTGATCCCAATGTTGACGCGATGGAGTGGCCTGCCTCAGTCGTTGAATTTATAGCCGAGGCCTCGAATGGTGACGATGGTTTCGGGGTTCGACGGGTCGGCTTCGACCTTGTTGCGGAGACGTTTGATGTGCACGTCGAGGGTCTTCGTGTCGCCCACATAGTCATGACCCCACACTTGTTCGATGAGTTGATCACGAGTCAAGACGCGCCCGGCGTTCGACGCCAGTGCCACGAGAAGGTCAAACTCTTTCAAAGGCATGTCGACAGGTTCGCCGCGGACCACGACTTCGTGACGGCCGGCGTCGATGTGCACGTCGGCGACGTGGATGAGCAGGTCGGCGCTGTCGATCTCCGCAGTGTTTATGGCCGTGTCTTCGGTGGCAGAGCGCCGCAGCACCGATCGCATTCGAGCGATCAGTTCACGAAAGCGATACGGCTTGGTCACGTAGTCGTCGGCGCCGACTTCCAGTCCGACGACAGCGTCGATCTCTTCGCCTTTGGCGGTGACCATGATGATGGGTACGTCGCTCTTCGATCGAATCTCACGGCACACGTCGATACCGGAAATGCGTGGCAACATGACGTCGAGCAGCACGATGTCGGGTTCGTTCGCTTCGAAGCGGGTCAGCGCCTCGCTTCCGTCGCGAGCAATGTCGATCGCAAAGCCCTCTCGTGCAAGTCCAACCCGGAGCGCTTCCAGGAACGACTCTTCGTCCTCGACCACCAGCACTCTGGTGGGTTTCGGTTTCGCTTGTGAGCTCATGTGCCGATACCTTCGGCAGACTCACGTTCGGGGTTCGCGAGGTCCGCGGGCTCAGCCGGAGGAACCACGGGCAGCGACAAGGTGAACGTTGAACCGTCGCCCTCGAAAGACTCGACGCTCACATGGCCACCATGGTTCAGCGCCACATGGCGAACAACAGATAGACCAATACCCGTACCGCCAGTCGAGGCTTCGCGCGACCGGTCTACGCGGTAGAAGCGTTCGAAGATGCGGTCGAGGTCGCGGGCAGGAATGCCCCGGCCTGTGTCTTGCACCACCAGCGCAACGCCATCGTCGTCGAGCCGGGCACGGACGCTGACCGAGTCGCCCGGCGAGCTGTACTTGACGGCATTCTCGACCAGATTGACGAGGGCGGTGACCAGTTGAGCGCGATTGCCCGTAAGCGCAATTGGTTCACTGGGGGCAACGGCTCCAACAGTGACATCGCTCGATTCGGCGATAACTCGTGTGCGCTCCACTGCTTCGTCGAGCAGGCTCTGTGCCACGACTGCATCGGTGTAGGTCTCGGTGCTCGACTCGATCCGACTGAGTGCCAGCAGGTCGTCGATCGTCTCGGTCATTCGTTCGGTCTCGATGAGCAAGCGGTCGGTGAGTTGCGTGCGCGTGTCGTGATCGTTCTCGTCGATCAGCATTTCGGTGAGCAAGCTGACGGCGCCGATCGGGGTACGCAGTTCGTGGCTGAGATTGGCGATGAAATCACGCCGGGTCTTCTCGATGCGGTGATGGTCGGTCACGTCATCGATCACGGCCAACGCCCCGATCACACGATTGTTCGATCGAATCGGCACGGCATGGATGAACAGAGTGCGAGGGGGCGGGCCGAACACGTCGATCTCGCGCTCGCACGGTGTGCCCGTGGTCGCTTCGGTCAGCAGGTCTGCAGTGGCTGCATCGACCAGCGTTTTTTCGTGCGAACGAGTCGAAGTGTTCTCTGCCAAGCGGTTACGCACCAGCACCTTGCCGGCATGGTCGGTCACGATCACACCCGACGTCAACGCATCGAGCGACAACTCGAGCAGTTCGGTGTGCGCCTCGGCCGCTTCGGCATCGGCTCGTGCTTCGCTCAGCAGCCGTTTGTGCTCGCCGACCGGGTCACGCCCGGTTCGCCCGCCAATCGCTTTGGTCGTCGCAGCCAGCGTGCGGCGCGTCGTCCGTACTGCCGTTGCTGCCCCGATCACAATCGCAGTAACCACGATTGCGAGGACGACGACCATGTCAGGCTGCTTGGGCGATGACCTGAGCGATGAAGTCGCCGCAATCGATCGAGTTGGTTCCGACCAGCGAGCTCACTGCCGCATACCCAGCCATGACCAGGGCGGTGTCACTACCGGGTTCGACTTCGTCGTCGGTCGTCATGTAGCCCATGGTCAATGTGCTGTCGGTCTTGGTCTCGACATAGGAGCGATAGCGCGAGATCTGCGACACCGATGCTGCGGCCACACCGGCAAGCTCGGACAGTTCCAGACGTGGGACGTTGATGTTCAGTACCCCGTGCCCGGTGGCTGGTAGCAACTTCATCACCTGCACCGCCACCAAGGCGGCGGTGTCGAAACGCAGCGGAGCGTCATGGTCGTCGAACTTGTGCTCGGCGCTCACGGCGACCGCCGGCACACCGAACGCAGCGGCGGTGACTGCTGCAGACACCGTGCCACTGTGGCGAACTGCGCCACCGGTGTTCAGGCCCCAATTGATACCCGAAGCCACCATGTCGGCGGGCTCGCCGAACGCACCCCGCATGGCCAGCAGAGTGCACATGGCAGGTGGCGCAGCGACAGCATACGCCTCGACGTCGGGTGCCTCGGCCAACGTGCGTCGTTCATAGGCGATCTCTCGGCTCGTGCCGGTGAAACTGGTGCTGGACCGGCTGATGATCGACGTGCCGGCGCCGCTGTAGTCGCTGTCGGGGGCGACAACGATCGGCTCGTAGCCGTTGGCGACCAGCGTGGCGGTCAGCACACGAAGGCCTTCGCCATCTATGCCGTCGTCATTGGTTACGAGGACTCGTGTGGTCATGGTTATTCGTCTTCCGGGTCGGTGCCGGCAAGATCGCTGACATGTTCGGTCACTAGGGCAGCGCCGATGGCGCCACCTGCACTGCGATTGCGAGCCCGCTCGGCGCCGGCTTCTTCCGGGCGCCAGCCCTCGACAATGAAGCGAACCCACTCGCCCACGTTCACGGCGTGGTCGCCGACTCGTTCATAGAACCGGCCGAGCAGAGCCATCTGGACCGAAGTCTGCGGGTCATTGTTGTGCACGCGGTGGTCTTCGAGCACCGAGGCCATGAGCTCGTTGGCGTAGTCGTCGAGTCGATCGTCGATGTCGTCGAGGGCGGCGCCAAGGGCAACGTCTCGACCGTCGTACGCCTCGGCCGCCAAGCGGAACAGGCGCTGGGCCTCTTCGCTCATCTTGGTGATGAGGCCCCGGGTCTTCGGGTCGTACTCGGTGCCGAACATGCGGCGAGTCGCCTTGGCGATGTTGACGACCAGGTCACCAGACCGTTCGATCTCGGGGTTGAGTCGAATGGCGGCAACGATCTCGCGCAGGTCGGTGGCCATGGGCTGTTGCAACGCCAGCAGCTGCGTGCACATGTTGTCGAGGTTGACCGACACGGCATCGAGCAGGTCGTCGTCGTCGATCAAACGCTGCGCCGCGTCGAGATCATTGTTCAGGAAGGCGTCGGTCGCCCGCGGGATCATCTCGGTGACCATGGCGCACATGCGAACGATTTCGGCGCGCACCTCGTCGAGGCTCGAGTGGAAGTTCGTGCGTAGCTGTGCGTCGGTCATGGGTTCTGCGATCTCAGCCGAATCGGCCGGTGATGTAGTTCTCGGTGCGCTCGTCGGCGGGGTTCGAGAAGATGGTGGTGGTGGCGTCGTATTCGACGAGCAGGCCAGTGCGTTGATCGTTCTGTTCGTCGACCTCGGCGGTGAAGAATGCGGTGCGATCGCTGACCCGAGCAGCCTGCTGCATATTGTGCGTGACGATCATGATCGTGTAGTCGTGCTTGAGCTCGGCCATCAATTCTTCGATACGTGCCGTGGCGATGGGGTCCAGCGCCGAGCAGGGCTCATCCATGAGCAGCACGTCGGGGCTCGACGCAATCGCACGAGCGATACAGAGTCGCTGTTGCTGACCACCGGACATTCCGGTCGCCGATGCACTCAGGCGATCCTTGACTTCATCCCACAGAGCAGCGCGCTGCAACGAGGCTTCGACCAGGTCGCTCAGCTCACCCTTGTTCTTGACACCGGCGATACGCGGGCCGTAGGCAACATTGTCGAAGATCGACTTGGGGAACGGATTGGGCTTCTGGAACACCATGCCGATACGGCGGCGCACTTCGACCGGATCGACCTTGGGGTCATACAGGTCAACGCCGCGGTACTGGAGCAGGCCCTCGACTCGTGCGGTCGGAATCAGATCGTTCATGCGGTTGAACGAGCGCAACACGGTCGACTTGCCACAACCAGACGGGCCGATCAGCGCAGTGATCTCGCCTTGGTGGATATCCAGGTCGACGTCTCGCACGGCGCGGAAGTCGCCGTAGAAGACGCTGAGATCTTTCGTCTGGAACACGACATCGCTGGCCGTCGTGGCTTCAGCCGCCTGAGCGGTCTCGTCAATACTCAAGGTTTTGCCCTTCGCGGGAACATCGGTTGAGGTCACGCTAGTCATTTCTAGGCTCGCTTCTTCTCAAAGTAGTTACGGAGCAGCACTGCGACCGAGTTCATCATGATGACAAAGACCAGCAGGATGACGATCGCAGCGCCTGCGGCTGGCCCAAACCCCTCATCGACGCCAGAATTCCGTACCCAGCCAACAATGACGATGGGCATGGCGGTGAAACGGTCGGCGAACTGGCCAAAGAACTGGTCGAGACCGCTGAACATCGAGTCACGCGGGGCAAGTCGGCCGGTGATTGCACCCACCAAGATGAGGGGCGCAGCCTCGCCGACGGCTCGGGCCAACGACAACAAGGTGCCGGTCAGAATGCCGGGTGCAGCAAAGGGCAACACCTGGCTCTTGATGACTTCCCACTTGGTGGCCCCGACGCCGAACGCACCTTGGCGCAGGCTGTCGGGAACGGCTCGGACGGCTTCGGCTGCGGTGATGATCACGATCGGCAGCACCAGGATTGCCAGCGTGACCCCGCCGGCGAACAGCGAACTCTGGCCGGCTTCGGCCAAGACGTCTTCGTACTCGCCGTCGACCAGATTGATCTGCTGGAGCACCCAGAACAGGCCTCCGAAGATCGCGTTGATGATGCCGAAGAAGAAGTTGATGACCGACACGCTCTTGACGAACAGGAACAGACCGAGCAGGCCATAGACGACCGATGGGACCCCGGCCAGGTTGCGCACCACGATGTCGAGGATTGTGGTCAGGCGTGACCCGAACCAGAGGCGAATCTTGCGTCGACTGAGCCAGAGCCCACCTTCGCTCGCGACGGCCTCGCGGAAGTTGGCTGGGTCGCGAGGCGCGTACTCTTCGAGGTAGACCGCGGCGGCGATACCGATCGGGAACGCCAGCAGCACCACGAACGCCGCAATCCAGAACGACCCCAGAATTCCCTGACTGATGCCGAGTTGTTCATCTTCGCTTCGAGATCGAAGCGTGCCTGACCAGAAGTCGCCCAAGCGTTCACTGAGCACCGGCCAGCCATCGCCGATGACCTGCGCCAGCAGCACGACCAGAATGATCACGCTGAGGGCCAGCGCGACGAACAGCACCACTTGGAACAGACTCAATGTGCCCAGATATTGGCTTGCGGCCAGCGCGGCGGTCACCACGGCGACGCCGGCCAGCACGCCCCACACCCAGCCGTCGGTGGCGAACTCGGGGTCGAGCAGCCGCTTGACGATGACCAGACCAGTGCCAACGGTGGCGAGCCCGAGTGCGACCTGCTCGAGTTCGAGCATGACGCTTCGGCTCGGCTTGCCGACGCTGCGGCCGATGAAGAAGGTCCAGATGACCAGCGGAACCAGCAGCAGATAGACCATGTCGCTGAGCCCGCCTCGCGTCAGCTGACGAGCCATCAGCAGCACGGCTCCGCCGCTAAATATCGCAAAGGTGAACCAGTCGGAGTTGACTCGGCGGTCGGCGCCGAACAGGTTGAACTGCTTGCCGACCAGCACGACTGCGCCGGCCAGGACGAGCAGCAGTGCGACCGGCGGCAGGAATCCGGAGAACCAGGCGGTGGCGCTGCCGATGTCGGCGTACCAGGTCACGAACATGGCGACGACGGCGAGCAGCCCGCCAGCCGCAGCCAGCGACGTCCACATCATGGCGACGGCCCTGGCATCGGCGCCGCGGCGTTTGATGGTCTCTTCGACTCGAGCGGTGGTGTCGCCGCTGCCCAAGGTGGTAAGCGACATCAGTAACGCTCCCGCACTCGGGCCACGAATCGCCCAGCGACCACATTCAGCAGCAGCGTGAGAACGAACAGCACCAAGCCCACGAAGTACAGGCTTTGGAACGTGAGCCCTTCGCCGACGACGCTGTCGGTACCGGTCGCCAGCGACGCCATTCCGGCCGTCATGGTGAGTCCGCCGTCGAACGGCGACGAAGTGAATGTTGCGGCATCGGCCGCGCCACCCGCCATGAACACCACCATGGTTTCGCCGAGTGCCCGGGATATGCCGATGATGAATGCAGCCACGATGCCCGACACCGCTGCAGGAAGAACGACCTGGCGGGTGGTGGTGGCCTTGCGAGCGCCCAGACCGGCGCTTGCTTCGCGAAGTTCTCGGGGCACCGATGCCAGGGCATCTTCGGCGACCGAAGCCACCAGGGGAATCGTCAGAATGCCGACGCCGATGGCGGCGGCTGCGAGCTGGCCGCTTCGTTTCACGGTGAAGGCATTTTCGGCGGGACATGCCGACGTGTCACCGGCAACCGGCGAGCATGCGCCAGCGACCGAGTTGACCCACCAGAACAGCACGAACACCATGCCGATCATGACCGCCAGGGTGATGACTCGTTTGACGATGATGGCGGTCGTTGCACTGGAGTCTCGCCAGGCACGTACTGCCCACATCGCTACACCGGCGGCGGCGCTGATGGAGACCGTGTAGCCGATCCACAGCCAACCGTTGCGGCCGATCTTCTCGATGAGCTGCGGGCTGATGAAGAACAGGGCGAAGAAGCCCAGCACCACCGATGGCACTCCAGCCAGCACTTCGAGCACCGGCTTGAGAATGCTGCGGGTGCGACGACTGGCATATTCACTGAGGTAGATGGCTGCTCCCAGGCCGAGTGGCCCGGCGACCAGCATGGCCACCACGGTGACGATGACCGACGCCACGAGCAGGGTGGGCATGTCGTATAGGCCACGACGGGGGAACCAGCCGGTTTCGCCCCAGACAACCGACCAATCGACCTGCGTGATGAAGGTCCAGGCTTCGCGGATCAGGCTGAAGATGATCAGAACCGAAATGAGCACCGACACCAACGCGGCAGCAAAGAAGAAGGCACGGATGATGGCTTCCTTGAACTGACGACGTTGCGGTCCGGCGAGAGCCTCGATCGTGGTCGGTCTTCGATCCCGTGCAGCGGTGACCACGCTGGTCACAGAGAAATCAGTCATGGCGTTGAACCTACCGGTGTGTCGAGAGTGTGATGGTTGACCCGAGCCGGGAAGTGCAGTGCGCCCACGGGGGCGAGGCCGCTACTGCACATCCCGACTGATCTGAGTCGTTCAGCCCTGCCAGGCGGCGGCGACGTCGGCTTTGGCGTCGTCGGACAGTTCGACGTAGCCGACCGAGGCCACGGCGTCGGTCAGGCCGGTGGTCACATAGAAGTCGACGTAGCCGGCGAGCGCAGGGTTGGCTTCGGCCTTGGCGTTGTTGACGTAGATGTACAGATTGCGGCTGATCGGGTACTCGTTGCTGGCAATCGTGTCGGCGTTGGCTTCGACACAACCGTCGCCGCCATCGACCTGCAACAGCTTGGTGCCCTCGGCACCATCGGCAAAGGCGAACCCGACCCAGCCCAAGCTGCTGTCAGAACTCTGAATGCCAGACAGGATCACATTGTCGTCAGCCGACGGGCTGTAGGTCGAGCGAGTCGAAGCCTCTTGGCCACGTTCGTCGGCGAGGTCCTCGATCACGATCTCCACGAAACTGTCATAGGTGCCGGACTCTTCACCAGGACCGAAGATGTCGAGCGGCTCGTCTGGAAGATCGGTACCCGTGATGGCGTTGGCGTCAGCCCAGCTGTTCACACCGTCTGATTCCGGCCCGATCAGACCGTACAGATCACCGAAGGTCACACACTCGACAGCGTCGTTGTTCTCGCTGGTCATCACACCAATGCCATCGATGCCAACCAAAATCTCGGTGTACTCGATGCCAGCAGCTTCACAGTTCGCTGCCTCTTCTTCCTTGATCTGGCGAGACGCATCACTGATATCGGACTCACCATTGCAGAACTTCTGGAAACCATCACCAGTACCAGGACCCTCGACATCGACAAACACGCCAGGAGCGACATCCTCATACAACTCCGCAACCCGCACCGAAATCGGCTCCACCGTCGACGAACCCGAGATGAACACCTCACCTTCCAAACCGGAAGGATCGACATCGGAACCAGCGTCTGCGGCGCCCTCGTCGGTGCCGCCGTCGTCGGTCGTGGATTGGTCGGTGTCGGTCGAGGCGACTTCGCCTTCGGAAACATCACTGCTGTCGCCACATGCAACGGCGAACAGCGCCAGAGCCAGCACCAGGCTTACTATTCGCCACACTGACGAACGGGGGGTGGTCATGCTTGTTTTCCTCCAAGGATGGGGTGGTGGCAGCGCGTCAATCGCCTAACTGCCAACAAGCACGCTAGAGAGCCGACCTTGCCCTCTTCCCACCCCCCGGTTAACGCCAGGTAAACGACCACGACAACCACTGGTCGCCCGTCACAGTGTTTCACCGCGCCGCTCGGGGCGACGTTCGTCGCACACGGTTACCAACCGATTGCGGCGGCTCCGTCCCTCCACCGCTACCCGCTCGTCCCTCGCTCCCACGTGCGCACCACCGCTCCGTGTTTCACCGCGCCGCTCGGGGCGACGTTCGTCGCACACGGTTACCAACCGATTGCGGCGGCTCGTCCCACGCCCGGGCTGGCGTGCGCCGTGTATCTTCTGGGTCTGACCCAGAAGATACGCCGCCTACAGGTGGGTTTCGTTTTGGGTTTGGCGGCGGATTTCTTTAACTGCCTGGTGCGCTTCGACGAGCACGGCCTGGTCGTGCACGTGGGTGAGCAGGGTGATTGCTTGGGATCGCTTTACCCAGGTGACGGCATCAACTTCGTCGTTGACGACGAATTCGCCGCTGCGGGCTTGCATGAGCCAGTACTTGACTCGCTTCTGCCTGCCGCTGGGGGTGATGTATTTCACCGGGCTCAATTTCGCGATCACTTCGCACACCAAGCCGGTTTCTTCCTTGACTTCGCGCAGCGCAGCGTCGCGATGCCTTTCTGTTCGGTCGAGTTTGCCTTTCGGTAAGGACCAGTCGTCGTACCGGGGGCGATGGATCAGCAAGTAGCGCGGCTTGCGCTTGGACATGTCGACGACGACGCCGCCAGCGGCTTCGATGCGGTCTGCTCGACGCATGATCAATTCCCTTGCTGATGCAGTAGGACGTGCATCTCAATGGTGCCAGACGGGTCGGGGGCGGTCCAGGATCCATCGGCTTGGAGTGACCAGGCGCGCCGGTTGTCAGCCAGGTTGGCTTCTATGATGTGATCGAACTTTTTGCGGGTCATAGGGTCATTTACCGGCACGAGCGCTTCGACTCGCCGATCGAGATTACGACTCATCAGATCGGCAGATCCCATTAGATAATGAGGTTTGCCTTCGCCTTCGCCGTTCGCGAACCAGTAACAGCGCGCATGTTCGAGATAGCGGCCGAGCACGCTGCGCACGGTGATGTTCTCGCTCAGGCCGGGCACGCCGGGACGCAGCGCACACATACCGCGCACGATCAACTCGATGCGCACGCCTTGCTGCGACGCCGCGTAGAGCTCGTTGACCATGCCGGGATCAACGAGCGAGTTCATCTTCATTCGGATGTGGCCGTCGGCACCCATTGCGGCCTCGTTCTGGATCAGTTCGACCAGCCGGGGCCGCATGTCAGCGGGGGCGACGACGAGGCATCCATAATCCACGGGTGCGTGAAAACCAGTGAGCGAGTTGAACATTGCGCTCAGGTCGGCGCCGAAGCGAGGGTCACTGGTGAACAGGCCGACATCGGTGTAGAGCCGGGCGGTGAGGGCGTTGTAGTTGCCCGTGCCGAAATGGCAGTACCGCACGAGCTTCTCTTCTTCTCGGCGGACGACCAACATGGTCTTGGTGTGGATCTTGAGTGAGATGAAACCGTAGGCGACGTGGGCGCCTGCCTGTTCGAGTCGACGCGCCCAGTTGATGTTGGCGGCTTCGTCGAATCGAGCCTTGAGTTCCACGACCACCACGACCTGCTTGCCCGCCTCGGCGGCGCGTACCAGCGCTTCGACGATGAGCCCATCGCCGGACATGCGATACATGGTCATCTTGATCGCCTGGGTATGCGGATCGTCGGCAGCGGCATTGATGAACGCCAGCACCGAATCATCGAAGGAGTCGTACGGATGGTGAACGAAGATGTCGTTCTTGCGGATGCGGTCGAACAACTCGTCGGGTGAGTTGATCCCGACAAACTCTTCGGGCGTGCGGGGCCCGAACGGCCTCAGATTGAAGTCGTCTCGGTCGCCGACCAGCTTGTCGATGTTCGCGTAGCTGGCCAACCCGACGCGGCCCTGCACCTCGAAGAACACGTCGGGCTCGATGTCGAGCTCGCTGCCCAGGATTTCGCGCAATTCTTCAGTGGCATCGGACTGGATCTCGATGCGCACGACCTCGCCATAGCGACGCCGACGCAACTCACTCTCGACCGCCGTGAGCAGGTCGTCGTCATGATCGTCGAGCGTGTCGGCGGTCACGGAGATGTCGGCGTTTCGAGTCACCCGGAACACGGTGCGCTCGATGATCTCAAGGCCGGGGAAGAGGCTGTCGAGGTTGGCGGCGATGACTTGTTCGAGCGGCACTGCTTTCTCTCGCAGGTACACGTGGCGCCCGAGCAGGTCCGTTGGCACCTTGACCCGGGCGAATCGTCGAATGCCGCTGTCGGGGTCGGCAATGAGCAGTCCCAGGTTGAGCGAAAGCGTGCTGATGTACGGAAAGGGGTGCCCGGGATAGACGGCCAGCGGCGTCAAGATCGGAAACACCTGATCGACATAGAACTCGCTGAGTTCAGCCTGTTCGCCTGGCGTCAGGTCCTTCCAGTTGACGAGCAACAGCGGCTTGGCGGCCTGCGCCATGTCGTGGCGAAGCTCGTTGGTGATGCGCTGGGCTTCGTCATGCTGCAGTCGAGCCTGTTCCAGCGAGAGATCAAACTGTGTTTGTGAGGTGACGCCGTCGTCGACGATGCGGATTCGCCCGTTGCGGGCGTCGTCTTTCATCGAGCCAACGCGCACCAAGAAGTACTCGTCGAGGTTGGCAGCCCAGATCGACACGAATCGCATTCGGTCGGCGAAGGGCAACGAGGTGTCTTCGGCGAGCGCCAACACCCGGCGGTTGAACTCGTGCCAGGACAGTTGTCGATTGATGAAGCGCGATGCGGTGTCGGGCAGAGCGGGCTGGCTCGCAGTCATCGTGGCTCGCCGAACAATGTGTGGCCGCCACCCCGGTTCGCAGACTCAGGTACGTGCGTTGCTGCCCGATCCCCGATCAGCATGGCCTAGCTGGTCTCTTCCTCGTCGTAGCCGAGGTCCCATTCGAGCAGGATGTTCGAACGTTCGGCGTCGCGGTTGACACGCTCTCGGTTACGGCGAAACTGTGGATCATGCGGAGGCAGCAACAGCAGCCGGGCCATAACCCGGAGCTTGAACGACTCGACAAAGCCGCCGTCGCCGAAGTCGCTACGGAAATCCCAGTGGGGCGAGGTCGGGCCGAGATACACGATTTTCACGTGTGCTTCCGGCGCGATTGGCTCGCCGTTCTCGTCAACCGCTCCGGTTGTCTGCATGTCTGACATGCCAGCAGCCTAGGCCGATTCCCCGCCCGCACCGCCTCCACTCCCTCGCCACAAACTGTCAGCTCAAAACATCACCCGTGATGCCCTCAACCGACAGAACTCGTGCCGCCCATGAATCGCCGGCTCAAAACATCACCTGTGATGCTCTGGGCCGACAGTTTCTGACTAGCTGGCACGGTGGAGGGCGACTCGGCGAGCGTGGGTTCGCTTGAGCGACTCAAGGAAGAAAGCGGGTTGTTGAGCCATGCCCCAAGTGATGTACAAGATCTCCCAACCCTCGGCTGCGAGGGCGATATCGCGTAGGTTGTCGCTCTCTTCGGCAGCGGCGCCGAAGTGGATCTGCTTGGAGTGGCCCTCGATGCCAAGCCGAGCCTGGGGGAACGCCAAGTCCAGGCGTTTGACGCCGGCCGACGTTGCGACCTCGTACTGCCGGACCGGTGACGGCAGTCCTGGCTCGGCCATGACCCGCTCGACGAGTCGTTCGAGCACAGATTCGGATAGTGCGCCGGAACGGGAAGGGTCGTACATGACCTGCTCGAGCTTGTCGCCGCCCCACGGCCCGCGTCGGCGAAGGCGCTCCCACGTCGCTTCGATCCACCGCGGCGAGGCACCTTGGCGCAGTGCGGAGTCCAGCGCACATTCGACCGTTTCGATGTCGCACACCGACCCCAATTGCACCAGTGTGCGCGCTACTGACGTGACACGAATACCGTCGACGACGGCGACATCATCTCGGCTCGAATAGCTCCACGTGTGGGCGATCACTGTCGAGCCAAGCGCGCTCAGATCACGGTCTTTGCCTCGTTCGAAACACACTTCGATCGTGTTGCGGGCCAGGGAGACACCGTCGAGGTTGTGCAGTTGCGCCGCAGAGCGATGTGAGATCACCGCGGCACCAAGGGTCGCGATCATCAGCCGTTGCCGTTTCGTGTCCGGTGCGGCTGCAAAGACGAAGACATTGGTGAGTGGGTTGTGCAGCCGCCCTGACGCCACAGATCTTCGTAGCTGCTGAGCATTGATTGAGTTTTCGGCAGCCTGGCTTCGATTGAATGCACCGTGCTGAGAGGCTGCGATCTCGGCCACGGCGCGCAGTGCGTCGTTTCCGTTCATCAGCCCAGGCTGTCACAGCGGTGTGACACTGCGGCCCGCCTCCGACATCCGCCGCCCGAGGCACCAAGAACTGTCGGCGCAGAACATCACTGGTGATGCCCTCAACCGACAGAATGCCGAGGCACCAAGAACTGTCGGCGCAGAACATCACTGGTGATGCCCTCGGCCGACAGTTTCTGGCAGAGGATCAGTCGCCGTTGGAGGCGTCGGCTCGGGTACCGAGCGATACCTCGACGTCTTGGCGGGCACCGCGTCGCACGAACTCGATGCTGATGACGTCGCCCGGGTCCTGGTTGCGGATGATGCGGGCCACGTCTTCTGGTGTGGCCACTGCAGCGCCATTGATGCCCACGATCACGTCGCCGACTTCGAGGCCGGCTCGTTCGGCAGCTGAGCCTTCGAACACGTCGATCACAAAGACGCCGTCTTCGCTGGTGACGCCAGATTGGTCTCGCTGCGCCTCGGGGACCGTGGCCAGCGAGCGGCTCGATGCCCCGAACCAGGCGGTGTCCGGGGTGAGTGATGCGTCACCTTCGGCGAAGCCCTCCAGGAAGTCCTGCACCGAGTCGATGGCAATGGCGAAGCCGACGTTCTGGGAGCCTTCGATGATGGCGGTGTTGATGCCGATGACTTCGCCAGCAGCATTGACAAGTGGCCCGCCCGAGTTGCCGGGGTTGATGGCGGCATCGGTTTGCAGCAGGTTCTCGAAGCTCAATCGGCCAGCATCGATCTGTCGATTCTTGGCCGACAAGATGCCGAGCGTGACCGTGGGATCGCCGCCCAGGCCGAGTGCGTTGCCGATCGCAAGCACCTGATCGCCAACCAGCAGTTGTTCAGCGGTGCCCAGGGTCGCAGGCAACGTGTCGGTCACACCCTGAACCTGAACGAGGGCTACGTCTTCGGCCACGATGCTGGACACCACGGTTGCGGGTGCTCGGGTGCCGTCGAAGAACACGACTTCGACCGTGTCGGCGTCTTCGATGACGTGGGCGTTGGTCAAGATCAGGCCGTTGGTGTCGACCACGATGCCCGAGCCGGAGCCTCCGAACACGCCACGCAAGCTCTCGACATTGGTTTCGATGGCCACTACCGAGGGCGATACGACCGACAGCACGCCTTGCACGTCGAGTGACTCGCCCCGCAGGCTCAGGTTCTCGCCGCCGACCACGCCGCTTCCGCCGCCCAGGCTCACGAGTGAGGGCTGATCATCGTCGAGTAACAGGAAGGCACCAATAACCGATGCTGCCACCACCAGCGCTATTGCCGAAGCGAGCGCGGCGAGCGGCCATGGATTGATCCACCAAGGATCCTGGCGTGTCTCGGCCAGCGTGGTCGTCCCTGGCTTGGGGTTCGGCAGCGGCGCATACAGATTCTGTGCCGGTTCATAGGTCGGCGGGGTCGCAGGCAGCGCACCCAGTGGATTGTCGCCGCCCATTCCGAAGTACGAGGGGGTCTCAGCAGGAGTGTCGGTCGAATCAGCCACGCTCCCCCATCATCGCCGAAGAATGGCCCGATAGCTACGCGGTACGAGCAATGAGATCCAAAAGGGAAATGGAACTCGGAAATGGGAACGCTGCCGGCTGGCTCGATAGGCGTGAGGAACGCGGCGTCGCTACGCTGGCCCACGGGTTCGACGTGTCGGCCATTGGCCTCACCGCCCCCGACGGAAGTGCGGTCGACCTGGTTGACGTTGCGGGCAAGCCGCTTGTCGTGCAACTCCTGCGCTACTGGGGTTGACTGCCGTGCATGGCACATCTCACGCAGTTGCGTGAGTTCTACCCACAGATCACCGAGCTCGGCGCTGAAGCCGTAGCCATTGCGTCGAAGCCAGCAGGCATCGCCAGACAGCGCTTGATTCCGGGCATCCGTTTCCGCTCTCATGGATCCCGAGTACACGTTTCGCACCGAGGCCGAGGTCGAACGGGCTGGCCTCGGCATGCTGGTGAAGCGGGAGAGCCTGGCCAACTACGCCCAGGCGCTGAAAGAATGGCGCACGTACAAGTTGGAAGTCTCCGATGCCACCAACCGACCCGTAACGGTCATCTTGAGCGCAGACCAGGACATTGCGTGGAGCCATGTTGGAGAAACGCTCGGTGACTATCCAGCGCCCGCC
>Ga0209828_1002342_pt1 | contig 15803 bp, 17 predicted proteins | sample MaitaG_FD_187429 | JGI IMG/M metagenome (GOLD analysis project Ga0209828, IMG submission 187429) | Marine algal microbial communities from Maine, USA - Maine_Asex2 metaG (SPAdes) (version 2) | ecosystem: Host-associated > Algae > Red algae > Unclassified | place: Maine, USA | collected 2015-01-05 | reverse complement strand
TCTCGGCTCTGAGATCGTGCTTGACGCGATCGATGAGAGCCTGTACATGCACGAGTTGCTCGATGCCCTGGTCGCTGCTGAAGCGAGCGGGCTTGACCTGGTGACGGATCTGTTCAAGATGACTGACTGGTGGGATGAAGTAGATATCGGCGACTCGGATCTATTCGACCTGTTCAAGGGCGCGTTGATTGATCAGCGTGTCGCGTCGAAGCTCGATGACTCGTTCCTTCAACCGCCTGGAGAGTTGAAGATCAGGAAGACGAAGATCGGCGAAACGCTCGGGCCGTACCGGAACATCGCGAACAGGTTGTGGGACCCTGAGATCGACTCTATGCCGAAACTGATCGAAGCGATCGAGGAGGGCAGGCCAGTGATGGTCCTACCCGATGACGGTTCAATAGTCGAAGGCGTCATCGACATCTCACCGTTCGAGCTGGCTCTGACTTCAGACTCGGTGACTTCGGACGTCACGAAGATTCTTGCTGACATGATTGGCGAGACCGACATGAAGACGTTTCAGGCGATCACAGGAGGGTTCCCTGGGTCAGAAGATACGAGCAGGTGGATGGCAAGCACTATCGAGGAACTGACCGGCGATGACGACATTGCGACATTGTTCAAACAGCTGAAGGCTCACACTGACGTATTCAAACTGAACGTGGACGAGATCGACCTGTGGTGGGACCTTGACGAGATCTGGGATAGCGCGGAGCAGCTTCTAGATGAGCTTCAGATATTCAGCCTTGATGACATCGTTGAGACGTTCAGCCTTGAGGAGCAAGTCAATGAGTATGTGTTCGGTAACTTCGGTCAGGAGTGGTGGCAAAACGTTGGTAGCGCGTTTTATGGCGGTGAACCAGCGATCGACGCGATCCGTGATCTGATCGACAACTTCGTTGAGGACGCACCTGCCTCTCTGGCTGAGAAAGGGCGTCGGTTCTTGTACCGCGGTTGGCCTGGAGCACCACAGTTCCTGAACATCAACATGAGTGATCTGGACTCGGTGATGGAAGGCTCGAAGCGGATCATCGGTGAGATCTATGAGGACGCAGGATTCACGTCTACATCGACTGACCCGTTGTTCGCTGAAGACTGGGCAGGCAACAGTGTGATGCTGGCTATTGACGCACCTGAAGGAGTTAAGGTCCCTGGTGTCGACGCGAGGTATGGGCATTGGGCCGCTGAGCATGAGATCATCCTTCCGCCCAATACTCGGATGGTGTACGGCGACATCATCGTCACTAATGAGGGTGGCAGATACAAGATGATCATCCAGGCGCGGCTGCTGCCCGATCAGCCGGTGCCAGGTGAACCTCCGCTGAGGTTGCCTGACGAGATTAAGGACTCAACCGAGATCATCGACTCGTTGATTGAAGCGTCTGGTCGGCGTGTCATTGTGACAGATGCGATCGATGGCTGATATGTTTACTTCATGGCTGAACTGACTGAATCTCGGAAGAAGCGCATCGCTGCTGCTGCCGCGGCGTTCGGTAGCCGCGTCGGCGATTACCAACCAAAGGTGGTCACACCTGTGGTGCGTCAGGAGCTTGAGGATGGATCGTGGCGCGTGATCTCTGGTACGTTCCCGCCGACTCTGATCGCTGAGGGCGTGACTGAGGCTGAAGCGATCGAGATCCAGGATGACAAGCGTGCTGAGCTAGGCCAGTTGTTGTCGTCTGGCTAAGTGCAGGCCATACTGGTCTACACAATCAACCTGTTAAGGATCAAGCCATGGAAACGAACGAGATGCTGGTTGGCGCGACTATCGCCAGACAGCTTCAAATGATGACGCTCGCGGGCGGGGTGATCGAAGCGCCTGGGGTGCCGTACATTTCGTACGCTGCCTGCGCTCCGTCATCGAAGCTCATGTCACGAATTGACGATGCCCAGTACGTCGAGCATGTGAAGGAACTACTGCACCGCGACGGTGACTTGACATTGCCGACTGAGATCGAAGTGTCGATCGCTCTACTCAACAACCTGGTCGAGGCTTCAGCCAGGACTCCGTTGACTCATGAGGCAACAGCCTTGTACGGCTCAGTGTTCTGTGAGCTGTTCCCGTCGAAGGCTGACAGCGTCTGGGGCTCAGGCGCTGTGGACCTGGAGGCGTACATGAAAGCTATGGGCCAGCAGATTCGGACGCTGCGCGATGAGAGTGAAGCGACGATACGAAGCAAGGCACGGTTCGTGTTTCGTGCTGATGGGAAGGTGCGATCATGAGGACGATGAGCAACGCTCTGTTCGGTCTGGCGTTCGGTGACACACTCGGTGCCACCGCGGAGTTCACGCGACCAGGCGACACGGACCACACGAACATGATCGGAGGCGGCATGTTCGACTGGCGACCTGGTCAATGGACTGATGACACTGATCAGACGATGATGGTCGCGCGGGCAGTGATCAGCTGGGGTGACCCATCACGGATCGCCAGGGATGTCAGAACCCAGCTGGACGGCTGGCTTGACAGCGACCCTCGCGATGTCGGACATACAACGAGGTGGGGCATCGAGAACCCTGGTAAGGGTCTGATGGACTCTGAAGCGAACGGTTCACTGATGCGAACGTTGCCACTCGCTGCGATCACAGATGGCCTGATCCGCCACGCGTCAGTCAGGTCGGTGTCACAGATCACGCACCCGAACAGGAGGTGCATACGCGTTTGTCAGGGGTACGTTGAACTGGTCTGGATGATGCTCACCGTTGACGTCTTCTGCTACAGACCTGTCGGTCCTGCTGTCAGCCTGGACGAGTGCCCTTTCCCGACTGACGGTGATGTTCTGCGGTCGTTGTGGATTGCCCTGTGGGCTGTCGGTGAGATGAACCATCGCGGTCATGAAGCGGCTGAGGAAATTCTCTTGGAGATCGTTCACGCTGGCGGTGACGCTGACACTCACGCTGCGATCGCTGGCGGGCTGATGGGCGCGTATGGCGCACCGTGGCCGGATAGGTGGTATGAACAGATCGAGGGACGTGAACAGATCGCTGATACGGGAGCGAACCTAGATCAGCTCATCCAATCGAACGAGGACCAAAGGAACAGGCTATGAACCATCAACCGTACGATCCACGGCCTGAACCGTTGACTGATGAAGAAGCAGCGCAGCGTGTGCTGTCGTGGGATGACCAGAAGACGGCGTTGAAGCTGTACATGTTCCGACTCGCGTCGATGGTTGAAGATCATCTTGATCAGGAGCAGTTGGAGCCGATGCAGTTGGCTTGCACTCATGTTGTTGTGGGTGCGGTCGCGACTGCTGAGATCGCTGCTCGTAATGAGGGCTGTTGCGAGGATTGTGTTGTCGCGGCTGAACGGACAGCGTTATGGGCTCAGGTTCGGCTCTGTCATGACTTGACGGTGCAGGCTGCTTCGTCGTTGGAGTTGGCTGCGTTCGAGGCTGCTGGTCAGTCTGAGTTGGGTGTAGCGATGGCTGCTCCGTTGATGGTGATTGCTGCGATGCAAGCCAGGATTGGTTTGGCGTTGATCGACGCGATCGAGGACCGACACAATGTCTGATGTCCTGTCGATAGGTGATTGGAACAACAACGCCGAACTATTCGCTGACGCTCACAGAATCGGGTACGTGAAAGGCGCAGTGCTCGATCTCACGTACGGTGTCGGCAACTTCTGGACAAACCTGCCAGACCTGGACGTCGTGAAGAACGACCTGAACCCTGAGAAGGGCGACCACAGTCATGATGTGAGCGGGCCGATCCCGATGGAGTGGGGCTACCAGTTCGACACTGTCGTGTTCGATCCTCCGTACGCGATGTCAGGTCGTCGTGACGCTGTGCCAGGTAAGGGTGAGGGCGGCTTCTCGGCGAACTTCGGTCTGGACAAGGTGAAGGACAAGGATGTTCCTGGCTTGTTGCGTGATGGCACGAGGTTCGCGATCGAGTGCGCGAAGCCTTCTGGGTTCGTGTTGGTGAAGTGTCAAGATCAGCAGTGGTCTGGCAAGTTGTTCGAGCAGACGGATCTGGTGCGTCAGGTTGCGCGTTCGCAGAAGTTTCGTGTGGTGGACAGGTTTCATATGAGGATCAGGGTTCGTGCTCAGCCTGCGACTCGTGCGCAGGTGTCGGCGCGGTCGAATTACTCGACGCTGATGGTGCTCGGCCGATGACTCGGACTGAAGAAGAGATTGAGCTGGCAGCAAGGATACTGGCGCAGGGTAAACCTCATGACGAAGGTCTGGATGGCTGGTATGCGTGCCAGTGGCCTGAGCAGTCACCTGAGTTCATGGAAACGAACAAGTCCTACTTTTTAGGCGATGGGTGCCGCGGCTGTCTGATATCTGTGGCAGCTGCCAACAGTGTCAGGAGACCATTGATCACTGTGGCGATGAGCTACGCGAATGGGATCACCTTTTACGACGATGACGCTCTGGAAGTGACACGTCGAGCAATCAGGTACACGTCATCGGAGCAAGAGCGTATGAGCCGTCATTCGGCGGAAGTGGTTGCGTCATGAGGACTTCACCCTGCAAGGGCTGTGGCGCTCCGATGGCATGGGCTTCCACACCATCAGGCAAGTCGATACCACTCGACCCTGTGCCTGTCCCTGACGGCAATGTCGAAGCCATGGTCCATGATCTGGGCGTCAGGGTGATCGCTGTGCATCCTGCAGGGCAGGCGTTCCTGCCTGCAGCTGGCTGCGATCGGTTCGACACTCACTTCGCTACATGCCCGAAAGCAGCCGAATTCAAGAAGTAGACCAGGGCCAGGGTGATGGGTGGTACGGAGACGTCACCCTGGTCCAACCAGATAATCGTCTACCCTGGGTCGTCATGAAGACTCGATCTCGACGGTACAGGTACGACGACACTACTGAAGACGATGAGTCGTTGACAGCAGCTGCAGTCCCGACAATGCCGGTGTACGCGCGGTTCAAGGCGCTCGCTGCCATCGACCACACCCGCGCTGACTACCGTGCGTTCGGTGAGTTCTCCTGGCGTGAAGGCCATCACGCTCTGAAGTTCGACCACAACGGCAGTGACGCTCCGGTCGTCATCGGGCACGTCGAACGGTACGAGAAAGTCCAGGGCTACAACATGGCCATCGGTGTCATCTATGACACGGTGATCGCTCGTGAAGTAGCGATGATGGCGGCGAGCGGTTCGCTCAGCGGCGTGTCAGCTGAGCCTGGTGGCGTGTCACGCGTTGAGATTCATGAGGACGCAGGGCCTGACGATGTTCGGTTGACGTTCCATGAGTACGAGATCGGCGCGCTCGCTGTTGTCGACATCCCTGGTTTCAAGGACTGCGGCATCTTCGAGCTCGAACTAGCTGAGACTGGCGCTGAAGCTCCACAGTTGTCGATGGTCGCTTCCGCTGATGTCGGCGGTGACCTGGTCGAGGCTGAGGACACAGACGTCGATGATGACTTCGGTTTCGCTGGCCTGATCGCTTCAGGCAGCGCGATCAAGTCGTATCCGAGCGAAGCGTTCCTGATGCCTGAGTCGCCGGTGCCGATGCCGTTGACAGTGTTCGAGGACCTGAGCTTCTGCGGTCATCTGGCCATCTACGGCACCTGTCACACTGCGTACAAGGATCGGTGCGTTCGTCCTCCGAAGTCGAGTCTGGGGTACACGCCAGCTCACCAGGGCACAGCGTTGCTGGACACTGGCGCTCAGTTGCGCGTGGCGCGCATCTCGATTGGTTCGAACCACGCAGCGTTGGGCCTGTCCCCGCGAGCGACAGCAGACTTCTATGAGAAGTCATCGTTCGGTGTTGGCATGGCACGGTTCCAGGACGCATCGCTGGGCATCTGGGCTTCAGGCCATATCGCTCACGGAGCGTCAGACAACCAGATCCAGCAGTTCGCTGACGCGGCATGGTCAGGTGACTGGCGGAAGATCCGGCGTAGTCTCGAACTGGTCGGCGTGCTGTCGGTGAACATTCCTGGGTTCCCGATGCCTGACCCTGAGATGTGGGTGGCTGAGAACGAGCAGACAGCGCTGGTCGCTTCTGGGGTCCGCGAGGTCGCTGAATTGGATCGGGCGTTGCCGAACGATTGGGCTCAGCAGGTGCTGGGTCGCAAACCAATCGTGGAAGCGCAGCGTGAGGGGAATCTGAAGCACGCTGATCGTGTGGCACAATCGTTGGGTATGCCGACTACACGCGAGATCCGCGACGACCATATTCGTGAGGCGGCTGAACGGGCAGGAGTGCTGCTGTAATGGCCAAGCAATGTTGTTTCACGACATCGAGCAAAGGGTCTGCTGCCAGGCAGGCAGCCGCGGCGCGAGAGAAGAAGAAGGCGACTGACGGCACACCTGGCACTCAGCGCAAAGTTGTCACATGGAAGCGGCCGTACTAATGGACCCACAGGAATTGCTCGAAGCGTTCGAAGCGTTCATCACAACGTTGGGCCTGGACCCTAAGGACGTGCCGAAGACACTGGGCGTCTACAAGACGTGCGGTTGCAACTCTGCGATCACAGCGGCTGACATCGCTGCAGCCCTCATGGTGCGCTGCGATTAATTTCGTGGGCGCTGGTTGACGTCATTCTGGTGGGGTCCCCCACTTTGCAAATTCGGTGAGGCTATAGTCTCGCCCTAGAAACGTTTGAGGCCGGTGGACACTGCGCCCAACGATGATGTGACCCGATCACCCCGTTGTTGCTTGTAAGGAGCAGTCCACCCCATGAACCGAAACGTAAACAAGTCGAGCCGATACACCCCTCGCACCCGATGGGTAGACCCTGAAGTCGCCTATCTGAACAAGCAGGACCCACCTGCTGATGACGAAGAAACCGTCACTGAAGGTGACGAGGAAGTCATCGAAACGGTCTACGAATACGACATTCCTGAGGATCTCACTGCTGAGGACTTCGATGTCGCTGAGACGTTGAAGACGGCTGAGGCTGCGTTCCTGGCTGAGGCTGGCCGCGACAATCCTGATCGCAAGACCATCGACCAGTTGGCTGATGACATCGAGGCGCTCCGCGCTGAGAACGATCGTCGTGACGCTGCTGTTGAAGAAGAACGAGCTGCGATCGCTGAGCGTGCTGCGAAGCTGAATCTCGTTGTCGACAAGAGCGACTCTGAGGTCGAAGAGGAAGAGGAAGAGGAAGCTCCAGTCGAAGAGGCTGGTGACGACGTGGACTTGGAGACTTCTGAAGAGGTTTCTGAGGAAGTCGAAGAAGAATCAGCGTCAGCTATCGCTGCTGGTGGGCGTCGAGTGACGACCACGAAGACGCGGCCACGGTCGAAGCGACCACCTGCGACCGAAGAGATCCCTAGCGACAACGCCGATCTCAGTGCCAATCCGTACGGCTGGGAACTGGTAGCTGCGAAGTCTGGCCAGGACCTGTCCGAAGGTCGACTGGCGACTGGCAGTGTCATCACCATGGAGCAGCTCGGCGAGCGCGCTAAGGCGATGAACTCTGGCACCAGCAAGCGCGAAGCTGGCACGAACGCCTACATCGCTCAGTTCCAGCTCAGCGTTCCTGAGGAGCACAAGCTCAGCTCGGTGAGTGAGGACGAAGCGCGGCGGTTTGCTGCTGCGAACGATCCGTCACTTGACCAGGGCTACCCGATCGCTCCCACCGAGTACGACTTCGATGAAGGCGGTGCTCTCGTTGCCGGTGCTGCTTGCGGCATGGTCGAGCATGACTACACGCTGTACAACGACTCGCGTGTAGGCAAGCTCCTCACGCTTCCCTCTCGTGTCATGCCACGCGGAGCGCTTGAGCTTTGGGAACCAGGCTCGTCACTCTGCGACATCATCGATCAGCTCGCTGATAACACGGTCTGTCTTCCTGGTGAAACGAAGACCGAAGTGGAGCTGGCCTGCCCAACTCCCATGCCGGTCTGTGAGACTTGTGCTCGCTACCTGATTATCAAGTACGACAACTTTCGTGCACGGTCTGATGCCGGTGAGTACGCGGTCGAGTTGCGCAAGCACCTTGACGCTCACATGATCAACAAGCACCTGGACAATCTCCACTCGATCCTGACTGATCCGACCACAGATCTTCGTGACCTGTCTGGTTCTGCTGCGTACCCTGGTTCGATTGAGAAGGACTTCTGGGTTCAGCTCAGTGTCCAGGCTCAGGGCATCCGCAACGAGTACTGCTTGCCTGATGACTACGCTCTGACGGCAGTCGTTCCTTGCTGGATTCCCAACGCGATCCGTGATGCTGTTGCCCGCGAGATGGGCTGTGGTGCGGACGATGTGAACGAAGCCATGGTGCGACGTTGTTTCGCTCGACACGCTGGCGCGACTGTCCAGTTTGTCGACTGGTGGCAGCGTCTTGACCCTGCGAACGACGAATACCCGAACTGGGTAGACGTCCTCCTCATGCCATCGGATTCATGGTTCGAAGGCACTCAGGGCACGCTCAACCTGGGCAGCGAGATCCGCGACTCAACGAACAACAGTGTGAACTGCTACACCAGTTTCACTGAGGACTTCTACACGACCTGCCGTCGTAAGTACGGTGCTCGTCTGGTCCGCTCCAACATCTGTGTGACTGGCGCTTCTCCTGAGCGTGTGGTCATCCCTTGTTCAGCTGTCCCTGGTGTCGACTCGACGGTTCGGCCGTCCTTCGCTACCAGTAAGTAATCAACACTTCTGGGTTCCGGCCGGTGGTCGGACCTGTGATGTCTCAGGGCAATGGGTGTCATTGAGATCTGATCAGGTTCGGTCCATCGGCTGGGGCTCCGTTAGTAGTCCCGATCCGCGTTACTGATTGAAAGCAGCAGAGTGCCAGCCTTCCAGCCAGTTGAAATAGAAGCTCCTCCGCACATCCCGCGGGCGACAGGTCTGTTCCAGTCGTTCCCTCCCACTGTCATGTCGTCAGACAAGGAAGCGGACGGTTCGTTTTGGGAGCAGCCTTCGTGTGATGGGCCTGATCCTCACGCGCAGGTTCGTTGCCCGACGACACCTGAGGAACGGGTAGCGAAGCGTGATGGGCAGAAGCCTTACCTGACAGTCGAGAACTGTTTGGCTGTCACGCTGATCGGCGGCGTGTCTTGTCAGACGGTCGGCAACCTCGCTCACCCGAACTATCAGGATGAGGCGTTGTATCGGGTGGGTGCTGACAAGCTCCGTCGCGGTGCTGCGTACGCGCTAGGCCAGATGATGTCCACGGGTAAAGCCTGGCAGATGGTCTTGGACGATGAAGGCTGCTGGACTGGCGAGTACGAGGAAGCGTTCGAGCTTGAGGACTGCACCACAGGCGAGGCTGCTGCACCGTTCTGTTTGCCTGATCCGATCATCCCTTGTGCAGATGCTGTTTCCCCTCATGCTCTGATCTCCAACTTCGAAGGCCGGATCGGTGACTGCACCACTGGTCAGCCTGTCATCTATCTGCCGACAGCCGCCGCGGCGTTCATGGTCACTCAAGGCGGTCCTGTCATCAAGATCGGTAACAGTCACTTCACTGCTGGCCTGATGACTCCTGTCGTGTTCGGTTACGGCTTCCGCGGGTACAGCCCAACATGCGAGGAGCCTGAGGATGGCACTGGCTGGGGTTTCATGCGTGGCATCTCTCGGATCAACAGATCAGGCGATTACGACACGCAAGGCGGCAACCTGCCCACTGGTATCCGCAAGGATTCAAACGAACGCAGGTTCTGGGTCGAGGAAGACTTCACAGTCGCCTACGACCCTTGTTGTGGTGTGGCTCAGATGATGGAGTTCTGCTAATGCCTGGTCTGGTTTCTAAGTGCTCGAACACTCCTGTGCCACCAGCTGATCCTTCGATCCTGGCTGAGGCGATCTGTGATGCGCTGGGTCCTAAGTTCGAACTCATTGCTACGGCGATTGTTGAGAACGCGGCCCGGTTCGACGGCGACTTCCTGCATACCCAGTTCTGCACGCCTGACGGTGAACCGATCTACGTGTGCAAGGTCACTGATCCGGTCACAGGTGTGAAGTCGTTCGAGTATCACGTCATCCCTGATGGCGGTGGTACTTCGGAGCCGTACGCGGGGCCTCGCGAGATCTGCGAAACGACTCCTGAGCTCGTCAACGCTGTCGCCTGCTTCGAAGGCAAGCTCAGTGGTGTCGTGTGTGTCGACAAGGTAAACATGGCTGTCACCAGCTACGTGTACACCGACATGGAAGGCGAACTGGTTGTAGGGACTGGTGAGCCATCGATGCCGTATCGTCTCGGTTCCTGCGACGTGCGACGCGAGTGCCTGAAGTTGTGGACGTTGAACGCTGCTGGCACCTACATCGAGTGTCCTGGCCCGAACTACAACGTCGAGATCTCAGGTCCAGCGAACGAAGTGTGTGCCTGGTACATCGGCTCGATGCCGGTTCCTGACCCGCGGCTTGACTTCCCTGCTGGCGCTGAAGGCGTCGAGTATGTGCTGCTGCCTTGTGATCAGAACGTGATCGGTGAGATCCCGACTACTCAGGAAGTGGTCATTCCTTACGATGTGAACGCTCTGCCTGATGTGGTCGAGAACATCCTGTTCGGTTCTGCGGAGTTGAAGAACGTCTGCTCGTTGAAGGTGAAAGCGATTGTCGATGTTGATTGCAACGCGGCGACTACGCCGACGTCGGTCACGTTTGAGGACGCTGCTGGCAACACTCATACCGAGTTCGTGCAACCTGGCTGCACTGAAGAGTTCCAGTGCCTGAAGTCTGATGTGAAGATCGATGGTCTGGCAGTCATTTCTGGTTCCACTACTGAAGAAATACCTATCCCTGAAAGCGAGTGCTAACCATGGCATCTCATCCATCGTCGTGTGACTGTTCGACTTGCACGCAACAGAATGTGAACCTGTCGATCACGCCTGGCACTGTTGGCGGCGACGGTACGACATCAGTCATGACCCCACCCGTAGCTGGTCCACCAGACCCAGTCACAGGCGCAGTCACTTGGACGTGGACGCACGACGACGGCGATGGCGGCACCACGCCGATGTCGATCACCATCCCCTGCATCCCACCTAAGACACAGGTTTGTGATACGACGAATGGCGAGACTCGTGATCTTGCTCCTACCGATGTTGTTTCACTCATACCTGTTGCACCTCTTTACAGATACCCGCCCGTCATCGGCCAGGGTTCGCTTGGAACCCATGTTCCCGTTGGTGGCAACGTGAGTCCGGTCCTTACGACTGTTCAGCAGTTTCCGCTTTTGCCGGATGACTGCTACACGGTGCGCACATGTCTGACGCCTAAGGCTCACGCTGAAATCAATCACGATCCCTCTGGCGTTGATGACTCACTGTCGGTCGGTGTTCTGATTGATGTGGTCGTTGACGGTGTGGTTATCAACCGTGGTCACAAAGGTGGACGCCCTGGTGGTGCCGGTGATCAGGGTGGTACTGCTACTCGGATCTACGATGATTTTGAGGGTTTCCATTACTGCTTTGACCAGAGCCCTGGTGATGCACCTGTCCGTGTCGGTGGTCAGATACGTCAGACTCCACGAGCCACCGCACCTGTTGGTGCTGAGACGCTCATTCTCAACCCGTTCATTGGCATCGAAGTAACAAGGGAGATCATCCTATGAGTGACGACAATGCAGAATTTCTACTAGCGGCTGGCGGTTATGATCCGCTTGCTGAACAGGACCTTTACGGTGTGCCGGGTGGTGGCGTTACAGCCGTTAACCGCATCCCTGATGATGAAGGTGAGATGGTCCCTGGGCCTAAGCCAATCGTCCCGGAAGGCTTTGAGTTAATTCAACTTGAGGGCGTCAAGGGTGCCATCAAGTTTCTATCAACCCCATAACGCATGTCTGACATGGTAATAACCTCAAGCTAAGGGCTAAATGATGCCGAAAGTATCTAAGTGGTTTCAGCGTTGGTTGTGTCTCGGTCTTCCTAAGTGGACGGCTGAGTGCTTCCTTGACGCTGACGGCACCAAGGGCACCCTGTTCACTTGTCAGGTGAATGAGCCTGGTAACCCTGATGAGAATGTTGAGCCGTCATGCACGCTCGTCTACGAGTGGTGGGTGGGTCTGACGAAGACGACCGTGGATCAGGCGTTCGTTGACGAGCTTGAACCGTGTGATGAGCCAGCAGCAGCGACCACGACGTGTAAAGAGATCGTGGTGTGGCGTGCTTCTGTCGACAACCATGAGAACGCTGATATCCCGGTCGGTGCGGTTATGTGGCCGCGTCGCGAGTGGACGATCAAGACGAAGTGGTCTGATGGCAGCGTGTCGAGTGCGGTTCATCCTGCGGTCACTGCGGCCGGTTCCCCGTGGGGCCAGTCGAACGATCAGCTCGCAGCTGCGATCAACCAGGGGTGCCCGACACAGGACTGGTCAGGTCCTTCCGCCGATCCTGGTGACGATAATCCTCAGGGCGCTGACGGTGATCTGTCTACGCCTTACGGCGCTCATGCTCACGCTCGTGTGTGTGCAGGTGAGAAGATTCCTGTCGAAGCGACAGCCTGCCAGTACAACGCGGCTGGTGACCTGATTGCATCGGTCCCTCTTGCTGTGAACGTGGCAGTGGAGACGGTGGAGGTTTGGGAATGCAAGATCAAGGGCAAGCCTGCCACCTACGAGGACGCTGACGGTGGGCCGATTGTCCTGACCGAAGCTCAGAAGAAGTGCCTGTTTGACTGCGGCGCTGCTCCTGACACGCCGACGATGGATCCGAATCCTTGCACGGTCGAAACTGTTGAGGTTTGCGATATCCGTGTGCTGGTTGACGCTGATGGTCTACCTGTTCTCGATGACGACGACCAGGTGCAGTACGAGGCCCTGAACACTGAGACTGTGTTCCTGTCGATCGTCAGCTGCCCTGATGGTTCGCAGTCGTTCAGCACTTGGACGTTCGACGGCACTGACCCTGTGCGGTACACGCCCATCGGCGACTTCATCGGTGACTGCGACACGCTCGAACCGATCAATGCTGAACCAGCGAAGCCACAAGGCGACATTGTTTCAGTCGAATGGTTCCAAGCATCGTTCGGTGTTTCAGTCAGGGACAACAATCTGGGTGTCCCTGCGTCATGGCGACCAATCGCCCACTATCAGAACACCATCGACTTTGCGAACACGATGCAGGGCGGCGGCACGTTCGCTGACCAGCAGATCCCGACCGGCAGCTGGTCACAGCAGTTCGAGACGGCTGACGGCTGGCTTGACACCGATCGAACCGATTCACTGATCGAGGCGTGGGCCACGGCGATCGGGAAGCCAGCAGTCATCGCTGCTGATGGCCTGTCGGCTCGCATCGGTAACTGTGTCATCCAGATCGGTTGCCACTACAACGGCTGCGCAGGCTTCCCTGGTTTGCATCCTGACGCTCAGGCGCAGGGCATCACGGTGTTCTACCGTCACATGTCGTTCATCTGCTGTGGTGACGATCTGCAGTATCTGCCAGTCACGTCTGAGGTTACGGCGACGTCGAATAACGCTGGCGGTCGTGTCGATGCCGGTTTCGTCACGGATCTTCAGCCGAAGATAGTCACGACGAAGTTCCGCAAGGTCACGGTCTGCCTAGATGACGGTTCGCTTGCGTCATACCTGATTGACTCGTGTGACAACGTGATCGATCCGCGGACTCTTCCGCCTTGTGACTGCTGGACACCTTGCACTCCTGGTGGTTCTCCTGATCTGGTCAATACCAGCTGTGAGATTGAAGCTGCCCAGGGCATTTGTGAAGCGACGGTCGAGCGGTTCGATTCATCGAACGTCAGCTCAGACACCGCGGTCGTGAACCCTGATACAGGCGTGTGGAACATCACACCTTCGCAGACGAATGCGAACACGCCGATGAACAACCTCCTGGAGAAGCTGAACCAGGGGTGTGTGCTCGCAGCGGTGTACGTCGAAGAAACTGAGGTGTCAGCCTCTCAAGGCTGGATCGTTGTTCCTGCCGCGGCGGTGTCTGGTGACTCGACAGGCTTCACGATCAACCCTGCCACGGTCGCTGACTTTGGTGCGTGTGATCCTGATGAAGCTCTGGCGGCGTTCGCTGCTGGCTCGGCTGGCATGACCATCAGTAATGGTGGAGCGTTCCAGGCTGGCCCGTTGGTTCCTTCTGAGAACAACAATCTTGTGTTCGCTGTGCCTTCTGATGGCACTGCGAATGGTCGGTGTCTGTTCCTCACAGAAACGCCTGGCGTTCTTCCTGAGCCATCTCACCAGCCAGTGCATGACGCGTGTGTGGCAGGCAAGCTCGACCAGGTCATCGACCTGCTGCAACAGTTGGTCGATAAGGACTGCTGCGACATCATGGTCAACTGCTGCGATGCTTGTGTGCCATCTTGCGCTTGGGGTGCCGGTGGCATCGACCGCGAGCAGATCTGGCAGGCATCTGAAGGCGGCATCATCTGGACGATCTGCGGTGAGACGTACACCACTCCTGCCGGTGATTACACGAACGCTGAGCTGGCCGCGTGGCTGACAGCGAACACTCCTCACACGATGACCCTGGTCGATCCCGATCCGGCATCTCCAGAGAAGAACGTCATCCTGTATCTGTCGATCCCTTGTGATTGTCCTGCGCCGACGTTCCAGTTCGGTGATGACACTCCTATCACACTCGCAGCGATCAAGGAGTTCGATGTCACCTGTGAAGGCGACGACGACGACGATGCTCCTCCTGCTGGTGATGAGACTCGCTGCGCTACTGAGAAGCTCGGCGCTGACATCAACTCGACTGCACCAGGCAACGCTGTGCATACGACAGGTTCGCTGTTCACTGGCTCCGGCCCGGTCACGGTCTGGTCAGGTTCGTTCACGATCGTGGACTCAGCGAGCGTGTCTCACACCCTGCCTGACGGCGGCACGATCACTGGTCTTGCTGCTGGTTCTACCACGTCGGTCAACTTCGTTGGCACCTACGACTACGTCGAGGACGGCGAGACGTTCCGCTGCACGGTCGACAAGCTCATATCAGCGAACTTCGTAGTTCAGTAAGGAACCCCCGGATGCCATTACGACCGATTACCGACGTTGTTGAGGAGCTGTGCGAACGCTTGGCGGCTCTGGAAGGAGCGACGGATTCAGATAACCAGACGTTGACGGCTTCGCCTGCCGGTGGGCCTACAACGACCATCGCTATCTCTGGTGGAAACACCATCACGATTGCACACCCGACTCCACCGACAGTGCCGACCCCGGTGATCTGCTCGGATCGCAAGATCTTCGCCAGCAACCCTTCAGGCTGGCTTGGTATCACTGCTGGCACCAGGGTGCCTGCGGCTTGGACCGATGTTGTACCGCAGTGGCGCACGCTGCTGACAGCGACAGCGCCTTCGTGCCCGACTGAGCTTGGCATGGACATCGACCTGGGCACGTCGCTGCATTACGCACGGCGCACCAGGATCTATCACAGGGTTGGGACGAGGCTGCTCGTGAACGGTGCAGCGGTGAGGACCTACACATCACGGGCCTATCCGTACAGTGACGAGCGCAGCGACACGAATCCTGATGTGGTCGAGCCACTTCAGTATGAGTTTAAGCATGTCGGCGTGGACTATTGGGCTCGGCCGAACATCCCTGCTGGCGCCACGGTCGAAGTGCAGGTCGCTCATCGTGTTCGCGAGGTGGCTCCTCAGGCTTCAGCGTGGTCTCGTGCCTACGTCGGGCTGCGTTCTCAGGCGAAGCTGACGTTCCTGCCGACCGACATTCAAACAGGAGAAACACCATGACGAAGGTTCTAATCGGGAAAGAGATCATCCAGTTCTTCGATGATGATGATCCGACCGCGCCGAAGGATGCCAAGCAGATGTCTGATGCGGAACTGCTCGATCTGATGCTGGATGGTGTGCCTGAAGGTGAGGATGTCGATGAGGTCCGCGCTGATCTGGCTGAGTCCCTGAAGCCTGCTGTCGAACTGGCTGAGATCCCTGATGTGGTTGATATTGATGAGGTCAAGGATCGG
>Ga0209828_1002334_pt1 | contig 15823 bp, 12 predicted proteins | sample MaitaG_FD_187429 | JGI IMG/M metagenome (GOLD analysis project Ga0209828, IMG submission 187429) | Marine algal microbial communities from Maine, USA - Maine_Asex2 metaG (SPAdes) (version 2) | ecosystem: Host-associated > Algae > Red algae > Unclassified | place: Maine, USA | collected 2015-01-05 | reverse complement strand
GCTTCAATCGCGTAACCGCCTGGCTCATTATTCAAGAGTCAGGCGGATTTTATTTTCGGGGCTAGGTCGCGTCCCCTGGACAGGGGACGCCCGACACCCCTTTAGTTCAGAAAACCTTTGCGGATAGTCGCCCGGGCGGGGCCGGCCTCCCATTTTTGACTAGCAAGGTAGCGGTTGGTGGAGACAAGGTCAGTCTACGCAATGGAGTGGTCCTTTTCGGAACCGACCACCACCGGGGTGCCGTCGCGGAGCGATGATCCCTCCATGCTTTGTCGAACAACAGGTTGTCTGACCTGCTGCCATCGCCTGATCGTAGCCCGCGAATGTGTGGCAAACCTCTGCCATAGTGTGGCAAGCTTCTGACATGTTATGGCAAGATTCCGCCATGTGATGGCAGGCTTCGGTACAGGTGCAGCTTCGACACCCTAGAGCGCTTTAAGCAGGAATGTATCGGCTCCGTCGGGAACCGACGATGCAATAATAGCCGGCGGTTTTAAACGCCGGAAGCGATGAGGATCTGGCCGTCGGGAACTGACGATGTAATTGAAGAGGACTTTAGTCCGCATTGACGGACTAAAGTCCTCTTATCTTGCCTTGTCAGTTCCTGACAACCCGCTTGCTCGGACATGGGACGGGGGTTGAAACCCCCGCCTACAGTTGCATCGTCGGTTCCCGACGGTCACGCCTCCACTTAAAGCGCGCTACGCCAAAATCTCCGGGATCACGTGGCCATGAACATAAGTCAGCCGCCGGTCGATGCCGTCTTTGCGGACGGTCAGGCGTTTGTGTTCGATGCCGAGCAAATGCAGGATGGTCGCGTGGATGTCGTAGACTTGCGTTGGATGTTCGCGGTCGAGTGGCTTGTAGCCCCATGGGTCGCTTTCGCCGTGGGTGACGCCGCCTTTGATGCCGCCGCCGGCCAGCCAGTTGGTGAACACGTAGGGGTTGTGGTCGCGTCCTTTACTGCCTTGGGTGCTCGGCTTGCGGCCGAACTCGGTGGTCCAATGAATGATGGTATCGCTGAGCATGCCGCGCTGCTTCAAGTCCTGCATGAAGGTGGCGATCGGGTGGGCCATCCGCGCGCGAGCGCGCCGTGGTCGCGTTCAATATCCTCGTGGGAATCCCAGTTGCGGCGCGGGAAACTGTTGTCGTTGGCGGACCAAATCTGAACGAAGCGCACGCCGCGTTCGAGCAGGCGGCGCGCGGTCAGGCACTTCATGCCCATGTGGTGAACCTCCTCCGGCGCGTGGATGTTCCAGTGCAGGCAGGCGGCGGCGAGAATCGGGCGGACGTCGCGGTCGAACGAGACCTCCGCCGCCAGCAGGGAGGCGCTGGTCATGAGAAGTAAAATGAACCGCATCATCCTGCGCTCAAGTTGGAACTCTATGGTGCGGTTGCGCAAGCCGAAAGGTTTGAAGAGTGAATCTTGACCTCAACTCCTAGCCGATAAACAAACTTTCGATGGCCTCCCAATCGAACAAACCACTGTGCCGACTCCTCCTTCTATGCTGTCTCCTTCTTTTGATGGCATTCGGATGCTCGAACTCCACAACTGCCCCAGACGCCGAAGCTGCCAAGTCCACCCGCGACGCGGTCGAACTCTCTGACGCCAAACCGGCGAAATCCACAGGGTCCGAATCGGTCAAGCCGTCGGTGACTGAAGAGGGGATTCGCGAACTCATCAATCAACTCGCTTCTCAAAATTCACCGCCGACTCTTGATCCGGATAATTCGTTCCGGGGCATCTTAAAGCGACCTGCTGAGATATTGAAAGGCAGAGAGACGTTTACGCAGCGCAACAAAAACTCTTAGATATTGGCAAGCCAGCCTTTCCCGTCTTGTTGGAATACCTGGATGATGAGCGCTATTCAAAATCAGTATCGTACGCAGCACTGCACAATTTGACGGTTGGAGATGTTTGCGAAGGGATTGTTCACCGTTCTGTTGTAATGGCTGGTGGCGGTTACAAAGGTGCTCGTACGGGCAGTGATGGCGAGTTCCATGCAAAACCGAGCTACCTCGGATCGAACTATCAAGGGGATCTCAATCGTTGGTGGCGGGCGAACCAGGACAAAACGCTCAGGCAAATGCGGATCGATGTGGTGCAATGGGTCATCGATGCGGAGACCGAGATCGGGTTCTCAGGTTCGACACACGATGCTTTTGGTGAGGAGCTGGAACACGCCGAAACGCCGGAAGAAGAATCTCAAAGGTTTCTCGCTCCCATGTTGAAGACCTTGGCGGACCTTGAAGCGGATCGGCAGATTCGTCTGGAGGTAGGTCCGACCATCGTCGATCTTCTTCTATCAGAAATGGAATAATTCCATCCGTTCCCTTCGTACTTGATCGCATGCGATGCATCCTGCTTTCATCCGTCTCCCTTCTTTTGTTGATCCCGAACCTCGCCAACGCGAACGCCGAACGGCCCCACGTCCTGCTGATGGGCGACTCGATTTCACTCGGCTACACGCCGTTCGTCATCGAGCAACTCGAGGACGAGTTCGAGGTGACGCGGATCAAGGGCAACGGGCGCGATGCCGCGTTCGGCGCGGCCAATATCGACAAATGGCTGGACGCGGTCGCCGACAATCCACCCGACATCATTCATTTCAACTGGGGCCTTTGGGATCTCTGCTACCGTCACCCGAAATCGAAAAATCAAGGCAAGCGCGACAAAGTGAACGGAACAGTCACGCACACCCCCGAACAGTACCGGAACCATCTCACCACCATCGCCGAACGCCTGATGAAAACCGACGCGCTGCTCATTTGGCGCAACACCTCGCCGGTGCCCGAAGGCGAATTCGGACGCAAGGTCGGCGACGAACTCGCCTACAACAACATCGCGGCCGAACTGATGCGCGAACACGGCATCCGCATCCACGACTTTCATGCTGAGGCGCTGCCGATCCACGCGAAACACGCGAGCAAGCCGGGCGACGTGCACTTCACCAAGGAGGGTTCGCGATTGCTGGCCACCGCGGTCGCGAAGGAAATCCGCCGCGCCTGGAAGCCGCCGCTGCCGAGCCGGGTGGACAACACCACTCAGGTGTATTTTCCGCCGGTCGTGAAACAGCAGTTCGGCGATTGTGCGCAGCAAACCGGTATTTCCTACATGTACACCTACGAGGTCAACCGGGCGCTCGGTCGGGCGGCGGACAAGCCCGAACACCAGTTCAACGGCCACTTCTCTTACGTGTTTCTCAACGGCGGACGCAACCAGGGTTCGGAGATCGCCACCGGCTGGCACATCGCGCAGGAGATGGGCATTCCGGCCAACAGCGTCTGGGACTTTACCGAAGTTGACGAGTGGCCGAGCGGTCACGCGGTGTACGAAAACGCGCTGCAGCACCGGCTCGGCGACATCCATTTTTTCCGAGCCACCACCACCAACGAACTCGCCGCCGCCAAGCGCTGGCTGTGGAACCACAACGATCCGCGCAGCACGTCCGGCGGCCTGCTCGGCTACGACCAGCGCTTCGCCGGCCACGTTCGCAAAACGGTCGCCAAGGACGAACACGAAGCGGGCAAGACCATCATCATCGACTTCGAAGCCAAGAAAGCTGGGCACTTTATGACCGCGGTCGGCTACGACGACGAGGTGGGCTATGACCACAACGGCGATGGCAAGATCACCAACGACCGCGACATCACCGGCGACGGCAAGGTCACGCTGGCCGACCACGAACGCGGCGCGTTCATCATTGTCAATTCCCACGGCAAGCGCTTCGGCGACAATGGCCGAGCCTACGTTCCGTATCGGATTCAAGCGACCACCGATTGGAAGCGCGGTCATTGGCTGGCCGGGATCACCGTGTCCGCCGAACCCGCGCCCGCGCATGTGTTGCGGCTTCGTTTGCAAACCGAACAACGCGACAGTTTGCGCATCGAACTCAACGCGGCCGACGATTTCTCCTGGCAACCGCTGCTATTCTCCGAACGCACGATCGCCGCCGGCGCGCCGGACAGTCCGGAGGCCTACAGTCAGTTCACCGATCGGCACCGGCGTCTCGGTCGGATCCCGCCGCGTGGTCGCAAGGCGGCGGACGAGGCGTTCGAGATCAGCTTCGGCGTTCGCGATCTGGCGAGCTTGGAAGATGTCGAACTCGAGCTGTCGGCAACGTCCGGCAAGTTGCTCGCGGCTTCTCTGCTGACGCCCGAGGGCGAACGCGCGTTCGCGCTGCCGGACGCGTCCGGGTTCGGGGACGAGGCGCTGCGGTTGCGCTTGAAGTGAACTTCAGAAACCTTAGACGGTGATGCTTATGAAACACTCTATTATTTTCACTCTCCTGACAACGCTTGCCTTGGCTGTTCACAGTTCGGCGCAAGAGCATTCCGCGATGGATCAGGCGGTTGGAACGGAGATGAAATCGTTTATCGACCAACAGCAGATTGCGGGAGCGGTTACGTTGGTGGCGGACTCGCGAGGTGTCATCCACCATCAGGCGATCGGCATGGCCTCGATTGAAAACGAGCAAGCGATGCGCACCGACAGCTTGTTCCGCATCGCTTCACTCACCAAGAATTTCGTCGCCGCGTCACTGATGACCCTTCAGGACCAAGGCAAGTTGAACATCAACGATTTGGTGGCAACCCATCTCCCCGAGTTCGAGGGCATCGGACTCAAAAAAGACGATGGCAAGGGGCCGGTAGATTTGCGGATCTGGCATCTGCTGAGCCACACCTCGGGCGTGAATTACCCGAAATACACCGCGATCCCACCGCTCAAAACGGCGTCGGTGGGCATGGCCGAACTCGACCTGAACTTTCGTCCCGGCAGCCAATGGAAGTACAGCAAAGGCATGGCCGTGGTCGCGCGGATTATTGAAGTGGCCTCCGGCATGACATTCGAAGCCTACGTGGAGAAAAGTCTCTACGCCCCGCTCGGTCTCACCGACACCGGCTTCGGGCTTACCGAGGCCCAGGGCAAGCGCCTCGCCACCACCTACGAACCCGGCCCCAACAAGACGATCATCCCCGCCTCATCTTCGTATTTCGCCACCCCTCCCGGTAAGGCGACCCTACCGAGACCATCCGGCGGATTGATTTCCTCCGCGAACGATCTCCATACGTTCTACGCCATGCTATTGAACCAAGGCATGCACGACGGAAAACAGGTGCTCTCCAAACAGTCGGTTGAACTCTTGTTGAAGAGCCGAACCGATGGAATGAACGCGGGCTTTGTCCCCGGCAGCGCCTATGGCCTCGGATTTGGATTGGTCAAAGAACCTCAGGGCGTCACGGCGATGCTCAACCCGGGAACCTTTGGCCACGGCGGCGGTTCTGGCGCCCAAGCGTGGGTCGACCCGCTCAGCAAACGCGTGTACATCCTGCTGATTCAACGAACCAAATTCGGCAACAGCGACGCGTCGGAGGTTCGGAAAAAGTTCCAGCAAGCCGCTGCGGACCAAGCCCGTTAATGATTCCGTACGCCTACAAAAAGCCGCGTTAGCGGTGGCACCTGAATAGCCCCGGCTGCCGCCCTCCGGGCAAGGCCGGGGTCAAGCCAATCTAGAGAAGTAGCCGCGTAGCGGTGACACCCTTCAGCTTCCACGGGGGACTACAGTGTAGAAAAGGGAATGGCGAATTCTGAATGGCGAATTGCGAATAGTATGGAATGACCCCGTTGGGGTCGAGTCGCGCCGGAGGCGCAGCAACCGGGATTGATGGAGACAGAGGTCGAAAAAGAGACGGGCCTTTATGTGGGTATTTATTTCTTTCCGCAGCCTCCTCAGCCAAGCGTGAGCGGGTGCTTGCAGAAGCTGCAATAAACCTCGGTGAGATCACTGCGGTAGTCCGCCCGATCATAATGTTTTTTGCAGTTGGGGCAGCGTTCCAATCCGCTGGTTTCGCCCCGCTTCACTTTGGCCGAGGTGGAGGACGTGCCGCTCTCCAAGACGGCGAAGAGTAAAAAACAAAGCACTGGTAAGAACAGGCCCACCAAGACGCCCATCGCCGTGTTCCGTCCGAGGGCCCGCGCCCAATAAAAACAGGCGATGCTGCAGGTGGGAGATAACAGGAGCGTCAACAACCCTCCCAGCGCCGCGAGTTCGGGGGCGCGAAGCATTCCGGCAAGGAAGGAGAGAGCGATTCCCGCCACCAAAAAGCCAACCACCGTCAACCAGCGGCTGGTGATCTTCCGGTCGTGCAGACGATGATTTTTTCGTAACGGCGGAGGTGCAGGTGTATGGTCTGGTGCTTTGTAGGGATTGTCCGACATCTCATCCTGATAGAATCTTCAACGAGAACTGAAAAGAACGAAGTCACCGTTGTCGGGATCTGTGGTAGACTTGAACTACGGCCCAAAGGGCTTCTTTCTCCATGAACCTCTTTCTCAAATTGGGCATCTTTTTCGCGATCAACTTGATCGTGATCCTGTGGTTCCTGAAGCCGAAAGAGCCCGATAATAGCCGCGTTAGCGGTGGCACCCGGAGCATCCCAGATTATTGCGCGATCGTCCTTAACTCCGCGAACCGACCAGGCCGCGCCAAATCCAATACGCGCCGAGCATCAAGGCCCCGAACGCGAACGCCAGCCGCAGTCCGCCGGGGAGGGCGAGTCGGAGACAGACAAAGATCCCGACAAAGGTGAGGAGGACTTTCAACGTCATTATCACCGCTGGAGGTAGCGGGCCGCCGCCTCGTTTGCTATCCCGCTTGCGCTTACGCTCGCGGTAGTCCCACTTCATGTAGTCTCTGTCGTTCAACCCCATACCGGAACTCTAGCGGTTCGCGGCGCCGCAATCGACCTAAATTTCGGAAGGTGTTTAAATTTATTGCTGTTGGTTCTGTTGTTGCATCTGCTCAGGAACCTCGTTCGGCGTACCTTCTGAGGCAACATCGACCCCGACGGTGATCAATTGGCTGCCGCCGCCGGTGACCACGCCGCGCAACGGGACGACGTCTTCGACATCTCTGCCCCATGCGAGTGTGAGGTGCTGCAAGCCGACCAGCATGTTGTTGGTCGGATCGAACCCGACCCAGCCGATGGCGGGATCAAAGACGCTGACCCAGGCATGGGACGCGTCGGCCCCCTCCAGCTTTGGCTGGCCGGGAGGCGGTTCGGTTTCAAGATAGCCGCTGACATATCGACAGGGAACGCCCTGGCTGCGCAGGGCCGCGAGCATAATGTGGGCGAAGTCTTGGCAGACGCCTTTGCGGGCGGGAAATGATTCTTCAATGGGCGTGTCGGCGTGTGAGGCGCGGGTGTCGTAGGTGAACTCCGAATGGAGCTGCTGCATGAGGCAGAGGCAGCTTTGGATCAGACCCGTTTCCCCCGCCAAATGCTGTCGCGCCCATTCATCAATCTCCGGCAATAATGGAACGCGGTGGGATTGCCAGGTCCACCGTCGGGCCTCCACCGCGTTGCGCCCGGGAGCTTGCAGCCAGTTCTCAAGATCAGCGAACCGGGTCGTCGAATCATCCGGGCTGGGTCCTGCCTGGGGAAATTCCCGGATCACCTGGCTGTCGACCCGTACGGACATGACATCGTGGACCTCTTGAATGGAAAAATAAAACAGTCGGTTGCCGAACACATCTTCGAACTCGCGGGCATCCCCCGAATTTGGTGTCAGCGTGATCTTTTCACTGAGCATGCGATGACCGGGGGATGAACGAAACAGAAGGCACGCCAGGTTCTGAGCATGGGAGGCCGAATGATGATACTGGTAGACCGTTTTGTGCCATACGTTGTATTGTTTGATCATGGCGCCCCCCGACCATTCGCCTCGGGCGGACTGAGCGTTTGAATCTGCCGTGGCCGAACCCGCGCGTGATGAAGGCACTGGCGGTCAATTTCCTGATAGGTCTTGGACACCTTTTCCGCGCAAGTTTTCAGCAGGGCGATGGTGTCGGCGGTCTGCAGCTCGGTCGATTCCCACGATTGCTCTTGCCACGTTTTGATGTCGTCCATTGCGCCCTTCAGTTCGGTGGTGAAATCGATGTCCGCCGGTCTGTCTTCCAGGGCGTTTCTAAACAAATCCTGGATGGCGATCACTCCTTGATGAAGTTCTTGCAGGCTGAACGAAATGGAGCGCGGGTTTTGTTTCTCGACGATGAACAGTTGGAACACGGTGGTGAATTCTGGCTCGCTGCGGTACATTCGGCGGTAGGAGATCAAGCTGTTGTTCTGCTCGAGAAGTTCGTCGAGGAGTTGCTGGGATACCCCGTCGGACGCCAAGGCGCTGCTCAGGCTGTGTTCCCAAAGGGTGCACTGCATCAGCAGCAGTTCCAGGTGTTGTCCGACGTATAAGAACACCCAGCCCGGCGTCCGGTTCATGTTGCGCAGGCTGCGGCCGGAGAAGGCGTCCAGCCGGAGGTTCAGGCGGTTCAGAAGCTCCTCCTTTTGTTCCGGCGGGGACCCGCGGTCCATCTGGAACAAGGCTTCACATTCGGCCGCGATTTCCGCCACCAAGTTCCATGACTCGACGGACCAGTTCTCCCGGATGGCGGTGGCGTTGTAACGGAAATCATCGAGGCTCGAATACAGGCTGGAGGGGGAGGTCGTATCGGCAAGGAGGTCTTGGATCGACTCGGCTGCCGCACTCGACTCGGCTTGTTTCTCCAGCCCGAGCAGGGCGCGGATGCCCTGCCAGAGCGCGGGGTCGCAGCGTTGTTGCGAAGGCTTTGGCACGTGGAACTCATCGTTGCGCAGAAGTCTGCGCAGGCTGTCGACCAACATGCTCGCTCGTTCGGCGTAGCGTCCGCACCAGAGCAGGTGTTCCGCCGTCCGGCTGGTGTAGAGTCCGGTAAACACCGCCTGCCGGATCTCCTTGCGGTTTCGTGGCCAAAAACCCGGCGAGAATTTTTGGTCTTTGGCGTCGGCACCGCAGAGCCAGATGTCCTTTTGGCGTGGCTGCCGAGTGGGATCATCCGGATCGTGAGCCTCGGCAAACCCGCCCGGCAGGCAGCGGATGTCGTTGCCGATGCGAAAACTGAAAAAGCGCAATCGCGCGTCCCAGCCACGGATGTCGCCTTGAGCGGAAACCAGTTCCGGATTGGAGGCGGGCAGGCGTCGACCGACAAAGTTGCCGGGGGCCGATTTGATCGCGGCGGCAAGCGATTCGAGTTCGGCTTTGCTCAATCCCCGACGGGGTGTGGCGAACACCTGGTTTCCGGTGGCGGAACGGATCTCCAAGCTTGCGAGATTTTCCAAAACGTAGTCGCGTTCCTTTTTCTGCCCGCACCACCAGCTTGGAATCTGGGAGATCTTTAATCGTTCGCCCAGAACATGGCGGCAAATGGCATGCAGGAACGGTTGGAGCCCATAGTTTTCCAGGGCTTGTCCACCAAGGGGATTCGCCAGGGAGACTGTCCCCCGCCGGGTCGCTTCGACCAAGCCGGGAATCCCCTGGAACGCCGTGGGATCGAGTTCGAGCGGGTCGGAGGCGCCGTCCCCGGTCTGACGGAAAATCACGTCGACCGGGCCGAGTCCGTCAATGGCCTTGATCCAGACGGCGCCATTTCGAACCAGTAGATCCTGACCCTGGATGAGCGTGAAGCCGAGATACGCGGCCAAGTAGGCGTGTTCGAAATAGGCCGGACTGGACGCCCCTGGTGAAAGAATCACAACCCGGGCTTGGCGGTTCGGATCGACCGTCTGCGCCAATTGCCGAAGGCCGGATCGTACATCGCTTAGAAACGGTGCCAAACGGTGTACATTAAATTGGTCGAGGAGATCCGGGTACAGTCTGGCGAGAACGATCCGTGATTGGAGGGTGAAGCCAAGGCCGTCAGGCAAGGTGTTCCGGTCACGGTCCAGCCAGAATTGTCCGGCTTCATCTTGGATGAGGTCACAGCCGTGAAAAAAGGGTGATTGCTTCTGCGTGTGTGGCAGCACGCATGACGGTAAAAAATGTGGATTTTTCCAGACGAGTTCATCGGGAATGAGGCCGTCACGCAGGAGGTTTTGCGGGCCGTATATGTCCCGATACAATTCGGTGAACAGCCGCGCGCGTTGTTCCAATCCGGGTTGGATCGTCTGCCATTCGGCTTGGTCGATCAGGAAGGGCAGGGCGTCCAGAGGGGCGCGGGCCGCCAAGGCGGATTCATCCCCATGAATCAGATGCCGCTCCCCGATGCGCTTTTGCAGGGCGCGAATCCGGTCTTCGGTCTCCGGTAACCGCTGCGGATCCAGCGCACGGAGGATCTTGGAGTCCTTAAAAGGCGAGGCCGGGGGATTAGATTGGGGGATTGGGTTCATTCAAGGGGGCTGCAGGTCTTGCCGTCATTGGGGCATTCCTTCGCGGATCACAGAATGCAAGGCTGGGTAGTTGTTGATTTCATTGCCCGCCACGAAATCGGCAGGATCGTGCTCTCAGGCCAGAAACAAAGTTGAAATGTAGGCACTCTATTATGTAGTCATTTGTTTCCTCATTCGTGGTTGATTCTTCGCTGAGCTTGAGCTTAAGGCAATTCGCGAATGTTAAAAACGTTCAAATTGAACATTTTTGAAACAATATTGTCCCTTTAAAATCTAAATGTTACAATTTTGGATGCCGTATTCCCAAATTTGTTCCAAAAACCTAGAGAATCTGCAAAACCCAACTCATTCAACTTCTGGCACGAAAGCTGCTCATTTATTATTTTATGAGTTCCCTGCCTCAAACACCTGAAAAAATGCGAAAATCGAGCGCCAGCGATTATGATTTAGAACAATTTTGTGACGAGATGTTCATGGCCGATGGGAGTCCCCATCCTTGGGCGCTAGGTTTACTGGAAACCTTGGACAATTTGGGGAGTCAACGGCTAGCCAAGCGGCAGGAGGCGGCTGAACGAGCCTTGTTCGACATGGGCATCACCTTCAATGTGTACAGTGACGAGGCGGCGACGGAGAAAATCTTTCCCATCGACCTGATTCCCCGACTCGTGCGTGGCCAAGAGTGGGATCACATCGAACGCGGTCTTTTCCAGCGGGTTCGAGCCCTGAATGCGTTCATCAACGATGTGTACAGCGAGCAGCGAATCGTCTCCGAGGGGATTATTCCCGTTGAAACGATCAAGTCCGCAGAGGGATATTTGGAACCCTGCATCGGCTTGACCCCGCCGCAGGGAATTTGGTGCCATATCACCGGCAGCGATATCGTGCGGGACGAACACGGCGCGCTGATGGTGCTCGAAGACAATTTGCGCTGCCCCTCGGGCGTGTCGTATACTTTGGCGAACCGCAACCAGATGAAACGGACCTTCCCGAACTTGTTCCGCAGCAGTCGGGTACGGCCAATTTCCCATTACCCCAGCATGCTCCTGCAAATGCTGAACCAAGTGGCTCCCGCAGGCAACACCCGACCGAATGCCGCCGTCCTGACCCCGGGCAAGTACAACTCGGCTTATTTTGAACACAGTTACCTCGCCCGAAAAATGGGCTGCAAACTCGTGGAAGGCGGCGATCTTGTCGTCGAAGACGATCGGGTATGGATGCGCACCACCATGGGACTTCAACCGGTGGACGTGATCTACCGGCGGATTGACGACAAATTTCTCGACCCGGAGGTGTTCCGCAGCGACTCCTTGCTCGGCGTCAAAGGACTCATGCGGGCTTACCGCGCGGGCAACGTCAGTCTGGTGAACGCTCCCGGCACCGGCGTGGCAGATGACAAACTGATCTACACTTACGTGCCGGATATGATCCGCCTCTATCTCGACGAGGAACCGATCCTACCCAACGTGGAAACCTACCGCTGCGAAGACAAGGCGCAACGCCAACACGTTCTTGCCAATCTGGACAAATTGGTGGTGAAAGCTGTCAACGAGGCTGGCGGATACGGCATGCTGGTCGGCCCGCACGCCACCAAGGCCGAACGCGAGGATTTCGCCGAACGCATCGCCCAAACCCCCCGCAACTATATCGCCCAACCCACGCTTCAACTTTCCCGCGCCCCTGTCCTCGTGGACGACCATCTCGAAGGGCGGCATGTCGACCTCCGGCCCTATGTTTTGCTCGGTTCGGACATCGTGGTCGTGCCGGGCGGGCTCACCAGGGTCGCCCTGAAAAAGGGCAGCCTCGTGGTCAACTCCTCCCAAGGAGGCGGCAGCAAGGACACCTGGGTGGTGGATGGGGCCCAGGAAATGGATGGAGCTCAGGAAATAGATGGTGCCCAAGAAATGGTGGACGTTCCCTCATGCTAAGCCGCGTCGCATCTTCCATCTATTGGATGAGCCGCTACCTCGAACGCGTCCAGAGCATCGCCCGCCTGATCGACGTGCAGGACCAGCTCGGCATGGATCAACCGGACACGCCGGGACTTGGAAAATGGGAGGCCCTGATGCGGACGACGAGATCCTATGAGGCCTTCGAAAAAGCCTACCCGGCGGCCACGCCCGAGGACGCCTTCCGCTTTCTCACCTTTGATCCCGACCAGCCCAACTCGATGTTTTCCTGCATGACCGCCGCCCGCGAGAACGCGCGGAGCATTCGGGAAATTCTGACCTCCGAACTGTGGCAACAGGTCAACGAACTCTACCACACGATCCGGCTGGCCAGTTCCGAACTGAACCGGGAAGACCAGTTACAGGACCGCTTCCTCGACAAAGTTAAAACCAGCGGGCTGTCGTTCAGCGGCATCGTCGAGGGGACCATGGCGTCCGGTGAGGCGCGCAGTTGGTTCCGACTCGGGCAGTTGATCGAACGCGCCGACCAGACCCCGCGGATTCTCGACGTGAAATATTTCGTCCTCCTGCCCAGCCCCGAGGATGTCGGCACGCCCATGGACCAAATTCAATGGGCGGGTCTGCTCCGGTCTGCCAGCGCGCTCCAAGTCTACCGGGGGGAGTTCGGAGCGATCACACCGAAGCAAGTCGCGGAACTCCTGCTGTTCAGCCACGTCTTCCCACGCAGCGCCCGGTATTGCATCCGCGAGGCCGATCAAGAACTACGCAGCGTTCTCGGTACCCAGACCGGCTACTTCTGCAATCCCGCCGAACAACTCCTCGGCCAAGTGAACTCGCAACTCCAGTACGCCACCATCGAGGAGGTGTTCAACTACGGGCTCCACGAGTACATCGACAAACTTCAAACCCAAATCGGCCTCATCGGTCAGCGCATCGACCATTCTTACTTTTCGAACTGACCCCGCGCCACCACGTGTCGTCCGTTCGCTCCATCTTTCCCCCTGATCTCCCCCTGACCTATGGCCATCCGCGTCGCCCTCCATCACCACACATCTTATAGCTACGACCGCCTCGTCACGCTGGGTCCCCAGACCATCCGTCTCCGTCCCGCTCCGCACTGCCCGTCGCCGATTGTCTCCTACTCGCAAAAAGTCGAGCCGGCAGACCATTTCGTCAACTGGCAGCAGGACCCGAGCAGCAATTACCTCGCGCGCTATATCTTCAACTCCGCGACGCGGGCGTTCAACATCACCGTGGACTTGGTGGTCGATCTCACGCCGCTCAACCCCTTCGACTTTTTCATGGACGAGGAGGCGGAAACCTATCCCTTCACCTACGAACCCAAACTCCGGCAGTCGCTACAACCCTTCCTGCGCAAGGGCCGGCTCACCCCGCGTTTTCAATCCTTCCTCGACAGCGTCGACTTGAGTCCGCGTCGGACCATCGACTTCCTCGTCCACGTCAACGGACTCGTTCACCAAAAGCTCCACTACTCCCTGCGTATGGAGCCCGGGGTCAAAACACCCGAACGCAGCCTGAAAGAGGAAGAGGGCAGTTGCCGCGATTTCGCTTGGCTGCTGGTGCAGACGCTGCGCCGCTGCGGCTTGGCGGCGCGCTTCGTTTCCGGCTACTCCATCCAGCTTCGCCCCGACGAGAAACCGGTCGACCCGAACGCGCCCGGCGGCGTCGAGTCCGATATCTGCGACCTTCACGCCTGGTGCGAAGTGTTCCTCCCCGGGGCCGGCTGGGTCGGACTCGATGCGACCAGCGGGCTGTTCTGCGGCGAGGGCCACATCCCGCTCGCGACCTCGGCCTCCACCGAACAAGCCGCCCCGATCGAAGGCAACCTCACCCACGCCAATTGCGACTTCGACGTCACGATGTCGATCACCCGCCTGCATGAGGACCCGCGGGTCACCGCCCCCGTCACCGACGGACAGTGGACCAGCATTCTAGCGCTCGGCGACCGGATCGACGAACAACTCCACGCTCAGGATGTCCGTCTCAGCATGGGCGGCGAACCCACCTTTGTGAGCATTGCGGATGCGAACGAACCCGAGTGGAATACCGAAGCCGTCGGCGGACAAAAGAAAGCTTTGGGCAACGCCCTGCTGCAACGCCTGCGCGGCCGCTTCGGTCCCGGCAGCCTCGTCCACACCGGCCAAGGAAAATGGTATCCCGGCGAACCGCTGCCCCGCTGGTCGCTCGCGATCTACTGGCGCAAAGACGGCGTCCCCATGTGGGACGACGAGCGGCTGATCGGCGACGAAACGACCGAAGGGCACGCCGACCATCTTGACGCCGAAAAACTCACCCTGGCGATCGCCGACCAACTGATGGTGCAGCGGGAACATGTGCGCCCGGCCTATGAAGATCCGATTTACTACGTGATGCGCGAGCGGAACATTCCCGCCAACTTGGACTTGGACGATCCGCGTATCGACGAACCGGAAGCGCGCAGCCGAATCCGTACCGTCTTGGAACGCGGACTCGGCACGCCGGTCGGCTACCTGCTGCCCGTTGAGCGCGTGTGGCGCGGCAACACCAGCGAATGGCATAGCGGCATGTGGATGCTCCGCTCCCGCCTCTACCTGATGCCCGGCGATTCCCCGATGGGTTTGCGCCTGCCGCTCAAGCGCCTTCCTTGGATCGACGAGTCCGAACTCCCGTACCAACATCCCCAAGACCCGATGCAAATCGACGCACCGCTCGCGCCGCGTTCGGTCTTGCTGAAGCGGCAAAGCCGCGACGAGCCGCTGCCCAAAACGACATCGGCGAAACGGAAAAAGCGACCGAAACTGAAGCCGTCCGAGCAAGAGGACGGAGCGTCCGGGATTGACGGAAGCAGTGGTGGAACGGCTGGCGAAACCAAAGATGGTGGAGCTGCCCGCAACACCATCCGCACCGCGATTTGCACCGAGGCGAGGAACGGCCACCTCTACGTGTTTTTTCCGCCGACCTCCAGCACCGAGGAATACCTCGAACTCCTCATGGCGGTAGAAGCCGCGGCGAGCGAACTCGACACGCCCGTCCTGATCGAGGGCTATCCTCCGCCCGACGATCCGCGCGTCTCCGTTCTCAAAGTCACCCCCGATCCCGGCGTGTTGGAGATCAATATCCATCCCGCGTTCAACTGGCGCGAACTGGTGGACATCACCGAAACCCTCTACGAAGAGGCCCGCAGCCTGTATCTCGGTACCGAAAAATACCAGCTCGACGGACGCCACACCGGCACCGGCGGCGGCAACCACATGGTGCTCGGCGGGGCTACGCCTCCCGACTCGCCCTTTCTGCGCCGACCGGATTTGCTCCGTTCGTTCATCGGGTTTTGGACCAACCATCCGTCGATGAGTTATCTGTTCAGCGGTCTGTTCATCGGACCGACGTCCCAGGCACCGCGGGCGGACGAGGGCCGCATGAATGCCACCTACGAAATGGATATCGCGTTCCGGCAAATCCCCGAACCGCACCACGGTACCACGCCGCCATGGCTGGTCGACCGAATTTTCCGCCACCTGCTCACCGACCTCACCGGCAACACCCACCGTTCGGAAATCTGCATCGACAAACTGTTCTCGCCGGACGGCACGGCCGGTCGACTCGGCCTCGTCGAATTCCGCGGCTTCGAAATGCCGCCGCACGCCCGCATGAGCCTCGTTCAGCAACTGTTACTTCGGGCGCTCACCAATCATTTTTGGCGGGAGCCGTTTCACGAA
>Ga0209828_1002332_pt1 | contig 15833 bp, 13 predicted proteins | sample MaitaG_FD_187429 | JGI IMG/M metagenome (GOLD analysis project Ga0209828, IMG submission 187429) | Marine algal microbial communities from Maine, USA - Maine_Asex2 metaG (SPAdes) (version 2) | ecosystem: Host-associated > Algae > Red algae > Unclassified | place: Maine, USA | collected 2015-01-05 | reverse complement strand
GATCTACCAGCGAGAGAAACGAGCGATCTATTAGAGAGCCTTGCGAACGATCTACCAGCGAGAGAAACGAGCGATCTACCAGTGAGCCTTGCGAACGATCTACCAGCGAGAGAAACGAGCGATCTACCAGTGAGCTTTGCGAACGATCTAACAGCGAGAGAAACGAGCGATCTATTAGAGAGCCTTGCGAACGATCTACCAGTGAGAGAAACGAGCGATCTCCAAGTGAGCCTTGCGAACGATCTACCGGCGTGGAGATAATAAGGATTCGTTGGTTAGATGCATTCCCGAATTCGCCATGCTAGCTTTGCTAGCTCTCCCATACTCTCCTTGTCTAATGAGCAGTCCTGCTCAGTATAGGGCATAAAAAAAAGGCTTTCATCGGTCAAGACAAAAACCTCTTACTAAAAAACACCCTTATATTTTAATGAAGCTTATTAGCTCCGATTTATTCATTTTAAATAATTCCTGTTTTGATTTCTTTTGTTATCGTTACAAGTATCATCCTTCGTACATATATAAGACACGCGAATAGTATGGTAACCCCCTTCGAAATGCGTAAAATTTTTATAAATAATTTAGAATATCGCTGGCATCTTAACGAAAGATAACACATTCAAATAATTACATATCTGAAATGTATCTATATGTTTTTTTTGTTTCCATTTAAACTGTAAACTAGCAGACAGTTATAGATCTGAATAAGATTTTTGCTGTATTCATTAATTATTTAAGATTCTATTGTAACTTTCTTACATGAGAATACTTCTATCTATTGACACTGATAAGTCTTTAATTAAACTATCACGAAGAGTACTTTCTGTGTACAATTCATTCAATAAGTCAGCAATGTTCATTGATATTTTTCATGTGTATGAAAAACCATCCGTAAAAGGAGGGCATATACCTAATACAATGTCACGTGTGATTCAGCGCGAACATGAACAGAAAATGGACTTTTTAGCAAACTGCGAACGCAAGCTAGAGGTTGTCATTAAGGAGCTGTCCAATAAAAAGACCTTAGTCAATTCGTATTTAGAAACTGGAGACTATCTAAAAAAGCTACAACAACAAGTTGCCAGATATCAGTATGACCTGCTTATTTTATTGCCAGGGGATAAGGATTCTTTAGAAATGCTTCTGAATGGAAGGAATACCCAAAAAGTATTCAGTAAGATTGATGTCCCTATTCTTATGCTACCTAAAAACAGAAAGATTAAGCATGCTGAAACTAAATTTGTTTGGTGTTTAGATAAACCAGATACAAAAATCATAGACAAAAAAAGTATGTACTTTCTTAACCTGATAGAACCTTCGCAAATCAAATATCTACATTTTTGCAAGACAACACCTACGAATAGAAAAGGAAATGTTCATATCATTCAATCGGATGACCCGTTGAAAAGCTTGAAAAGGTACGATAAAGAACACAAAGAGAATCATATCTATATATTGAACCCCAAAAAGAGAACAGGCCTAAAAAGGTATTTTGAAAAAAGCTTTACCAAAGGCATTTTGAAAGATCCACAATTTTCATTCTTGCTTATTTGAGAACAAGAAACATTAAAAAAGAGGAGCATTTTTGCTCCCCTTTTTTAATGCCTTTCATCGTGTTACCTCCAGTCAGGTGCACTATGTTATCGTCATGTGGTGCTGTGCCATTCTGTAATATAATTATGCAAGAAAAACATATTAAGATTTATTATAATATGTTCTGGCTGTAATTAGAAATAAAGAATAACATATAACAATATATCGTAATATGTTAGAACATCCATATATGTATATACCTGCGTGAGTGGTGGGAGTAGTCCCACAGGGAGTCGCCGCAGGGGACCTAGCTACGGACGACACGACCCTTGCTATAGCGAGGGGCACGCCCAAATTATTTATAAGAAATACTTACTGTGCGTTTTCAAGAATGCTTATGCGTTTCTTCAATAAGGAAATTTCTTTATCCTTAAGTTGCATTATTTCTGAGCAGTTCTCAGCAGACTGCTGTGCGGGCGTGTCATCACTCTTTGTGATAGCTTCACCAAAACTGAAGTGCAAATCGGTGATCTCGATATCTTCGTCATACAATGATGCGCCATAGTAGCTGACCGGTAAAAAGAAAATCATAAAAAGAAGGAATCGTGCAAAGCGGGTTAGTTTATACTTAGATTTCATTAATTTTGTTTATAATTCCAATGTGTTCCTTTTTAACTTAAGTTGAAATTAATTTCTACAAACAACCGTTATTTATAGACATGAAAGTAATCATCACTAAATTCACTTTTCTGCTAGGTTTGCTAGCATTCTTTACGCATTGTAGTAAGAAAATAGATGTGGTGGAAGATCCTAGGTTTGAAGTATCTGCAGACCGTGTTACAAAATTAGTTGCTAGCGCACAAAGAATAGGCGATCCGAGTCTCGGCCGGGACTATCTCCTTGCTGGCGACTATGTTGATAGCGGAATACCGCGCAGTTTGTACACGAACTTTTTAGGGAATGGGGTAGTGGACGAATTGCAAAGAGGTGGAGTCAATGAGGGAATCCATCACGAATACAATGCCTTTACAACAGAAGAAGGTGTGGAGCTTGTTGCACCGAATTGCTTACAGTGTCATTCTTCTTATATAAATGGTGCGTTTGTTTTAGGGCTTGGGAATACAAATGCTGATTTTACTGCAGACCCTTCTGCGTTTTCAGGAATTCTCGATGCGCTTGTGATAAATAACTTTGGAGCGTCCTCAAAAGAATATGCCGCTTACTTCCCATTTGCTAGAGCAGTAAAAGCAACCGGTCCTAATATTCTTACAGAGACGGTGGGATCTAACTCAGCGGATAAACTAGCTGCGGTTTTGGCTGCACACAGAAATAGAGAAGATCTCACATGGGTAGAAGATCTGATGATTGATCTGCCAGAGGAAGTAATTCCTACAGACGTCCCCGCTTGGTGGTTGCTAAAAAAGAAAAATGCCATGTTTTATACGGGAGTAGGAAGAGGAGATTATGCGCGCATATCTATGGCTGCAAGTACGTTGACATTAAAAGATACAGTTAAGGCAAGGGAGATTGATAACAAATTTGCGGATGTGATTGCCTACATAAAAGCACTGGAGCCGCCAGCATATCCGTTTCCTGTCGACATGCAATTAGCGGAAGATGGGGAGGCGCTGTTTATAAAAAATTGTTCTACCTGCCATGGAACGTATGGCGATGACTGGACGTATCCTAACTATCTGGTGGATCTAGACCTTATCCAAACAGATTCTAATCTTATCAGTTCAAACTTTGGCTTAGGCCAATTCGTGGATTGGTACAATGCCTCTTGGTTTGGTCAGGAACCCTATGCTGCAAAATTACAGCCTGCACGTGGGTATGTAGCTCCTCCGTTGGACGGAATTTGGGCAACTGCTCCTTATCTTCACAATGGAAGTGTGCCTACAATAGAAGCATTATTATCGAGTACGACCCGCCCTGACATATGGCGTAAAACGGATATATATGATCAGGAAAAGCTAGGGTTTACGTATGAAGTGCTTACAGAAAAAGAGGACAAATTCACCTATGACACCAGAATCAAAGGCTATGGAAATGGTGGACACACCTTCGGGGACAAACTATCTGAGCTTGACCGTGTTAAAATCATTGCTTTTCTCAAAACGATTTAATACATTTGTATTGTCTACTGGAGGACATATTTAAATCGCCTGATTTAAAAACTTTAAGTTAATCAATAATGAGAATCATATCTTTTTTAAGCATTGCTTTGCTATGTCTATTATATGCATGTTCTAATGAACCCTCTGAATCCACTGATCTGTTATTACAAAATGCGCTAATGGAAAAAGGAGGATCAGAAGGCTTAGCTCATTTTGAATTACCGGATAGTGAAGACTATAACAGCATTCCCCAAGATCCGTTAAATCCTATCACGCGTCCAAAAGTAGAACTAGGGAAACTACTCTTTCACGAGACTGCCTTGGCTAGTGAAGGGAATTTTGTGCAGACGGTCAACACATATTCTTGTGCTTCATGCCATCATGCAGATGGCGGCTTTCAAGCCAATGTGCCGCAGGGAATTGGTGATGGAGGAATGGGATTTGGTACAACGGGTGAAGCCCGGTTCTTTAATCCACTCTGTGCAACAGCAGATATTGATGTGCAACCTATTAGGAGTCCATCGATTCTTAATTCGGCGTACCAAACTAACATGCTTTGGAATGGACAATTTGGTGCGACAGGAGTAAATGTAGGAACAGAGTCACAGTGGACACCTGATACACCTAAAGAATCAAACCAACTCGGTTTTGAAGGCGTGGAAACACAAGCAATAGCAGGTTTAGGCGTGCATAGATTTGGACTTTCTATAGATCAGGATTTTATTATGAATACCGAGTATAAAGAGCTATTTGATATTGCATTTAACGATGTCCCAGATGAAGAAAGATATGCTGCAAGAAGTGCCGGGTTAGCAATAGCAGCATACGAACGTACTGTGCTAGCTAACCAAAGTCCGTTTCAAAACTGGTTAAAAGGCGATAAATCTGCGTTGACGGAGAATCAAAAAGAAGGAGCTCTCCTATTCTTTTCTAATAACTGTGTGGATTGTCATACCGGACCTGCATTAAGCAGTATGGAATTCCATGGCTTTGGCTTTCATGATTTGCGTAACTCAGCCCAGGTGATAAATATTCCTTCAGAATATACGGAACAAAGAGGAAGAGGCGGTTTTACAGGAAACCCTGCCGACGATTATAAGTTTAAAGTACCACAGCTATATAATTTAAAAGATTCTAAATTTTATGGCCACGGCGCCAGCTTTAATTCATTGGAAGAACTGATAGCCTACAAGGTAAAAGGAATTCCTGAAAACCTAGAAGTACCTGCTAGTCAATTGGCAAGCCAATTCCAAGATTATGGATTTAGTAATAATGATATAAATAAATTAGTGGACTTCATAGAAAATGGTCTCTACGATCCTAGCCTAAAACGCTTTGAACCAACGGCCCTTCCTTCTGGAAATTGCTTTCCGAATAACGATGCTCTTTCGCGCGTAGACTTGGGATGCCTCTAGGATTTGAAACTGGATTAAAAGGACTTGTCTTGAGCGCAGCCGAAAGATCTAAGGATGCCCAGAATTTTGAGCTGATTTAACTCTGTTTTGCCGCCAAACCAAAAGCCGTTGAACCATGAACCATTCTCCCTTGATGGTTTGATTTTGAACAGAATTAAAAGAATTAATAGGATGCCCAGAATTTTGAGCTGATTTAACTTTGTTTTACCGCCAAACCGCCAAACCGCCAAACCGCCAAACCGCCAAACCGCCAAACCGCCAAACCGTTTCCCCCATCCAACCTTGACGCCTCGAGACCTTAGATACCTTGACACCATAGCCCTTTCACACCCGTTCGCTTCGCGAACCAGACCGCGAACGCAGTGAGCCACACCCCTTAGTAATGAATAAAATTCATTACTAAGAAACCCTCCCCAAATCCTGATGCCTGTGCAACTGGCGCATTAACTCATCCTTCAAGATTTTATTTTCCGGGTGTGTTAATTCTGGATCCGACTCTAATATTTTGATGGCTATATTTCGCGTAGGTTCCACCATAGCATTATCTGCGACTATATTAAATAGGTTAAATTGTACCGTACCACTTTGTTGCGTGCCCTCAATATTTCCTGGCCCACGCATTTTTAAATCGACCTCAGCAATTTTAAAGCCGTCATTCGTTTCCACCATGGTTTCTACACGTTTTTTTCCTTCTTTGCTGAGCTTTACTCCCGTCATTAGGACACAATAGGATTGTTCGCCTCCACGGCCGACTCTTCCGCGCAACTGATGTAATTGCGACAAGCCAAATCGCTCCGTATTTTCAATAATCATTACAGAAGCATTGGGAACATTGACACCTACCTCTATGACAGTCGTTGCCACCATTATTTGGGCTTTATTGGAAGCAAATCTGCGCATTTCCATTTCCTTATCCTGAGGTTTCATCTTTCCGTGCACAACGGCAATTTTAAATTTGGGAGGAGGAAAGTAAATCCGTAAGTCATCGTAACCTGACATTAAATTATTTAAATCTAAAGTTTCAGATTCTTCAATCAGAGGAAATACAATATAAATCTGTCGGCCTTTCTCTATTTCTTTATGCATAAATTCTATAACCTGAGCACGATGGGTTTCTCTTCGATGAATGGTTTTTATTTCTTTTCGCCCTGGAGGCATTTCATCAATGACAGAAACATCTAAGTCCCCATATAGAGTTAATGCAAGTGTTCTTGGAATAGGCGTTGCAGTCATAACGAGAATATGTGGAGGATGGTCCTCATTCTTTTTCCACAGTTTGTATCGCTGCATCACTCCGAATCTATGTTGCTCATCAATAACTGCAAGACCCAATTTTTTAAACTGGACGGTAGGTTCTATCAACGCATGTGTGCCTATTAATATGTGTATCTCTCCATCCTGGAGCTGTTTTAGTATTTCTTTGCGTTTTTTACCTTTAATAGAGCCACTTAAAAATGCAATCTGAATACCTAATCCCTCACATATCTCTGAGATACCTAAATAGTGCTGTTGCGCTAGAATCTCTGTAGGAGCCATTAAGCAAGCTTGATAACCATTGTCAAGTGCAAGGAGCATGCTCATGACAGCGACTATGGTTTTTCCACTCCCCACATCACCTTGCAAGAGTCTATTCATCTGAGTATTTAAAAGTAAATCTCTCCGTATTTCTTTGAGTACTCTCTTCTGAGCGTTTGTTAGTTCAAACTCTAGTTTGTCATTATAAAAACTATTAAAGAAATCGCCTACGATCTCAAACGGGAAGCTAATCAGTTTCCGCTTGCGCATTTCTTTATTGTATAACAAACGCAATTGCATATAGAAGATCTCTTCAAACTTAAGGCGCTTTTTTGCCTGCTGTAGATCTTCTGTACTTTTAGGCGTATGTATATTTTTGAGAGCTGTTGACTTGTCAGGTATTCTTAGTTTTTCTCTCAGATATGTGGGAAGTGTTTCTGGGATACTTTTAGCAGGTATATCAGCAAAAGCCTGTGTAATTATTTTTGACTGTGCTTTACTATCTAGTTTGCGCGCATTCAATTTTTCAGTGGAAGAATAGACAGGACTCAGAGATACTTTTTGTTTAGCAGTATTCTGATTATCAATCCGCTCCAACTCCGGATGTACAATTGTTTTTTTGCCTTTGAAAATACTTACCTTGCCATATGCTAGATACTTGGCTCCCTCTTTTAGGTAGCGTAGTATCCAGCTGACCCCCTTAAACCACATTAACTCTATAAAGCCCGAAGCATCTTTCGACATTACAGAAAGGCGGGCTTGACGCTTACCTTTGATCTTTTCTATACGTATGATTTCTATATAGCATTGCACATGTTGGCCATCCTCTATAATATCTTTTATAAGGGTGATCTCAGTTTTGTCCACATAACGGAACGGATAGGTGTGAATGAGATCGGAAACTGAAAATATACCTAATTCCTGTTGCAGCAATTCTGCACGCATAGGACCTACTCCTTTTATAAATTCTATACCAGTATTTAGATCAAGTTTCCCCAATTGTCTTTATCTCTTTCACCCAAAAATACAACTGGAATTGAGATTGTCCATGTAGATCAGAGGAATCATTGGTTGGAAGGTAGAAAGACCTTTCGTACCTTGGCGTCAGAATGGAGAAGAAAAGACAAAAACAATTTTCAGAGGTAATCAGGAGAAATTTTGGTTTAGTTCTGTTTGATCAGGGTAGAAACATCTATCAGGATGCCCTTGTAACTGTTACTAATGTGAAGACTTCCCCTGATTTCGGACAATCTAAGATCTACCTAAGTGTCTATAATACAGAGGATAAAATGGCTGTAATCAAACTTATGGAAAAGAATATGCATGTGTTAAAAGCAGAATTGGCCCGCAGAATCAGAAAGCATGTGCGTAGAATACCCCAAATTAGCTTCTATCTGGATGAGACCTTAGATGAAATGTATCGTTTAAACGCATTATTTGCTAGTCTTAAAGCCCCAAATCAGCAGGATGAACAGGAATAGCTACTCTGTCCTCCGAGTTTTTGTAAAACAGCTTGCACTTTTGCTGCTTTACAACAAAAACTCTACAAATAATTTATAAACTATCTACAAGTATTCTATATTTAAGTATTGTTAGAAAGCTTAGCTTTATAATAGTAAACACCTTTTATAAATTTTCACCCTTAAGGTTTCTTCGGAAACCGCATAAACACCAGATTTCTTCGGGAATCATCTTATTGAATACCCTTTAGATTTTTTCGAAAATCGACATAAACACCAGGTTTCTATGAAACCAACATCCTTATAAACTAGCTGTAAAAGGCTTAAAGCATTACCAGCGGAAGTTATTTTTCTTCCGCTTTTTTTATGCACTATACCCAACTGTCCAGTAGGTAGATTAGAATGCAATAGTTATATTATAATAAATGATATATATACTAGCTATTTTCCTATTTTAGCCATTTAAACCAAGCCAATTAACCTAAGCAAATGGGAGTAGATGTTTTATTAGGTCTCCAATGGGGAGACGAAGGAAAAGGAAAGATAGTAGATTACCTTTCTGATAAGTACGATATAGTCGCTCGATTCCAAGGTGGACCCAACGCTGGTCACACTATAGTAATAGGAGATAAGAAATTTGTATTACACACAATTCCATCCGGAATATTTCGTGAAAAGATTACAAATGTGATCGGTAATGGTGTAGTTATAGACCCTATTACATTAGAGAAGGAGCTCAATATGCTAAAAGCAGAAAATGTAAGCCTCGAAAACCTTCTAGTTGCGAAGAAAGCACACCTAATACTTCCTTCACATAGAAACCTAGACGCTGCATCTGAATCTGCAAAAGGTAAAGAAAAAATAGGGTCTACGCTCAAGGGAATAGGTCCTACTTATATGGATAAGACCGGTAGAAATGGTCTACGTGTTGGCGATATTTATAGATCAGATTTTAAAGAAAGATATACTGCGCTTAAAAAAAAGCACGTAGACTTACTTAAATTATACCCACCTATTGATTTCGATTTAGAGAAAGAAGAGCAGCAATGGATGAAATCATTAGAATCACTTAAGTCTTTAGAGACTATAGATTGTTCTTACTTTTTAAACGAGAAATTAGCGGAAGGAAAGGCAATATTAGCAGAAGGAGCGCAAGGTTCAATGTTAGATATTGATTTTGGAACGTATCCTTATGTGACGTCTTCTAACACTATGACGGCAGGTGTTTGTATTGGCTTGGGAATTGCTCCAAGTAAAATTAACAACGTGCTTGGTATTACCAAGGCATATTGTACACGAGTAGGAGGGGGCCCTTTCCCTACGGAATTAGAAGACGAATCAGGTGAAGAACTTAGAAAAATCGGCAACGAATTTGGAGCAACCACTGGACGCCCCAGAAGATGTGGATGGATAGACATTCCGCAGTTAAAATATACCATTATGATAAATGGAGTCACATCATTAGCGATTACAAAACTAGATGTGTTAAATACATTTGTTGAAATCAATGTAGCTGAAAATTACATGATAAATGGAAACCCCTCTGTAGAATTGCCGTATGACTTACAAAGTAGTGAGATACTACCTCTTTATGTTGCCAAAAAAGGCTGGGAGTCTGATCTGGAAGGAATAACAAATTATGCGGACTTACCACAAGGAGCAAAAAACTATCTAGTCTACTTAGAAAGCCAATTAGGAGTTCCTATTGAATACGTATCTACTGGTCCAGCTAGACGTAGTCTAATTGTAAAAAATTAGACAAGGTGTTTAACGCTTATACGTTAGGTTTATCTCCTTCGTAGAGATATGTGCTCTTCAAGTGTAATGCTACGTTTCGTTATTAGACGAGTTTTAAAACCCTGTCCCGCAGGGACCCATCCCCTTTTAATACCAGAACGCAGTGCCATACCAAATCTAAAAAATGTATTAACGCGTGCGCGTCAGGTTTATCTCCTTCGTAGAGATATGTGCTCTTCAAGTGTAATGCTGCGGTTCGTCATTAGATGAATCTTAACACCCTGTCCCACAGGGACCCATCTCCCTTTAAAACCAGCACGGAGTGCCATTCCTTAACCTTAGATTTTTTGTGCTAGAATTATATACTGGTATTCCAGAGAACAATCATCAGTCCACCGTACTGCAAACCCTGCTTCTTCTAAGTCCTCCTCAATTTGAAGTGGGTTCAGTCGTTGATCTCCCAATGGTGCATCAATTGCTAATTTTTTCATTTTATAATCAACAATAATAAAGGATCCTCCTGTTTTTAACGCTGTTTTTAGTTTTTTAAAATAACCAATGCGATCTTCAAAGTATGTAACAGTATTTACAAGTAAAGCAGCATCAACCTCCTCATTCTTTAAGGCAGGTTTATCAGGTGGAGTAAGGCGTATATCGATGCGATCTTGAGACTCTTTTGGGTAGGCAGATTTAACAATATTCAAGATTTCTATAGCACTCTGGTCTATGTCAATAGCAATAACTTTGGAGGCCTTCTGCATAAGGTGAGTCATAAAATAGCCCGATCCGGCGCCGATATCTACGACAGTCTTGCCATTAAGGTCACCAAATTTGGAAACAACTAAGCCTGGCTTCTGCCAATCTCCACGAATATTGTTACTCCCATTATTATCTACATGAGTAGAGGGGATTTCGGTGATTTTGTCTAAACCTAATTCTTTTTCGTTGTACTTCGTATTGCGATCAATCTTACAAGAAAAAAAACAGAGTAACCAAAAACAAAAGATTGTAGTGAATGCAGATTTAATCAAGTTCTTACTTTAATTACTCGAAGGTATCAAATTTAATAGACATATTATGACCTAGATTCTCTACGAATGCATATAGAGTTGAGTAATCAATTTCTCTAGATAAGGTCGCATGGTTACGTGCTTGACGGTAAAGCCATTTACTATTACGGAGAAACTAATATATTTCCCTTTCTTATTAAGTAGAAACCCTGTATAGCTGTTAACGCGATCCATTGACCCACTTTTTAACCATACCCTTCCTGCGAGCGCAGTACCAGCAAACATATTTACGACTGTGCCTTCTCCAGTGCGCGGTAGATATATCTTCATTCTGTCTTCACCAAATTTGTCAACATAAGCAGCTATAGTTTCTGCCAATACACGTGAGCTCACATTGTTTCGTGCGGATAGACCACTGCCGTCTTCCATGTGTAGGCCATTTATATCGACCCCAGCCTTTTTGAGCAGTTTTTCCATCATATAAATTCCGTCACCACCAGCGCCACGCATTTTACTTTCCTTAGCGACAGTCTTCATCAGGGATTCACAATAGATGTTAATACTTTTTTCATTCGCTAACTCTACAATTTTTTTAAGCGGCGGTGACGTTATTTCTATGATTTTTTTACGCGAACGTTTACCCTTAGCATTCCTAAACATTGTGCTATGTCCATTTGTAGATATATTTTCTTTTTTTAGTTGTGTGGCAATTTGACCCGCTAAGAATAGGGGAGGATCAGGAATGGAACCTTTGATCGAGAATGTCGTTTTCCCTTGGGGTATTGTTCCAGATATTCTCTTTTTATATGTGTACGGTCCGCCAAATATATATGCGTTATCACCAGTATTGGAACTATCCACTTTTAGTTCATTGGAGAATTCGATATTCGGAATATTGGGTGAATGGAATTTAATTTGTGGTTGAGCACCAATCACTGTTCTTTTATGAAAATATAAATGGTATAGATTTTCATGCACGTTTATTCCCCATGCTCCAGAAGCATAGTAATTCCCTAAATCATTCCACTGCCAGGAAGGACTAACCGGAAAACTATCAAAGATGCTTTCGTCTGCAATAATTTCTCCTTCTATACATGTTATACCATAGTCGATTATCTTCTTAGTAATATGTTTTAGCAAGGTCTTTAAATCCATTATTGATTTGAACCGTGTACTTCCTAAAGTAGGGTCCCCGGAACCTTCGATATAAATATTTCCTTTCAGTGTGCCGTCGTCTTGAATTTTTCCATCATGGGTTATTCGCGTGACAAAGGTGTAATCATCGCCTAGCTTATCTATGGCTGTTAGGGTAGTTATAACCTTAAGAGACGATGCTGGAATCAGCATTTTATCACCTCTGTAGTTTACTACCTGTGTATCTGTTTCAATATCGATAGCAGTAAAGCTTACATTGGTAGGTTTAAACACCGAGCTAGTTAGAATTTTTTCTACTTTTTGCTGGGCAAGACTTTGACCTCGCATATCCGTGATACACAATATTAAAAGAAAAGTGAAGGCTATACTATGTAATATTTTCAAGGTCATAACCAATATTGAATAAAGCATCACCTTGGTTTACCACAGACGCATTATTATGCCCCACAATAATCGCATCTCTAGGGGCATTAACTTGAATTGACTTCATTCCAAAAGGGTCCTTAATAACAGCAATAGGTTCGCCTTTTACAACAGTAGCACCAGAGCTTTTGGTCCAAATAAATAAACCAGAATCACTCGCACGTATCCATGATGATTTTCTAATCAGAGTGCACTTGTGTGTACTTTTTTCTTTATTCGGCCACATGTCAAGATAATGGAGCACATTTCTTATGCCTTCTATACCTTTTTCAATTGAGAAGCCATCTAAGCGTATAGACTCGCCTCCTTCATACACAATTACCGGTATTCCTAGATCAAATGCGGCCTTTCTAAACGAATTTTTTATCATGGATTTCTCTAACAGCAAAGGAGCCTGAAATGCTCTTGCCAGTTGTGCGGATTTAGGATCCGACTTAGCAAATCGTACCTGTGGATAATTGTAGCGAGATGAACCACCGGTATGAAAATCTAACGCATAATCTACATGCGGAAGTATCTTTTTTGTAAGAGTCCTTGCAATTCTAGAAGCTAGAGATCCTGTGGACGAACCAGGAAAACTTCTATTCACATCTTTACCGTCAGGAACATCTCTACTGAAATTTATAAACCCAAAAACGTTTAACAACGGAATAGCGATCACAGTACCACTTGTGATTTTATCGAACATATGTCGCTCTATAGATGATCGTATAATTTCCATACCATTTATCTCATCTCCATGCACACCCGCTAGTAATAATACAATCGGACCTGGATTTACACTCCTATATACATGCGCTTGGATAAATATTCTTGTATCAGATGGTAAACGGCCTACCAACAGACGAATGGTTTTAAATTCGCCACGTTCAATGAGATTATTGTCAATATTAAGTATCTGTGAATCCATATTACACGACTACGTTTCTTTCAATTAAATGAATGATCTTTCCTGCAATATCATTTCCTGTTGTTGTTTCTATACCTTCTAAACCAGGAGATGCGTTCACTTCTAATATAAGTGGTCCGCGCGCAGATCGGAGTACGTCTACTCCCGCTATTTTTAATCCTAAAACTTCTGCAGATTTGAGAGCAATATACCTTTCTTTTTCAGTAATAGGAACAATAGAAGAACTTGCTCCTCTATGAAGATTAGATCTAAAGTCTCCTTCTTTCGCTTGTCTCTGCATGACACCTACAACTTTATTGTCAACGACAAATATACGAATGTCAGCTCCATTGGCCTCTGCAATATATTCTTGTAACATTGCTTTTTGCTTCGTCTTAAAGAAGGTCTCAAAAATAGATTCTGCCATTATTTTTTTCTCCGCTAACATGACTCCTAAACCATGCGTACCATTTAGTAACTTTACAATAACAGGTATCCCTAACATATCGATCAGGTCAGAAAATACTAGATAGTTGTTAGACATAATAGACTTCGGCACGTCAATACCCGCTCCAGCCAATATTTGCAAACAAAATAGCTTGTCGCGCGCATTTAGTAATGCATCACTCCCGAGAGTACTGTATATTTTTTTTCCTTCAAATTGTTTGATTACTGCTGCTCCATAACGGGTCACTGATGCGCCTATTCTAGGTATAATAGCATCTATGTTTTCAATGCGTTGATTATGATAATATATTTGAAGATCATTCTTCTCTATTACGACATCACAGTTCATATAATCAAGCACGCGTACAAAATGATGCCGTTTTCGTGCTGCCTTCACTAAGCTTTGAGTACTATATAGGGCAGGGTTTCTGGAAAGTATTGCAATGTTCATCCTAAAAATCTAATAATAAATGTAGGGAATCTCTTCGATACACCTACAATTAAGACTCCAAATTTTATTAAATGGGACATTTTAGAAAACTTATACGGAAAGAATGTATTTTGGAGAGATGGAAGTGGTAAAAAATGACAAAAAAACGATCAGAGGTTGGGCCTTTTTTGATTGGGCAAATTCTGCATACAACTTAGTTATTTCCACAGCTATCTTTCCTCCCTTTTTCACAGCTATGGCACCAGAAAAAATTTCTTTCATGGGAATGGATATACTCAGCAGTGCCATGTATTCTTATTCTGTTTCGTTTGCTTTCCTCATAGTTGCAATTCTCTCTCCTATGCTTTCAGGAATAGCGGATTATTCAGGGAGGAGAATGATCTTTCTGAAAATATTTACGGTCATAGGAGCAGTGTCCTGTTCTGCATTGTATTTTTTTGATGGTGGGGACACTGTTTGGTATGGTTTGATCTTTTTTATGTTAGGAACTATTGGGTTTGGTGCAGGACTGGTATTTTATAATGCTTATCTTCCTGTAATAGCTACGGAGGATCAGTTTGACAGAGTAAGTGCGAAAGGATATGCGTATGGATACTTTGGAAGCGTTCTGCTTCTGCTGTTCATCCTAGCGATGATTCAATTTCCAGATAGCTTTGGAATTACAGATACAACCCTAGGTCCGCGAATTGGATTTATTTTAGTGGGTGTATGGTGGCTAGTATTTGCAGCTGTTTCTTTTAGAGCGCTGCCTCCGGATAAAAATACAAAGATGGAATTGGGATTTGTAAATAAAGGATTCTTGGAAGTAAAGGACGTGTTCATTGACGTGTTAAAAAATGCACGTATAAAACGATTTCTTTATTCTTACTTTTTCTTTATCGCAGCCGTAAATACAGTAATTTATTTGGCAACTATCTTTGCAGAGGTAGAACTAAATTTTGCAACCTCAGAATTAATTATAGTTGTACTTTTATTACAGCTAGTTGCCTCATTGGGCGCCATGTTTTTTGCCCGCGTCTCAGAAAGAATTGGAAATAAAAAAACGCTTGTTACCCAGATCATAATTTGGATAGGAATCTGTTTGGCTGCCTACGTCACAGAAGGGAAAGTTATGTTTTACTTCGTCTCAGCCCTTGTGGGGCTTGTTTTAGGAGGAATTCAGTCATTATCACGCTCTACCTATTCTAAAATGATCAAAGACAACGTAAATGATCTAAATTCTTACTTTAGTTTCTTCGATGTCTTAACGCGATTAGCAATTGTAGCTGGTACATTCTTATTTGGAATTGTAAACCAAATGACGGGGAATATCAGATATTCAGTACTCTCATTAGCAGTACTATTTATAATAAGTTTATTGATTTTATGGAATGCCAAATTAGAAGAAGTTACTTAAGTTAGAAGAATATAACAAATGAAAATCACCATAAACTATCAAGACAGGTCTTTTACAAGTAATCTTAATGCGCCTATTGATATTTCTATAACCACAGGAAAGGTCAAGTGTTTTTATGCACCTGATTTTATAGCATCCCCTTATGAAAGTGGAGATTTTATTGGTTCAGTGAAAAAAGGAGCTCCTGTCAACTTTTATAATGTAAGATTTAACCCACATGGAAATGGAACGCATACAGAGTCACTAGGACATATTACTAAGAAACAAGAGTCTGTCAATGCAGTATTA
>Ga0209828_1002331_pt1 | contig 15838 bp, 12 predicted proteins | sample MaitaG_FD_187429 | JGI IMG/M metagenome (GOLD analysis project Ga0209828, IMG submission 187429) | Marine algal microbial communities from Maine, USA - Maine_Asex2 metaG (SPAdes) (version 2) | ecosystem: Host-associated > Algae > Red algae > Unclassified | place: Maine, USA | collected 2015-01-05 | reverse complement strand
CCAGTGCCCTGATCATCATCTCCCAGTCCAAAATCATGATCGAAGTCACTTTGATTTTTCAAATAGAGCTGTAACTCTTCCGCAGCCAAGAGACTAAGCGGGTGCGGATCATAATAAAATGGGAAGTTGAATCGCTCGGGAAGAGCTATTCGGCTGATATCAGATTTATATGAATGGAATTTGTTGATTGTGTAAAGATACTTATCAACTTTTATATATAAAAAGAGATTCTTAGATTTTGGAAATAGGATTTTTGGGTAAGAATGTCTTTTATTTCTATCACATACTTTTTTACTCAATCATCCACCTAAGCTGCTTCAAAAGAGGAATGCTTTGCTTATTGCGCAGCGGTGATTCTTAGATATTGAACCGCATAAAAAGTTGATTTAGATTTAGAAAACCGGTGGTCTTAAGAAGGAAAATGGAGCAGTCTCGATTGAGGGAGGTATATAGGGATTCTCAACAATAAACTCAATCCCATTCCAGCTTTTGTCCATGCTTACGAATACCAAGGAACATTAAAAAGGAGGGCTCCATGTAGAAACCCTCCTCATATATCTTATGCTGCAAGAAAGTATTACTGACTAAAAGAAAGTAAATCTCTTATCATCTACGTCAGCTCCTTTCTTAAGCGACTCAATTAATCCTTGTGCGACTTTTACTCTTTCACTATTCGCATTCGTACTACGGAATGCAGGCAGATTTGTCGGTTGTCCTGCATCCATTTTATTAGTCGGAGTGACTAAATAGACGCCTGCATTACCCGTGATCGGTGCGCTCGTACTATTGACAGCAGTATTAGCTAAGGCTGCCATGACTTTAGGCTCATTACCTAAGTTCGGGATGAAACTGGCATTATTAGCAACTCCTGCTGCTGACTCTGTGCTGAGTCCATATGCTGCAGCTGCGGCTGCAAGGTCTTTTCCGCTGATGGCAGAAGTGATGATTTCAGCTTTCTTTTTATTCTGTATTAATGGCGTGATCTCATCTTTTAGACTCGCAACTGATCTTAGACCTTTAGGCTCTATGCTTTTTAAACCGACGATAACGAATCTATTCGTGTAGAACAAGTTTGGCTCTGTATAACTGAATACGTCAGGTGCAATATCGTTGACACTCGTGGCACCATTAAATGCCCATCTGACGATTTCTCTGGTTGTGTTGCCTGTTCCTAAACCATTAATCACATGATCATTAGGCTTTACATTAGAGATTCGATCGAAAGTAGCATCGCCTCTCTCATTGATCACACTTACCATATCATCTAGGTATGGGTGTGCAGCTAGTAGGTCAGCTACATCTTCATTGATCTTATCTTGTGTATCCGTAGAAGGTATGATCGGCTTATTGATGAAAGCAAATTTATACTTTGGCTCTCTGTCTAGGTATTTCTGATCTACGACTTTGATCAAGTGAAATCCAAACTGGGACTGTACAGTATATAAATTACCTTCTTTACCATAGTAGAAACATGCAGCCTTAAATTCTGGCACCATTCTATCCTGAGCGAAATAGCCTAAATCTCCACCATCAGCAGAGGAGCCATCTTGGCTAAACTTAACTGCCAATGAATCAAAACGCTCGACACCTCTTTCTATCAGATTACGCAGACTATCTATGGTCCCTCTTGCTTTAGTAACTGCCAAGGTATTAGTTCTTTCTGCTGGGATCAAGATGTGACTCGCTCTGACAGAATCAGGAATGACTTGCTTATCTATTAATTTTAAAACTCTATATACATTTTGCTCTTCGAATGGTCCTGCGACATCTCCTACGCCTAAATTAGGTAAGATGGATGCTATAGAATCAGTAGTCTGCTGAGCTAACTGATCTTTAGAGAAATAAAAATCATTGTAGAATCCTTCATTGCTGAATGCAAAAAGAGAATCATCGGTGGTCCCTCTAAAATCTTCCTTCAATGTAGTCATCTGCGATCTGATCGCAGCTTTATCTTCTTCCGTTGCATTGACATCAAATATGGCATATTCCAATGTTCTGGTTTCTACATCATTCGTATACTGTGCTTTGTTGCTATTAATATATGAACTGTAGTCATCATCTGTCAGGCTCACTTGATCGTCTCCGATCTGATCAAAAGGTATCTTCACATAATCAAAGTCTACCTTTCCATTTGATTCTTGGTAGGCAGTCTGCGCTAACCAGGTCGGTGTATAGATTGACTTAGAGACGAGAGTATTGAGCTTTTCTTGCTTCTTTGCTTTGATGATCTGAAGCTCCTGCTCTGCCCAGAAGTCTCTGAATCTTGGATCTAATTCTTCATTATTTTCAATGGCGGACTTATACTGGTTTAGCTGGTTTCTATCTAAAGCTCCAGTTTGAGGATTTCTCCAATTTTGCATCATAATAGGACTCATATTAGAACCAAACTGAAGATCCATCAGCTCATCTTTGCTGACATTAATCCCTAAATCATCTGATTCATCATCTATGATCGCTCTTTCTACATAGTAATTCCACACATTATCTCTAGTCTGAAAGGCATCGCCCTGATTCCCAAAATAGACTTGTTCTGTTCGCTGAAAATCTCGATAATTAATCTTCTGACCATTGACTTCTCCCATGTCCAAATTAGTCGCGCCACCGCCTAATCCGCTTGCACTAGATACGTCCATGATGACGAATGCTGCCAATGCAAGTCCCAAAAGGATCAATACAAACCAAAAATTCTTTCTTATTTTTCCTATTAATGCCATTAGATCTTAGTCTTTATGATGGTATAATTCCCTGTAAATCAAACAATTGTGCCAAGGATTAATCTTGATTGTTATAGTTTGATTTTATAAGGAGTGCAAAAATATAATCTTTGCAGCGTTTATTCAAATTATATTGATACTCAGTGAGTTAAAGAAAGAATAGAATTTACTTTAAGAATCCTGAATATTCAGTGCAATGCTCAATTCTTCGAGCTGTGTCTGATCAATCGGAGAAGGTGCATCGATCATCATATCTCGACCCTGATTATTCTTAGGAAATGCAATAAAATCTCTGATGGATGCCAGACCATTCATCACAGCAGCCAGCCTGTCAAAGCCAAATGCGATACCTCCATGCGGCGGTGCTCCATATTCAAATGCATTCAACAAAAATCCAAACTGCGCCTGTGCTTCTTCTTTAGTAAATCCTAACAAATCAAAATTCTTAGACTGCAATGCCCTGTCGTGAATTCTAATCGACCCTCCACCAATCTCAGATCCATTAATCACCAAGTCATAGGCATCGGCTCTAAGGCTCTTCATCGTCTCATGATCTCCTGTCAGCATCCTGTCTATGTCCTCTACCTTAGGCGCTGTAAATGGATGATGCATCGCATGAAATCGCTCTGAATCTTCATCCCACTCCAGCAGTGGAAAGTCGATCACCCACAGCGGCTTGAAGTCTCCTTCTTTCATGAGTCCTAAGCGACGACCCATTTCTAATCGTAACTCATTTAGCTGCTTCCTCGTCTTCTCTTCTTCTCCACAGAGGATGAATAGTACATCTCCTGGCTCAGCATTCTGATCTTTCATAATCTTTATCAGGACGTCATCACTGTAGAACTTTCCTACCGTAGACTTAATCGATCCGTCACTCTGATACTTAACATATACAAGACCCTTCGCACCGATCTGAGGCCGCTGCACCCAGGATGTCAATGCCTTCATATCTTTATTAGAGTAATCATCCGCGATGCCCTTAGCTATGACCCCGACGACTGTCTCTGCATCGTCGAATACACCAAATCCATGACCCTGCAGTGCATCATTTAAGTAAATGAACTCCATATCGAATCGTAAATCAGGCTTATCCGATCCATAGCGCTCCATGGCCTCATCATAACTCATCCATGGAAAATCTCCCAGTTCTATACCTTTAAGCTCTTGAAATAAGTGTCTTGTGAGCCCCTCGAAAGTGGCAAGTACTTGATCTCTAGTGACAAATGACATCTCGCAGTCGATCTGTGTAAACTCTGGCTGTCTGTCTGCTCTCAGATCTTCATCTCTAAAGCACTTGACGATCTGAAAATACTTATCAAAGCCACCCACCATCAAGATCTGCTTAAAGGTCTGCGGCGACTGAGGTAAGGCGTAGAACTGGCCTTGATTCATCCGACTAGGCACGACAAAGTCACGCGCTCCCTCCGGCGTACTTTTGATGAGAAATGGAGTCTCTATCTCTATGAAGTCTTGGCTGTCCATGTACTTTCTTGTCTCTAAAGCCAGCTTACTTCTAAACTTGATATTCTGCTGTAGTGGCGCTCTTCTTAAATCCAAATATCTATATTCCATGCGGATTTCGTCTCCCCCATCTGACTCATCCTCTATCGTGAAAGGTGGCACTTTAGATGCATTCAGTATCTCAAGTGATGTCGCTTCTATTTCGATATCTCCTGTCGGTCGGTTAGGATTCTTATTTGACCTCTCACGGACCTTACCACTGACTTTGATCACAAATTCTCTTCCGAGTTTTCGTGCTTTTTCACATAATTCCTGCTCATCATCCATGTTAAATACGATCTGAGTGATCCCGTATCTGTCTCTTAAATCCACGAATGTTAAGCCTCCAAAATCTCGACTCACTTGGACCCAACCACTCAGCGTGATTTCGGCTCCGACATCTGCCATTCTTAATTGTCCACAATTATGCGATCTGTACATATTTATTCTTTATAGAAAAAGATGCAAAAATACATTAAGGAATGATAAAAAGACAAAATATCACTTTGAAGGTCTCTTTCTTTCCCATACATAGCTATAAGTACCTGCTTATGCCAGCAAGAAGACTCATATAAGCTGCGCTATATCTTCGATTTTTGCCTTATCTGAGAATACAGTAGACACCCAAAAGCTTATGCCCCATTTCGATATTATCCGAAAAACAATGCAGTGAATCCACCCGAAAAAGCTCAAGCCTTGACAATCTGATGACAATAGAAATAAGACTGACATTTATATTTGCAATCGGAAGATAGATATGATAGAGAGATATAAGATAATCACCATCACGCATCACGACCTTAATGTCAATGAATTAGAAAAATTCGTCGTCAAAAATGAGGTCGATGACTTATCTAAAATTAAAGAATCACTTGGCATAGATGAGCTTCAGTATTTATCTACCTGTAATCGTGTCACTTTTCTATTCTACACAGAAGATATACTCACAGAAGAGTACCTCGCAAAATTTCTGATCGCAATCAATCCTGAACTAGCAAATGAGAAGATCAGCACCCTACTAAAATTCATCAAGGTATACGAAGGTGCACTGGCTGTGGAGCATATGTTTGCCATCGCTTCTTCCCTCGACTCACTGGTCATCGGAGAGAGAGAGATCCTGCGTCAGTGCAAGGACTCATACATCAAGAGTAACAAGCTCAAGCTAACGGGCGACCACCTCAGACTACTCAGCGAGTATACCATACAGACTGCTAAGGATGTCTACTCTAATACACGTATCGGAGAGAAGCCTATCTCAGTCGTATCACTGGCCATTCAGAAACTGTTACGCTCTGATGTCAAGCCGACAGATCGCATCTTACTGATCGGTGCTGGCGAAACCATACAGCTGGTCAGCAAATTCTTAGATAAACATCAGTTCTCTAATATCTCGATCTTTAATCGAAGCATAGACAATGCAAAAAAACTATCAGAGTTTCTTAACGCCAAGGCATTTCATCTGAGTGAACTGAAGTCTTATTCAGGAGGTTTTGACTGCATCATAGCCTGCACAGGAGCTACAGATCTGATCGTCACAAAGCACACGTACGAGTCCTTACTAAGAGATGATGAGGACCATAAGCTGGTCATCGATCTGGCCGTACCTAACAATATAGATCGGTCTATTCCCGATACTTATCAATTAGACTTAGTGGATATCGAGGCACTCAGAGGCCTGGCTGAAGAGAATATGAAATTCAGACAAGAAGAAGTCGGAGAAGCAACGAAGATCATCAGGGAACATGTGAATATCTTCACTAACATACATCAGCAGCGACAGATAGAAAGAGCCTTAACAGATCTGCCAAAAGAAATAGAAGCTGTCAAGAAAAGAGCATTAGAGAAAGTCTACTCTAAAGAAATAGAAAAGCTGAATCCCGATGCGCAAGAGCTCATTCATGAAATGATGGACTACATGCAACAAAAATGTGTGGGTATTCCTATGAAAATAGCTAAGCAGGCTGCTGTGTGAGAAAATAGCTTGTTTTTTAACTATTCCAACTTTACTAATCTTCAGATAAACTATTTTTTTTTGAGTGATATTTAGGGGTATTCAGAAGTAAAGCATTAAATACATTTTCAATAGATGCAAAGCTTACTTGCACTCGCCGTGCGGGCCTTACTTTTTTCAATTGCAAAAAAAGTAAGCAAAAATGCTATGCCAGCTAATCCCCTCCGGGTACCTGGCATGCAGCCGCCACTTCTAAGAATACCCTTTAGGATTCTAAAGAGATCTTTACTTATAAGACCTTATTCATATGGGAAGTTTAGTCTATTAATTGACAGTCTTGAATTTGATTTGAACACGTTTACCCTGAATTATTAGCTCGCTTTAAAGGGTTTTTGCAATAAACAGGGTAACGAATCTAATCCAGATAAAAAGCAACCTAAAAGGTATTTGACAGAATTAAATTATACCCAAGTATTTGTTCAGATCTTGACCTAAAAGTGCTAAAGTCATATCAGCTTGACCAACAGTTCTCTTAATTCTGAATTTATTTAATACTACTGAACATGCCTGATAAAGGGATGTGATTAATGAATGAATGCTGGATTTCTGCTAAAACTAAAAGGATGGATTTACACTATTCAGAATAACGGCAGCATCAGGGTGTTATGAGAAGTAGTAATATGAAAACAGCATTCACATCAAAAATGATATGCGTAGTAACATTTATATAAAATCTGAAAATCCAATGGAACAAAACCATTTCCAATATGATCAAATACCGAAATAAGTTTTGAATTGACTACCCTTTAACCATCGCACGATTAGCCATTGCCATCAGTTCTGTCTGATAAGCGGCACCAAGCTTTTTCTCAAGTACACGTCCTTTCGCATCTAAAAAAAGTAAACCTGGAAAATTTTCAACGCCGTACATTAATCTTAGATTAGGACCATTACCTTTCTCTGCATCTACTTTATAATTCACGAAGTTTTCATTCATGAAGTCGCCTATCCTCTGATCTGTATAGACATCCTCCGTCATCAACTTACAAGGTAAGCACCACTCTGTGTATAAGTCTAAGAATACAAGCTTACCTTCTCGCTCGGCTTGCTCTGTAACATCTGTTAGCGTTGAATTCTTTATGAACTTTACCGCTAAATTATCTTTGGCGATTGGAGCTTTTTTTACCACTTCTTTATTAGAAGAACAGCTTAAAAGAAACATCAGTAGAAAAGGTGCTGAAATATTGATAATGAACTTCATAAATATTAAATATAATAAACATATGACAATAATCCTGCCATGATAACACAGATAGAACCTACTCTAAATCGTTGATTAAAGCTCTATGTATTCTTCTTAAACGATGGGAATACTATAATAAGTTCTTAATGATATCTTCTTCTGAAATACCTTCTGCTTCTGCCTTATAATTAGGGACTATTCTATGCCTCAATACATAATTAGCGACTGCTTGCACATCTTCTTTATCAGGAGAATACTTACCTGATACGGCAGCATGACACTTAGCTCCTAATACAAGATACTGAGAAGCACGAGGGCCAGCTCCCCATGAGATATAATTCTTTACTTCTGCTGGTGCATGCTCATATGCAGGTCTGGTTTTAGAGGCCAGTTGAACTGCATATTCTAATACATTATCAGCGATAGGAATTTTTCTGATCAGAGACTGAAATTCTAATATTTGCTGTCCTGTTAAGATATTATCTAACTTGATTTTTTGATTTGTTGTAGTCTTTTTTACCACCTCTACTTCCTCTTCGTAGCTTGGATAATCCAATGGAATGTTAAACATGAATCTATCCAGCTGAGCCTCTGGAAGCGGATATGTTCCCTCCTGCTCGATGGGATTCTGCGTCGCAAGGACAAAGAAAGGCTTATCTAAATCATACTTCACGCCGCCGACTGTCACACTTCGTTCTTGCATCGCTTCCAGTAGTGCTGACTGTGTCTTAGGTGGTGTTCTGTTGATCTCATCTGCTAAGACGATATTAGAGAACAAAGGGCCTTTATTAAACTTGAAGTTACGCTGCTCATCTAATATTTCAGATCCTGTGATATCAGATGGCATTAGATCTGGAGTAAACTGAATTCTTTTAAATTCTAAATCAAGTACATCTGCAATCGTGCTGATCAGAAGCGTCTTCGCTAATCCAGGAACGCCAACTAACAGACTGTGCCCATTACTGAATAAGGATATGATGACTGCTCTGACGACATCCTTCTGTCCGACGATGACCTTACTGATTTCATTCGTCAAGTCATGATATGATTGATGAAGTGAGTCTACTGCTGCTACATCTGATTTCTGCTGTGATTCCATTCTCTATTTTTCGTTTTTCGCTTGTCTGCAAAGATAAACAAACGCTATAGACTTCGGATTGTTATGATCTTTATCGCTTGTTTTTATAATAATCGCTGCCTATTCAGATCAGCAATGCTATTGGACAGATATACTTAATTTATGAACCCATTACTGGCACTCCATCACTCGCAGTCCCATTCCCATCTAGAGACTTCCAGGCTCTTCATAGATGCTATGGAGTAGTGCCACCACTCTGTCCTGATTGATGAAAATCCATAGTGTTCCATCAAGGTCTTGAGCAGTGTGCGATTCTCCTGTACATCATCGCTGTGCTTCGTGTATGTGTGATGAGCTTCTTCTCCGAAATAGTCAAACGCTGTGCCCATATCAAGCTGAGCTCCATCAAGTGTGGTCAGCGTCAGATCCAGAGCGACACCTCGATTATGCTGCGATCCTCTCCATGGTGGCGTGACATAACTGGCGTCAGGGACCTTCTCCCATAGCCTTTCCTGAACAGGCGCAGGCCTGTAGCAATCAAATAACTTTATCGCCAGATTCTTTTTGTGAAGCTCATCTCTGATTAAGAATAATTTTTCAGCAGCCTCTTTTCTTAGAAAACATTTACCGCAATTATACATGACTTCGTCTACGAAATTATTATCCGTCGCATACCTGATATCTAAGAAAAATCCTGATTGATCAGCTGTTATTTCTTGCCATCCTTCTGGAGGTGTAAACCGATCTGCTGGTTTGATCTCTGACTTAATATCATTTAAATTAGGGCCTTCTGTAAGAATTTCTTCCTTAATAGGCGATTCTATACTTTGGTCAGTTGGAGCTTTCTGCCTCTCAGATCTACAGCTCATGTAGATGATACAGATGATTATCAGTAGGATTCTATTCATTGATTAAATCTAAAAATTCTTGCTCAGTCATGATTTCTACTGTCCCTAAGGCTTCTGCTTTTTTCAGCTTAGACCCAGCTTTTTCTCCCACGACTAAAATATTGAGTTTGCTGCTTACAGCGCTGGTATTCTTTGCTCCGGCTTCAGTTGCCATTGCCTGTGCTTCTTTTCGACTCATGTTTTGCAGCGTACCTGTGAATAATATTGTCTTGCCTGAGAATACAGCATCTTCCCTCAGGATGATCGGTTTATCGTCTTCCGTCTGAGATAGATTCACGCCTCTTTCTTCCAGCCTTTTGATCATCTCTACATTATCAGCATTATTAAAAAATGCGATGACATTCTCAGCCACGACAGGACCGATGTCTTTGATATTCATAAAGTCATCTGTCACCCAGTCTTTTAAATCCATCACATGACTGATCTGCTCAGCTAATAGCTTAGAAGCTTTTTTACCCAGATGATGAATGCTTAAGCTGTGTAGTAATCGATGGATGGGGTTGTGCTTCGCTTTCTCTACAGCGGCTTCGAGATTAGCCGCAGACTTCGACCCAAATCCCTCTAAGGCAGCTATGGCTTCATAATCAAGTACGTACACATCACTTAAGTCTTTAATCCAGCCTTTATGGTAGAATATCTCAACATAGGATTTTCCGAATCCATCGATATCCATCGCAGACTTCGAGACATGAAAAATAAGGCGCTGCAGTACTTGCGCTTCACAATGTATATTAGTACATCGCCATGCAGCCTCTTTCTCATTTTTAATTAATGCAGTGCCACAGCTCGGACATGACTCCGGAAAGGCGACTGGTACTTCGCTTCCGTCCCTGTATTCTGGAAGTGACTTCACTATATATGGTATGACATCCCCTGCCCTTTCGACGAGTACTTGATCTCCGATTCTTAAGTCTTTACTGGTGATGAATTCTTCATTATGGAGGGAAACAGAAGAGATTGTAACTCCTGCTAGGGCGACAGGTTCGAGCTTGGCCACGGGAGTAACTGATCCTATTTTACCGATTTGATATTCTATACCGATCAACTTAGTGGTCGCTTGTTTCGCCTTGAACTTATAGGCGATCGCCCATCTGGGGTGATGCTGCGTCGAGCCACAGATCTGTTGTAGCTTATAGCTGTCTAGCTTCACCACCATTCCATCTATCTCGTACTCATAGTCATCTCTTTTTATCTCCCACTCTTTAATGAATTCGATGACTTCTTCTATGCCTTTGCAGTATTTCTTTTCTACTGTCGGCACTTTAAATCCTAATTGGCTTAAGTGCTCTATGCGTTCATGATGAGAATCATATGGAGCTATGGCATCATTACCATTTTGATCGACGGCATAGCCCATCTGAAATAAAAATACCTCGATGCCTCGCTGTCTGGTCTCATTTGGATTTTTCATTCTTAAGCCACCAGCCGCAGCATTCCTTGGATTTGCGAAAACAGCTTGTCCATTTTCTTCTCGCTGCTCATTGATCCTATCGAACTTATCTTTTCTTATGACAGCTTCTCCTCTCAGCTCGACGGTCTTAATACCCAATTTCGAAAATGAGGCTGACAAAGGAATACTGGGCAGGGTCCGAGCATTAGCGGTCATCACTTCGCCCTGAATACCATTTCCCCTCGTAGAAGCTCTCAGCAGTTTATCTGATTCGTAAACAAAAGCCACACTACCTCCGTCATATTTTGGTTCTACGCAGTAAGTGATTTCTTCCGTACTATCATGGCCTGTCAGCTTTTTTATAGATGCGTCAAAATCTTTTAAATCCTCCGCATTGTATGAATTACCCAAGGAAAGCATTGGTGTCAAATGCTTCACGGTATCTTGATTTTCATTCAGCTCATTAGAGACTCGCTGAGTCGGAGATTCGGCGGTAATCAGTGCTGGATGAGCTGACTCGATCGCTTCAAGAGCTTTGAATAACTGATCATACTCATAATCACTGATCAGTGGCTCAAACTTTATGTGATAGTTCCATTCGTGAAATATGAGAATCTCCCTTAGGTCATCCAAATCATGAACATCAGTCTCCTTTTTAAGTAGTGACTGAGTCTTAGTTAATAAGGACTGCCTTAATTCTTCTGAATACATATGAGTACTAGTTAGACCTATTTATAAGTAAGGAATAAGGCGAAGATAGAAAACAGGAAATCGAAGTATGTAACTACTTCTTAATTATTTTACGAGTGGTGATTCGTTCATTTTCATCATTGTAGATCTTTATGATGTAAATACCCTTATGCTGTGATGTAAGGTCAATGATCGAATGCCCGTCGATTATAGGGGCTTGCTGTATCGTCTTTCCGATTAGATTAGACAGTATATAAGATGCCGCTGAGCCTTCAGTTCTGATATTAATATAATCAATTGTGGGGTTAGGATAAATCTGAAACTCTTCAATTATTTGCTTGGCTCTTAATTCCTGCTGCTCGGTCATATCATTATTATCCCACTGACTTTGCGCAGATATACCTGAAGCAGCGATCAGTATGATGAATAATATGTGGCGTAACGTATGCATGTCACTCAAAGTACGAGATAAACCATCAAAAAAGTGTTATAGAAAGGATAAAGTGAAAAGAAAGCGTCTGCGCTATAGTATAATTATGAGATCAAAGCTATTGATAAATCTTGGATCACACCCATGCAATCTGATGATTAATTATGTAAAACTATTCTCAGGACGCTTACCTAAAGCCTCTCTGTAGACATCTTGCAATCGTGCTATTTCAACCTCTGCATCATCTCCCATATACATCAGCTCTTCTATTTGCAGTTCTTTCTTTCCAAAATTGAAAATGATAGGAAGAACAGGCACATCAGCACGCTTAGCAATATAGTAGAATCCAGATTTGAATTTCTGTACCTTCTGACGAGTTCCCTCTGGTGTAATGCATATGATCAGTGATTCTCGTTCATTGAATATCTGGGCGACTGCACTAACGAAATTATTCGCTTTAGTCCGATTTACTGGTATGCCCCCCAGCCATTTAGTCACAGCGCCGACCACTGGATTCTTAAAAAATGATGCTTTAATGACAAACTTGATATCAGCACCATACCAATTACGAAACATAATACCAACTGGAAAGTCCCATACAGATGTATGTGGCGCCACGGTAATAATGAATTTTTTCTCCTTCGAAGGATAATTTCCAACCACCTTCCATCCCCATATTGTCGTAAATAAAAACTTAAATAAGCGCTGTTTTAAAGTCATATCTCACTTTCCTTCACTAATTTAAGTACCAAAACTACTAATTTTAGTATCATACGTAAGATGTCAGGCTCAGAAGTGATTTATTTAAGTAAAAAAAGCAACCTTAGGTTAAACCTTCATCTATGATTGGAGTCACTACTATAATAGATTTGAAAATCTCAACTTGAAGGATTTAGAAGATCAGAAAATATTAGACCTGCTCAAATGTGAGGAGACTAAGCGCATAGGCTTTACGCAGCTGGTCGAGAAGTATCAGAGAAGTCTGTACGTCGTGATCAGGAATAAGGTCAAGAATCACGAAGATACCAATGACGTTCTGCAGAATACATTTATAAAAGTACACAGAGGGATATCAGAATTTCGAGGTGAGTCAAAATTGTATTCATGGCTCTATAGAATAGCCGTGAACGAGTCATTATCATTTCTTTCTAAAAATAAAAAGCGTCGTGCTGATCAAACTTATGACATAGATGATTATAAGAACTCAGTCGCAGATGACGGGCAGATGGATGGCGATGAAGTATTAAAACGACTCCATGCAGCCATTGCAGAATTACCCAAGCGTCAGAGGCAAGTGTTTGAACTGAGGTATTTTGAAAATTTGAGTTATCAGCAAATATCAGAAAGACTAAATCTTTCTGTAGGCGGCCTAAAAGCTTCTTATCATATTGCTGCGAAGAAAATAGAAAACTACATTGTTACATCTCAACCAATTCAATATGGATCGTAAAGAGATTATTAAAGAAATTGAATATACAAGTCCTGCACTCGCAGATCTAAAAGAACATGTGATAGATTATGATGTGCCATCTGATTACTTCATGGACATATCTGATCAGATCCTTGAAAAAAGCGATATAGCAGACCACAAGAAGCCGTCTAAACTCAGGTATCTCTTACCATATGCAGCGGTAGCTGCTTCTATAGCCCTTCTGATAAGTGCGCATAGCTATGTGAATAGCTCTAATAAAACCATAAATTCATCCATCTATTATGACTATGTAATGAATAACATTGATGAATATGAAGAAGAAAACTTGATAGAAATAGGCTTATCGAATGTAGATTTAAATAGCCCACTGCTACGCATCTCTGACGAAACCATCGATGATTATTTAATGGATGAAGACTATTTATTCGATTTGGATATTCAAGATTAATTTAATGACACATATGAAACGTATTTTTAACATCTTACTACTTAGCGTCATCTTAGTGACATGTGTAGCTGCGCAGCAGCGAAGCGATCAGCAAAATGATGATCATATCAGATCACTAAGAATTGCCCATATCACTGATAGATTACAGCTGACACCTGAAGAATCAGAAAAATTTTGGCCAATCTACAACGAGTATAAAACCAAGTCTGATCAAAGAAGAAGCAAATACTATGAGTACAGAAACGTCGAAGCCAAATCTGATCAAGAGGCAGATGAATTAATCGATAAAATGCTTGCCTTAGACCAAAAGAGAATGAAGGCTAAGGCCAATTTATTCGAAGATTTAAGAACGGCGATCTCTCCACTTAAGATCATCAAGCTGAGTAAAGCAGAGCACGAGTTCAAAAAAGAAATACTTAAAAGAATCAAACAACATGAAGACAAGACTGGCTAAGGATGCTTAGGTCAACATGCGATTAGACATTAAAAATAAAACAACTGCTTCATCCTATAAAATATAACCTTCAATGAATGTCTGGAGAGCCAATGAGATGAATGACAAGCTATTTTCTATAGTTTTTCCTATCTGATTTGGACTCAATCCGTACTCCGGATAACTCTGTTGTGAATCAATTAAGAGTGATATCGAGCCAAAAAAACACACTCATTTTCTAAAATTTTAATAAAACTTGAGTTTATGCTCATCAAGCATATAGAATAGGGGCAATATGTTTCTCAATGACTTCTAATTGCTTAGGAAGCAATAAAAAATGAATGTGTTAGTTTGAAATTATGTAACTAATTGACAATCAGTAGATTATTACAGATTAAATTATTCTATCATGCTTGGGTAAATGTGGATAATTATTCTTTTCAGACGGGATTTTTAGGCTTTTAATTACATATATTAGCATTTGATTATCGTAATCCCTGACATACAATAGTAGAATGGCAAATCGAAGAAAACGAGAAACCGCACTTCAAAACTTAGTTACTGATTTCGAATTGATGAAATCTAACGGTACTGTAAGCTTCAACGAGGAGAGATCTTACCACGAGTTAATCGAGTTTTTTCAATATGAAACTCAACATCAGAAAGCGATGGAGGTAGTGGACTATGCCCTGACCCAATTCCAATTTAGATCTGACTTTTATTTCATCAAGTCTAAAATATTATTCGAGCAAGGTCTATACCAAGATAGTTTAGACTTCATTGAGATGGCAGAAAATATATCTCCATCTGAAGTGGAAATACAGCTATTTAAATCTAAAATTTTAACCGTAGTGGGTAATAGAGAAAAAGCACATAAGATCATTAGCTCCTTAGAAAAGACGGCATCTCAGCAGGACTTAGCAGAGGTCTATATTTCTGAATCTTACATTTATGAAGCTTCCAATGATTTTGATCAGATGTTTCAGTCATTAAAGAAATCACTTCTTATAGATGCTACTAATGCAATAGCACTTGAGAGAATATGGCAAAGCGTAGAACTATCTAAGAATTTTGAAGAATGTATATTCTTACATAAGTTAATTATAGATGATAATCCTTATAACGGCACCGCATGGTTTAACTTAGGGCATGCGTATTCTTCGGTTGGTGAGTATCAGTTTGCCATAGAAGCATTAGAATATTCATTTATCATCAATCCAGAATTCGAAGATGGATATTTAGATTGTGCTGATCTATGCTTTCAAGTGAAGCAATATGATCAGGCTAAGGATATTTATACAGAAGTTATTGAAGCATTTGGAGAAGATCCTGACACTCTATTAAATCTGGCTCAATGCCAGTTTAAACTGAATGACATAGAGAGTGCAAAGATAAGTCTTCATCAAGCACTTCACCTTGACCCATATTACGATGAAGCTCAATATTTAATTGCAAACTGTTACCTATTAGAAGAGAATATTGTTCCCGCTATCAAGGCGTTAAAAAAAGCAATATACTTAGACGACTCCAGAGAAGAGTATTATCATTCTTTGGCTAGATGCTTTGTGCATTTAGGAGAATTTGATAAAGCTAAACGTAACTATTTTAAAGCAGCAGTACG
>Ga0209828_1002330_pt1 | contig 15841 bp, 12 predicted proteins | sample MaitaG_FD_187429 | JGI IMG/M metagenome (GOLD analysis project Ga0209828, IMG submission 187429) | Marine algal microbial communities from Maine, USA - Maine_Asex2 metaG (SPAdes) (version 2) | ecosystem: Host-associated > Algae > Red algae > Unclassified | place: Maine, USA | collected 2015-01-05 | reverse complement strand
GTGGTGTCGAGGCCGGCACGTTGCGCGACGAAGTTGTCCATGCCGCCACACTTGCCGTAGAGGAAGGTCGAACCGCCCAGACGCTCGGCCACATCGACCTGCATCGGCAAGGTGAAGTCGCCGGACTCACGCGCAAGATCTTCCGGTCGAACGCCGAGCGTCGCCTTGCTTCCCGGGGTGGCCCGTGACCCATCCACGGCGAGCGTGGCCGTGCCACCACCCGGCAGTTCGACGATGGCGTGAGCCGCGCTCCCTTCGCGAACCGTGACGTCGAGAAAGTTCATTCTCGGCGAGCCGATAAAGCCTGCTACGAACAGATTGTCCGGGTGGTGGTACAACTCGAGGGGCGACCCGACCTGTTCGATGTGGCCAGCCTTCAGGACGACGATTCGGTCTGCCATGGTCATTGCCTCGACCTGATCGTGCGTCACGTAGATCATCGTCGCATTCAGCTGGTTGTGCAGCTTCGCGATCTGCAAGCGCATTTCGACGCGAAGCTCCGCATCGAGGTTCGAGAGCGGCTCGTCGAAGAGGAAGACGTCGGGATCCCTGACGATGGCGCGGCCGATGGCAACCCGCTGACGCTGACCGCCAGAGAGATTCTTCGGGGTGCGGTCAAGAAGCTTGTCGAGTTGCAGCGTCTTCGCGGCAAAGTCGACTTTCTTAGCAATTTCCTCCTTCGGAGTGCCCGACATGCGCAAGCCGAAGCTCATGTTCTCCTCGACCGTCATGTGCGGATAGAGCGCGTAGGACTGAAACACCATCGCGATGCCGCGATCGACCGCCTCGACCTGCGAGACGTTACGTCCACCGATCCAGACCTCGCCTTCGGAAATCTCCTCGAGGCCCGCAATCATGCGCAGCAGCGTCGACTTGCCACAACCCGACGGTCCGACGAAGACGACGAATTCGCCGCTGTTCAGTTGCAGATCGATGCCGTGAATCACGGCAATATCGCCGTATCGCTTCCAGGCCTTGCGCAGTTCGACTTCTGCCATTTCCTATCGCTCCTCAGTGAGGTACCACGACCCCGTTGACATGGAACACACAAACCGTCGACGCTTCGGGCGACAACGGAAACTCGAGTCTGTCAATGCGACGCATCAGCGTGCGCACCGGTATGTGGAGCAAGCCGACGACTGACCTCGGCCGCTGCCGCGACCAGCGGCTGGCTCCACGAGGCCAATTCGGACGAACTCGTCCTGAACGTCGGTGCCGTGATGCTGATGCCCGCGATGGCTTGCCCGGAGGCATCGACGACCGGCGCCGCGATACAGCAGGTACCGAGAAAGTGCTCTTCGGAATCGATCGCGTAACCCCGCTTGCTGACCGCCGCGAGCTCGCTTTCCAGCGCTGTGCGATCGGTAATCGTTTTCGGCGTACGGCGCGCGAACGAGGTCCGGTTCAGGATGGACTGACGCTGGTGATCGTCACACCAGGCCAGCAGGACCTTGCCGGCGCCGGTGCAGTAGAGCGGTGCACGTGTGCCGATACCCGTCGAATGCCGGACACTTCTGGTGCTCTCTACATGATCGATGACGACCGCATGGGTATCCGCATGCACCACAACCTGCACCGTTTCCCCGCTCAGCGCGTTCAATGCAAGCAGTTGATCCCGGCACAGCACGCGAATGTCAGAACGAGTCCAGATGCGATTTGCCATCTCGAGAATGCGGTACCCGGCGCTCCAGCTCGCGGTACGCTCGTCCTGCTTGACCAGGCGCTCGTCAAACAGATCGTTCAGCAGTCGATGCAAGGTGGCCTTGGGGAGAGCCGTTCGTTCCTCGAGTTCGGTGAAACGCAAAGGACCCTCCGCGACGATGAGATCGAGCAAGCGAACGGCGCGCACGACGGCTGAGGCACCACGCGAGTCAGCTGACCCCGATTCGAGCGCGCGCCCTGCGCCCGGCCGATCAGCCTTGTTCTCGTTTGCGTCGCCTGTTGCGCCGCCGCCTGGGCTGTTGTCTGTCATCTGGTCAAGCCATGCCGTCGACGTGGTGCGAAGCCCGATGCAACACGCATCGCTTTCGATTGACAGCTTTTCCAAGCCGCTTCTATACTTTGGAACATTGTTCCATCAAAGCCGCTGCGGCGCAATCCGCGACGCGGGAACAGTTTCCGACCACCGTTCGCGCAGTACCGTCCACGCCCCGGCGGAGCAACGCTTGCGCGCATCGCACCTGACCGTACCCAGTGGATGAGCATCTGATGTCTCGGCAACCCCTGTTCACTCGTCTCGACGGTGACGACACGACGCTGTTGATCTTGCACGACAGCACGGTGCCCCGCCTGTACTGGTGCGGCGCACGCCTGCGCAGTGACATCGACATCGAGTCGCTGATGGTGCATGACGACACCGCCCTGGCCTATGCCGGTCTCGACGCCGTTCTGCCACTCACCCTGTTCCCCCAGGCCTGTACCGGTTGGACGGGATCGCCAGCCTTGTCCGGCCACCGTGCAGGCAAGGCCTTCGCACATGCGCTCGTCGCGCGCGATGTCGTTCCGTCGGAGAGCGGACTGAACGTCGAACTCGCCGACGAAACCGCAGGGCTCGCGGTGGTCATTTCACTCAGCCTCGACGCCCGGACCGACGTCGCGAGCCTGTCGACAACACTCGAGAACACCGGTGACGACGACTTCACCGTGGACTGGCTCGCCAGCGCCACCTTGCCGCTACCGAGTCCGTATCGGGAATGCCTGACCCACCACGGCCGTTGGGGGCTCGAGAATCAGCCTCACCGGCGCGGTATCGCACCCGGGCGCATCGACATCACCAACCTGACCGGCCGCACCAGTCACGAACACACGCCCCATCTTATCTGCGGCACGACGGGCTTCAGTGCACAGGGTGGCGACGTGCTCTTTGCCCATCTCGCCTGGAGCGGCAACTTCAGTCTGCGCGTGGAGCGGCTGGGCAACGGCGAGATCGCCCTGCAGGCAGGCGTCCTGCCATTGCCCGGGGAACTGATTCTCGCTCCCGGCGAACGGCTGGAGACGCCTCCGGTGCTGTTCACGCGCGGCAGCGGCACGAATGAATGCACACAGCGCTTCCACCGCTACACGAGAAAATCCATCCTGCCGGCCTGGACGCGAAAGCCACGACCGATTCACGCCAACAGCTGGGAAGCCCTCTACTTCGATCATGATGTTGCCAAGCTGTTACCGCTGATCGACGCCGCCGCGAGCGTCGGGGCTGAGCGTTTCGTTCTCGACGACGGCTGGTTTCGGCACAGGCGGAGCGACAACGCCGGCCTCGGCGACTGGTATGTCGATGAGGGCATCTACCCCGATGGGCTCCGTCCGGTCGTCGATCGAGTGCGCCGCCACAACATGCAGTTCGGCTTGTGGTTCGAACCTGAAATGGTCAACCCGGACAGCGACCTGTATCGCGCACATCCCGAATGGGCACTGCATCGCACGGGCGTCGAGACGCCGCTGGCGCGCGGGCAGCTGGTACTCGATATCGCCCGGCCGGAGGTATCCGACTATCTGTTCGAACGCATTTCCAGCCTCGTCGACGAATACCAGATCGACTACATCAAGTGGGATCAGAATCGGGATCTGGTCCTGCCGGGCGACGGTGAGCGCGCCCGCGCCGTCGCCCAACCAAAGGCACTCTATGCACTTCTCGATCGCATATTGCAGGCATGCCCCCGACTCGAGATCGAATCCTGTGCCTCGGGTGGCGCTCGTGCCGATCTCCGGGCGACGGTGAGCGCGCCCGCGCCGTCGCCCAACCAAAGGCACTCTATGCACTTCTCGATCGCATATTGCAGGCATGCCCCCGACTTGAAATCGAATCCTGTGCCTCGGGTGGCGCTCGTGCCGACCTCGGCATACTGGCGCACACCGGGCGTGTCTGGGCATCCGACAACATTGATCCGATCGAGAGAGCGCGCATCCAGCAGGGCTTCATGCGCTTCTTTCCGCCCGAGATCATGGGCGCTCACGTCGGTCACAAGTCGGCGCACCTGACCGGTCGCGTGACCAGTCTGCACACCCGGGCGATCGTCGCACTGCAAGGCCAGTTCGGATTCGAAATCGATGCACGACGGCTCGATGCTCACGATGTCGTCACACTGCAGCACTACACCGGCCTCTACAAGACACATCGCGACTGGCTCGCCGAGGCTACCTACTGGGAACTGAACAGCTTCTCGAAAGCCGTCATCGCCAGCGGGCTCGTCGATCCCCAGCGCGAACGAGCCCTCTTCAGCGTGGTCGCCATCGGCAACATGCACCCCACTCGCCCGGGATACTTGCCGCTACGCGGACTGAACCCGAAACGTCGCTATCGCTTGACACTGGAGAGCATCAACGTCAACGACCTCGCACCGTTCAACAAGATCATTCCACCGTGGTGCGAACGCGCGCAAAGCACGACGGGCGAATTGCTGAGACGCATCGGTGTGCCATTGCCTGTGCTGCCGCCACAGTTCGCACTGCTGATCGGGTGCTTCGCCGAACCGGAACTGACTGTCGTCGACGATGCAATCGATGTTGCAACCACAGAAGCGGCAGAACCCGAGAACAACGTGGAGCGCATCGCATGAACGATTCGGACGGTGAGTTCGACATCGATCGACTGACGGAGCGATTCTTCGAGCGCTTTGGCCGTGGCGAGTCACCGCCCGAGGTGTTCTTCGCACCGGGTCGGGTCAACCTGATCGGCGAGTACACCGACTTCAGCGGCGGTCTGGTCTTCCCCTGTGGTGTCGATCGGGGCACTGTCCTCCTGGCACGTCGGACCGGTGACTCGAAGTTTCGCCTCGCGTCGACGAATTTCGATCTGTTCGCGCAACTGTCGCGAGACGAGATCGGGCGAACCTATGGCGACAACTGGATCAACTATCCGCTCGGCGTGTTCGACCGGTTTCGGCTTGGCGGAACCGTGCTCGACGGGATCGACTGCCTGTTTTCCGGCAACATCCCGAACGGTGCCGGCCTGAGTTCGTCGGCCTCGATCGAGGTGGTCACCGCCTTTGCCGTCAATGAGCTCCATGGCGCTGGCCTGACACGTCTCGAACTGGTGCAACTTGCGCAGGCCGCCGAAAACGAATTCGTCGGCATGCAGTGCGGCATCATGGATCAGTACGCGGTCGCTTTCGCTGAAACCGACCATGCCATGCAACTCGACTGCAGTACGCTCGAACACCGTCAGGTATCACTTGCGCTCGGCGACTGCGCCTTCATGGTGTCGAATACCAATCAGCGGCGTGAGCTCAACGAATCGGCCTACAACGACCGCGTTGCCGAATGCCGTCGGGCGCTGCTGTCGCTGCAGGCGGTACTTCCACTCGAGCGACTCGGTCAGCTGACTCCCGACATGCTCGATCAGCATGAGAAGCATCTCGACGATGATCCGGTCGCTGCTCGGCGAGCCCGTCATGTCGCCGAGGAAAACGCACGCGTCAGCGCCGCCGTGCCGTTGCTTGAAGCTGGCGATCTGGCCGGCTTCGGCAAGCTCATGAATGCGTCGCACGAGTCGCTCCGCGATCTCTTTGAAGTTTCCAGCGGCCCGCTGGATAATCTGGTTCGCCTTGCCCGGGAGCAGTCCGGTGTGCTCGGCAGTCGTCTGACCGGCGCCGGTTTTGGCGGCTGTACGGTCACGCTGTTGCCGCGGGCCGGCATTCCCGCCTTCGAACGCAAGGTCGGTCGGGCTTACAAGGAAGCCACCGGGCTGACCGCCGATTTCTACACGATCATGCCGGGACAGGGTGCCGGGCGATACGCATCATGAGCACAGCTGACGACAACAACTGGCAACGTCGCTGGCAACCGCTGCTGGCTCAATGGGTCATCGTATCGGCGAGCTCGGCAGCGCGTCCCTGGTCGGGGGCGATGGCAACAGGCCGACGCGAAGAAAAGCCTGCCCATGATCCGGACTGCTATCTCTGTCCACGCGTGACCCGAGCCAACGGCACGGTCAATCCGGACTATCAGGGTGCGTTCGCGTTCGACAACGACTTTCCGTCACTGTCGTTCGATGCACCGGATACGCGTGCGGCGACATCGCCGCTGGCGACCACAGCGCCGGCACACGGTCGATGTCGCGTGCTCTGCTGGTCAGAACGTCACGACGCGACGCTGGCCAGTCTCGATGACGCCGGCATGCATGACGTGGCTCGTCTCTGGGCCCTCGAATACCGCCACCTGTCGGCCGAAGAGCGGATCGCCAACGTGCTTGTCTTCGAGAACAAGGGTACCGAGATCGGCGTCTCGAACCTGCACCCGCATGGCCAGATCTATGCAACCGACTTCGTCACCGATTCAGCTACGAAGATGCGTGACGCGCAAGCCGCGTACGCTCGCGAACATGATGGCGCATCGCTCTTGCAAGACATGCTCGAGGCCCGGGAGGTGCGGGATCATCTCATCGTCGACAGCAACGCACACTTCAGCGTCATCGTACCGTGGGCAGCCCGCTTCGCTTACGAGACGTGGATCATCCCGCACCGACAAGCCGCTTCGGTCGCCGACATGAGCGATGATGAGCTCGGCTCGCTCGCGGCCATCTATCAGCGACAGGTGCGGCGTTACGACCTGCTCTTCCGTCGCTCGGCGCCGAACGTGTCACTCTTGCATAATGCACCGTGTGACGATGACCCGGACAATGCGCACTGGTGTTTTCATCTGGCCTTTCATCCTCCGCTGCGTGATCCCGAGAAGTTGAAGTTCCTCGCGGGCTTCGAATCGGGCGCGAACAACATCGTCAATCCGGTCCAACCCGAGCACGCCGCAAAACAGCTTCGCGAGATCGACGTCGCCGAGTGGCCGCCGGCATGACGTCGAGCCGATGAAGACGGGCGTCTGCTACTACCCGGAGCATTGGCCGGAATCACGCTGGGCCGACGATGCGGCGCACATGAAGCGCCTCGGCCTGAGCGTTGTCAGAATCGGCGAGTTCGCCTGGAGTCGACTCGAGGACGCGAACGGCACGCTGCACTTCGACTGGCTCGAACGAGCCATCGATACACTTCATGCCGCTGAACTCGAAGTCGTGCTCGGCACGCCTACAGCGACGCCACCGGCGTGGCTGCTGGCGCGGCATCCAGACATGTTGGCGCTCGACGAGCAAGGTCGACCACGCGGCTTCGGATCCCGCCGGCACTACTGCTTTTCGTCGCGGGCCTACCTTGGCGAATGCGCGCGAATCGTCACGCTGCTCGCCAAACGATTCGGCCAGCATCCGGGCGTCATCGCCTGGCAGACCGACAACGAATACGGCTGCCATGACACGGTTCTGAGCTATTCCGACAACGCACTCGCCGCGTTTCGCGACTGGTGTGCACATCGCTACACGGACATCGACGCCCTGAACGATGCCTGGGGCAATGTCTTCTGGAGCATGGAGTACGGCAGTTTCGGCGAGTTGCCGCTGCCTGTCGGCGCCGTTACCGAGTCGAATCCGGCGCACCGGCTCGCCTACTGGCGATTCGCGACCGATGAGGTGCAGCAGTTCAACCGGATGCAGGTTGATATCCTCCGTGCGCACTCGCCCGGTCGCGATATCACCCACAATTTCATGGGCAACTTCGTCGAGTTCGATCACCACACCGTGGCGGCCGATCTCGATATCGCCGCCTGGGACAGCTACCCCCTGGGCTTCCTGGCGCGCGACGACGCCGACGCAGGCGACCGGAAGGCCTACCTGCGCACCGGCACACCTGACAACGCCGCTTTCCACCACGATCTGTATCGCGGTTGCTGCAACGGGCGCTGGTGGGTCATCGAACAGCAGCCTGGGCCGGTCAACTGGGCACCGTACAACCCTGCTCCCCTGCCGGGCATGGTGCGCTACTGGGGCTGGGAAGCCTTCGCGCACGGTGCCGAGCTGATGAGCTGGTTCCGGTGGCGGCAAGCGCCCTTTGCGCAGGAACAGATGCATACCGGACTCCTGCTGCCGGACGGCAGTGAAGACATCGCAGCCGGCGAGGTCGCTCGCGTCAACGAAGAACTGCCCCTGTTCGCCGACCTTGATACGGCCACGCGCACGGCCGCTGTCGCCCTGCTATTCGACTACGCGAGCGATCGGGCACAGCGCACCCACCAGCCCGGCGCACGGGCGCATGACCCGCTGAGCTTCACACAGGATGTTCACGCGACCTGCCGTCGGCTTGGTGTCGACATCGATGTGATATCAGCGTCCGCCGATCTCAGCGCCTACAAAGTGCTCCTGCTGCCGACTTCCACCCTGCCGACTTCCACCCTCGATGACGCTGATCTCGTCGACCGCTTGCGCGTCTGCGCCGCCGCTGGCACGACCATCGTGCTGTTCCCGCGAACCGGCTCCAAGACGGCCGAATTCAGCATTCCGGAAGGCCTTCCACCCGGTGAATTCCGTCGTCTGATCGACGTGCGTGTGGTCCGTGTCGAAACCCTGCCGCCCACCGAACGGCCACAGGCCGCGATGGTGACGACGCACGCCTGGCGGGAGTGCATCGAGTCCACGCTCGAGCCCACGGCGCGTTTCGATGACGGCTGGGGCTTTCACTATCGTGACGGAGCGACGCACTACATCAATGCGATTCCGGACAGACGCGGACTGCTGACGCTGCTTGAACCGATACTCAGTCGTGCCGGGCTCGAGCCCTGCGACCTTGGCGCCGGTCTCAGAATCCGCCGGCTCGGCGAAGTCACCTTCGCGTTCAATGTCGGCCCCGAAACCGTCGAACTGGAAGGTCGCTTGCCGGCCTCGGCCGGACTGCCGGCAAGCGGACCGCTGATGATCGGCGAACGAATGCTTGCCATTGGTGACGTAGCCGCCTGGTCGCGCCTCGCCTCGTCAAGTCACGACGAAGCTGCACACGACCCAGGCCAGAAACCGCCGGAGTAGAGTCCAGATGAGAACCTCGATGACGGCTGGTTGACTGGCCGGATCGCAGTCTGAAGCAGGCTCGAAGTCGGGCTGCCAGAACTTAAGCTCTGGTCTGTACTAATTTGTGGTGGTATTGTAGTTGGAACTCTGTTCCAAACAGTTGTGACATCGTCCCAGCAAGGGCTCGATCAGTCATTCAGGAACGGGGCTCAACAACGACGTATTCGTTCTGCCTGGTCCAACTTTACAGACCTGCTGGCCGGTTACCTCTCAACACCCATCATTCGGAGAAAGACAGCAACATGTTCAGACCTCTCACGCGAATCGCGGCCGCACTCGTCGCGAGTGCATCCCTTGCGGGGCCGGCCCTCGCGCAGGACCTCATCATCAACTTCGATGATCTCAACCCCGGACCCAAGCAAGGTTTCGAGGACGCGGTCGCGAAGTTCCAGGAAGCCAACCCCGACATGGAAATCGAGGTCAACATCACCGATCGGGAAGCCCACAAGACAGCCATCCGCAACTTCCTGACCGCCGAAGCACCGGACATCACCGCCTGGTATCCCGGTAACCGCATGGGTCCCTTCGTCGATGCCGGTTTGTTCGAAGACATCTCCGATCTCTGGGAGTCCGAAGGCCTGACCGAAAGCTTTGCGTCGATCATGCCGACCATGACCCGCGACGACAAGCAGTGGGGCGTACCGTATACGTTCTACCAATGGGGCATCTACTACCGTGCCGACGTACTTGCCGAGCAGGGCATCGAAGCACCGGCGACCTGGGAAGAACTCCTCGCGGCTTGCGCAAAGCTGAAGGAAGCCGGCATCACGCCGTTCACCATCGGTACCAAGAACTTCTGGACGACCGGCGGCGTGTTCGACTACCTGAATCTGCGCACCAACGGTTACGACTTCCACAACGCGCTGACGGCGGGCGAGATTCCGTATTCGGACCCCAAGGTCATGGACGTGTTCAATCACTGGAAGGAACTCATCGAGCCCGGTTACTTCATCGAGAACCACGCAACGATGAGTTGGCAGGATGCACTCGCCCCGTTCGTCAAGGGTGAAGCCGCCATGTATGTCATGGGCAACTTTTCCGTCGACGCCATGATGAACGCCGGTCTGACCGAAGAGCAGATCGGCTACACGCCGTTCCCGACGATCAACCCCGATGTCGAGCGAGCGGAAGATGCTCCGGCGGACGCCCTGTTCATCCCGTCAGCCGCGAAGAACAAGGAGAACGCTCGCAAGTTCCTCGCGTTCATCGCGCAGCCGGATATCCTGACCGAATGGAACAAGACCATCGGACAACTGCCGCCGAACGCCAACTCCGAGGTCGGTGACAGCAAGTTCCTGCAAGCGGGCTTCGAGACACTGAGCACGGCGGCTGGTCTCGCCCAGTTCTACGATCGTGACGCACCGGCCGAGATGGCCAAGGCGGGCATGGAAGGCTTCCAGGAGTTCATGGTCAAGCCGGAACGCCTCGATGACATCATCAAGCGCCTCGACAAGGTACAGGCTCGCGCCAACAAGTAAGCCACGACACTCGTATGTCGTAATGCAGGCATGAAGCGCGTGGCGAGGGAGAAACCCTCGCCGCGCATGTTCGATCAGTCGGTCGGTCAAACCCTAATGCAAGCAGAGGTAGCGTCTACATGAGTACACCGATGACCACAGCCACCTCGGGAGAAATGGAACCCGAAAAAAGCTGGTGGCGGAAGAACCGGGTCGGGCTTGCGCCCTGGCTGTTCCTGATACCCGGCATATTGTTCTTCTCGCTGTACGTGATCATTCCCATTTTCCAATCGATCTGGATCTCGTTCTTCGAATGGGATGGCCTGGGTGAGAAGACCTGGGTCGGGCTTGGCAACTATGTCGAGTTGATGGATGACGATCGGTTCTATACGTCGCTCTGGAACAATATCCTCTGGCTCGTTCTCTACATGCTGGCCGTACCGCTCGGCCTCGGCATCGCACTCTTCCTGAACCAGACCGCACCGGGAATAAGAATCTACAAGAGCCTGTTCTTCTTCCCCTTCGTCATCAGCCAGGTAGTTGTCGGACTCATCTTCACCTGGTTCTACAATCCCTCTTTCGGCATCGTCGGCATCGTCTGGGAATTCTTCGGAGCAACGCCCCCCGCGATCCTGGCCGACGAAGACCTGGTGACCTACGGCATCATCCTCGCGGGCCTCTGGCCGCAGATCGCCTACTGCATGATCCTGTACCTCACGGGTCTCAACAACGTCTCGCCCGACCAGATAGAAGCGGCTCGTCTCGACAACGCGAGAGGCTGGCGCATGCTCTGGTACGTGATCATTCCGCAGCTGAAGCCAGCCACCTTCATCGCGGTCGTCGTGACGGTCATCGGCGCGCTGCGTTCGTTCGACCTTGTCGCGATCATGACCGGGGGCGGGCCGTACGGCTCATCCAACGTGCTCGCCTACTTCATGTTCGAGACGGCGCTGTCCGAATACGGCTTCCGCATGGGCTACGGCTCGGCCATCGCGACGGTCCTCTTCGTCATCATGCTGGTGTACATCAGCTACTTCCTGTATCGCATGTACCAGGACGAGAAGAACAGCTGACATGTTTCCAAAACCCATAGAGAAGTCCACGCCCGGCGTTCGCATCGCCTACAACGTGATCCTGCCGGTCGCCCTGATCATCTGGCTGTTGCCATTGATCGCGATCTTCCTGACCTCGATTCGCCCAGGTGGCGACATCAACGCAGGCAATGTCTTCGGCTGGCCCTCGAGTTTTCAGATGATCGAAAACTACACGGCTGTCTTCACACAGTCGAAAGCGGTGAGTTACCTGATCAACTCCTTGAAGATCACGCTTCCCGCCACACTGATCGCCGTCGCCCTGTCCTGTCTGACGGGCTACGCGCTTTCCGCTTATCGCTTCAAGTGGGCAGTACCCTTGTTCTTCATATTCGTGGCAGGCAACTTCGTTCCGTTCCAGATCCTGATGGTCCCGGTTCGTGACTTTTCCGTGCAGACCGGCCTTTACGACACCATTACAGGTCTGGTGCTGTTCCATGCCGCCTTCCAGACCGGCTTCTGCACGCTCTTCATGCGTAACTTCATGAAGGCCTTGCCCTACGAATTGATCGAATCGGCCCGCATAGAGGGTGTCAACGAATGGAAGATCTTCTGGCACGTCGTCCTGCCGCTCGTACGGCCCGCGGTCGCGGCGCTTTCCGTGCTGATCTTCACCTTTCTCTGGAACGACTACTTCTGGGCAACCGTTCTGATCAACGGTGACGAACTCCTGCCGATCACCGCGGGTGTCAGATCGCTCAACGGACAGTTCGTGAGCCAGTGGCACCTGGTATCTGCCGCATCGCTGCTTGCCGCGATGCCGCCGGTCCTGATGTTCTTCGCCATGCAGAAGCACTTCATCGCAGGCCTGACCCTGGGTGCGACAAAGGGCTGACAGTGCCGGGATTCGCGAGGTCACCGCCGCCGTGCTGGCGACGGTACCTTGCCGAATGATCATCCGATGTTCCGTGTCCGGAGGTACTTCGCCGATATAGTCGGCAGGACCGAAGGATACGGGGCACAGGATTCATGGAACGAAGCCGACAGCGTTCGCACGACGGGGCTGGTCTTGCCATCAGCTCGACGATCTGCGGAATCGTGTTCTGTCTAGTCGCGGGTTTCCCGACGCATGCGACTGCCGCGTCACCTGGCACGACCATCACTCAACCAAGCGGCGACAGCGCGCTGTACGGCCCGGTCGTCATCAAGGGCCGCGCCACCGATGACACCGGTGTGCAACGCGTCGATGTGGTCTTTCGCAACGTCGAGCGCGATACCTACTGGAACGGCCTGAACTGGCAAGCCGACTTCGTTCGCTTTCCGGTCGCCGTGCTGCGCTCGGGCAGCAGGTCTTCGTCATGGCGTGCGCGAATTCCGACGACAGCACTCGAACCCGGCCGCTACGTCGCCCGGGCCTGGAGCCTTACAGTCAACGGCGACCCGACCGGTGACGCGAGTGTCGATATCGAATGGCGCGAGCGCATGCGCGCAACCTCGCAGCCGACTGCGACCGAACTCGACACCGCGAATGATGCAAGCACCTCGGTTGCCCTCTCCTGGCGAGCCGATGATGACGAGCGGCGGGTCGCCTACGATCTGTTCCTCGACGGTCGGTTTGTCGAATACCTGTCCGACCCGAGCGCGCGTCGTTTCGTGTTCGAGGGACTGCTACCCGACACGAGCTACCGCTTCGGCGTGAGTTCGCTCGCGCAGCGTACCGAGAGTGGCAATGCGTACTACTCGCCCCGCCGCTCGATCGAATTCACGACGGCACCCCGGGCAACAGACCCGAGCGATCCACCGCCACCGGCAGGCGGTCGCACACTCGTCTACGCCGAGGAATTCGACACACTCGACACCTCGCGCTGGCGCAAGGAACACTCGACCTACGGTGATGGCAACAACGAGTTGCAGTGCTATACGCCTCAACAGGTGTCGATAGACGACGGCAGGCTCGTCCTGAAAGCCGAGAATCGCACGGAGACCTGCCCGAACGGCTCTACCCGCCGTGTCACTTCCGGCATGGTGCGCTCCCGCGGCCTGGACTTCTCGCCCGGTCAGTATATCGAATACCGGGTAAAGCTGACCCCGGCTGACGAACGCCGCCAGGGTGGGCTCTGGCCCGCATTCTGGGCGTCGGGCTTCGGCGGCGGCGGCTGGCCCAACGGCGGCGAGTGGGACGGCCTCGAGGTCATGACAGCCAATGATCCAACCCGCGCCGCCTTCAATCTCCACTACCTCGATTCGGCCTCTCGCCATGCGCAATCACCCGGGCGCATCTTTCTCGACGAGGCCTTCTCCGCCGCCTGGCATGTTCTCGGCTTCGACTACGGCAGCGACGGTCACATGAAGTGGTACCTCGACAATGAGCTCGTCCACGAAGTCCGTGACGCTGACACACTGCAGGGCTGGCCTCGACCCTTCGATGTACCGATGACAGAACTGAAGATCAATCTCGCCCTCGGCGGCAGTCCCGGCCCGCTCGACGCAGCGGCACTGCCGGCCACCTACGAGATCGACTACGTGCGCATCTACGCCGAGTAGGTAGCCATCGCTCGAGTAGAAACCTCGCTCGAGCGCGGGCCTGACTCAGGCACAGACAGGGTGCGAAGCATCCCAGCGGTGATACTGATCAGCCGCATGGGGCAGTGCCAGCCGGGCTCGCGTGCGCATCCAGCTTTCCTGCCACCGTGCGTGATCACGCAACTCTGCGGACGGCGATTGGCGGCTCCGCGCCACGAATTCGGGAAACTGTGGCCGCCCGGTCGGCAGACCATCAACAACCACGTAGCCGTCGGCTTCGAACCTTGTCTGGAGCGTCTCGTTCATGTGGAGTTTCTCCTTCGGCTATGGCACGTAAGCCAGCACGGGGGCCCAGCCCGCATGCTGTGCATACGACAGCCCCTGCAGGGCGATATAGGCAACCGGGAACCAGATAGCGTCCTTGAACGCGTTTTGCAACTGCGGCACATTGACGGTGTAGGTATCGACGTTCGTGAACTTCGACAGATCGGGCACGAAGCGCGGTGTGCGTTCCTTGTAGGCAAGATACTCCTCACCCAGTGCCTTCTCGAGCCGAGCCTCCTCGTTATCGACCGTTTGTGGGTAGATACCGATGAACAGGACCAGCAACACCGCGATTACAAGTAGTGAGTGAGTGCTCAGGCCGATACCGATGGCACCGATCAGACTGAACACATACAACGGATTCCGGACGACCGAGTATGGCCCCGCGGAGATGACCCGCCGCGTCTTGAAGCCGCAGATATAGATCGAGCACCAGAGCCGACCCAACGCAGCGACGATCAACGCCAGGTAACCGAGCGTCCCCGACAGTCCTGTCCAGAGACCTGGATCAGCCCAGCGGTGCCGCGTCAGAAGTATCAGGGCCATCACCATCGCGAAGAAGGCGCGCGAAATACCGATGCGGTAGCGAGCGACGAACGTTTGCATGGATTTCAGGCACAAGTCAGGGGGATCCGCCCGCGATTATAGACGTAGCGGGCCCAACGACCTGAATCTTCGACCGGGAACTTCGCGTTCCGCCGAGGCCATGTCGGAACGCAGCCGTCAGGCCAGACTCACCGGAAGGTCAGCCTGTTTCTCCGCTACCCTAGTCACCGATCACTTAGCGTCTGCCATGCGGCGTCGGCGTCCTGACGGTAAGCTTCCCAATCACCGCCGAGCCAGCGGTCGCGGCCGCGCGCCGCATAGAACAGGAAGAGCTCGTTGCCGAAGATTTCCCAATGGGTGCCGTCGGTTCTGATCAGCCCTTCGCCAAGGCTCAGGGCATTGGCACAATGACCGTTGTAGACGGGTGAATATCGTTCAGGCTCGGCTTCGAAGCTTGCTGCACTCTCGGCCGAGGCGAAGCGCCATTTGGCACCCTTGTATTCGACGACGTGGGCCTTGACCCCTTCGATCGCGCTGGCCTGAGGATCCCTCGCCAGGGCGTGGTACGCGGCGGGATCGTGTCCGCCGATGGCAACGCCGCCAAGGCGTGACTTCGAGACGGGTTCAGCGGCTATGGCAGCACTCGCGAGCCGATGGCAACGCCGCCAAGGCGTGACTTCGAGACGGGTTCAGCGGCTATGGCAGCACTCGCGAGCAAGACACTGCAGAATAACGCCGTGGTTGCTCGACACAGTGACCTGCATGCGTTCAAGGAATGTGCGATCACTAATTTCAATCCAGGGTTTCGATCCAAGGTTTCGATCCAGGGACACCGGGTGCAGACTTGCGTCTCACGATCGGAAGTTTCGACCAGACAAACACCACGAGGTTCAGCGACTGCACAAGACTCACCCCGAAGCGGGCCGAATCCTGACGGCGGTATCGTGATAAACCGCCCCGCCGGCGGGTTGCCCCGGCTCGCTACTGACCAGCGTATTGATGCCGAGCCCGCCCTGAAAATCGGCGTTTCGCCACAGACTCTCCACCACTACCGTCCCGACTTGCAATCCGTCGAACGCCAG
>Ga0209828_1002328_pt1 | contig 15860 bp, 15 predicted proteins | sample MaitaG_FD_187429 | JGI IMG/M metagenome (GOLD analysis project Ga0209828, IMG submission 187429) | Marine algal microbial communities from Maine, USA - Maine_Asex2 metaG (SPAdes) (version 2) | ecosystem: Host-associated > Algae > Red algae > Unclassified | place: Maine, USA | collected 2015-01-05 | reverse complement strand
CGAGCCAGGGACACGGATCGTGCGTTGGCGAAGGTTTAGATGTCGCAATTTAGTCTGCTTTATCCGCGGTCCACACGCCGAAATCCTCCGGCAAGGGCGCTTCGAACGCGACATCCTCACCGGACGCGGGATGGGTGAAGCCGAGACGGCGGGCATGCAGCAATTGGCGGGGCGCGTCGAAGCCGGGCTGCTTGCCACCGTATACAGTGTCGCCGATCACGGGGTGGCCGATCGACATCATGTGCACCCGGATCTGGTGGGTGCGACCGGTTTCAATGCGAACCCGGACCAAAGCGTGCGTGGTTTGATCGTCCACCACCTCGTAGTGGCTGACCGCCCGCCGCCCGCCTTGGTCTTCGGCGATGACGGCGCGCTTCACCCGGTGGTTTTTGTGCCGGGCCAGCGGTTTGTCGATGGTGCCGGAGAGTGGATAGGGAACGCCGAGAACGATGGCGGCGTATTCTTTTTTGGTTTCGCGTTCGCGGAACTGGTCTTGCAGGCGGCGGTGGGCGACGTCGGTTTTAGCGACGACCATCACGCCGCTGGTGTCTTTGTCGAGGCGGTGCACGATGCCCGGACGCTCCTCGCCGCCGACGCCGGCGATCTCGCCGTAGTGGTGGAGTAGCGCGTTGACCAGCGTCCCGGTCCAGTTGCCCATGGCGGGATGGACGACGAGTCCGGGGGATTTGTTGACCACAATGATCGCCTCGTCCTCGTGCAGGATGTCGATCGGGATGTCTTCGGGTTCGTGGTGGCTGGGGATCGGCGGCGGGATTTCGAGTTCGATCTGGTCACCCAGCGCCACCGAGTAACTCGGCTTGACAGTTTCGCCGTTGACGGTGCCGAAACCCTTTTTGATCAGGTCACGGATCCGGTTGCGTGATACGTCCGGAATCCGGTCGGCCAGCCAGATGTCGATGCGGAAGCCTTTCTCCTCCACGATGAAGCTAAATTGGTTCATAATTGGTAATTTTGATCCTATGGCAAGGGTTTGCATAGCGTGGCAAAACTTTGCCATAGCGTGGCAGCCCTTAGCCATACTATGGCAAACTCTTGCCATAATGCGAGTGGGCTTCTGCGTTGCAGACCACGGTCGAAAAAACGCGCGCAGCCTCAAGCGAATGGCATGACCCGGACTTAAGTCTGCTGCCATCTCGACCGTCCTCAACCGCACCGGCTCGGGCGGCCCCTCGCCCTCCAGGTTTTCGATGTTGAACGATCCAGAAATAGAAAATGGACGCGGCACTACTTCTTGGCAACCGCCTGTACCGACTCTTCGGACGCGGGTCCGCGGCTGATGCGGGTTTTGGTGAACAAGGCGAACAACACGCCGCCGGCGATGAACAACAGGATCGCGGTGGTCTGGGCCGCGTTGAACCCGCTGACGGTGGCGAGTCGATCGTCGCCGCGGAAAAACTCGTTGCAGAAGCGCAGCACCGCGTAGGCCATCATGTAGGCGGCGAACACGCGTCCGGGAATCTGGTTGCGCAGATAGAAGAGGGTGCAGAGGACATACAGCATGAGCAGGCCGACCACCTCGAACAACTGCACCGGGTAGCAGTTCAGCGTCTCGATCACTTGGCCACCCTCGCCGTAGAACTTGGTCGGGATGCCGAACACGCTGTCGGTCTCGCGACCGTAACAGCAACCATGCATCCAACAACCGAAGCGGCCGAAGGCGTGCCCGAGCGGCAGGGCGGTGACCGCGAAATCGCCGAGCGACCACGTGCCTTCCTTGCGGGTTCGGCCCTGCAGGGTCCAGGTGCTTTTGCCGCGCTTGAACAAAGAGACCAGAACGCAGGCAATAACTCCACCGACGAAGCCGCCGTAGAACACCAAGCCGCCTTGGTCGACGCGGATGATGTCGCCGGGCTTTGCGGCGAAGTCTTGCCAGTTGGCCAGCACATAGGCGGCGCGCGCGCCGACCACACCGCCGATCATGATCCAGAGCCCGAGGTCCGAACCCAGTCCGGCCGGGCGGGCGGTTCGTTTGCCGAGCCAGGCCCAATGCAGGACGGCGGCGAGAAAGCCGCCGGCGAACATCACGCCATACCATTGGATGGGGCGTCCGAAGAGTTCGAAAATGACACGGGGGTCGTCCATGTTTCAGCCATAAAGGGCGTTCGGAGAAATGAAAAGGAGCTTCGCTCTGAAGATGGAAGGTGGAGGCCGTCGGCCTGAAGATCGAAGATAGAGGATAGAAGATGGAAGATAGCGGGTTTTCAGAACGCTGAGGGCTTCGGCCGGCAGTGACGGATGTTTAGCGCGCTTCCATGAACGCCCCGCCGGTCAAACGCCGGACCTTCCACCTTCCGGCCTTATGGTCGTCACGTGTTTCATCTTTTATCCCCCGACCGCAGGTCGTCATACGCGCCACCTTCCACCTTGCACCTTGCATCTTCCACCTTCTATCTTCCATCTTCGCGACTGCAGGTTGCAATCTTCCGAACGCAGGTCGACATCCTGTCTTTTCTTTTTTACCCGTTTGGGATTAATATGCATCTACCATGTCCGAACTAAACAACACCGCCGGCGTTCTCACCCAACCCATTGAAGCGATCGGCTGTCCGCATTGCGACACCGAACTCGATATCAGCGGCAACGAACTCTTTGATGTGTTCGCCTGCCCGCAATGTGAGAACAAGATTTCAACCCCCGGTCGCTTCGGCGATTTCATTCTCACGCGCAAGCTTGGCCAAGGCGGCATGGGCGCGGTGTTCCTCGGCATCGACGAGAAACTCGGACGCGAAGTCGCGCTGAAGGTCAACCGCAAGGAGTTCGGCGACAACCCCAAGTTTCTCGAACGCTTCTCGATCGAAGCCCAAGCCATGGCGCGGTTCAACCACTCGAACGTGGTGCAAATCTACTCCTACGGCCAAGAGTACGGCCAACCGTACATGTGCACCGAGTACGTCACCGGCGGCGACCTCGCCAGCCAGATGGTGCCCGGCGAGGCGCTCGACCAAGTGGCCATGCTGCACGTCGCCAAGGATCTCGCCGAAGGACTGCAAGCCGCCAAGGACAACGGCTTGATCCACGGCGACATCAAACCCGAGAACGTCATGTTCGACGAACGCGGCAACGCCAAGATCATGGACTTCGGACTCGCCAAGTTCGGCGGCGGCGAAGAAGGCAAACCAAAGGAAGTCTGGGGCACGCCCTATTACATCGCCCCCGAGAAAGCCAAGAAGCAGGGCGAAGACCACCTCTCCGACCAATACAGTCTCGGTGCCGCGCTGTACCACACGCTCGCCGGACACCCGCCGTTCGACGGCGACACACCGCGCGATGTCGTCGTCGCGCGCCTGCAAGACGACGCACCACCGTTGTGGGAGGTGAATCCCTACGTCAGCAAAAAGACCTCGGCGATCATCGAACGCATGATGTCGCGTTCGCCGTCCTCGCGCTATCCGACCTACGCCTCGATGCAGGCCGACTTCGCCAACGCGATCAACGACGCCGAAGCCACTCCCGGACCCTACGTCTACGAAGAAGCCGCCGCGCCAAAGAAAAAGTTTCCGGTGCTGCCGGTCATTCTCGGTGGTGGCGGCCTGCTCACTCTGCTGCTCGGCGGCCTGCTGTTCGCCTTCATGGCCAAGGACAAGCCAGCACCCGCGCCCGCGCCCGACGGCGGCCAAAGAACGGTGGCGGGGACAACCAACACCTCGGGAAACAAAACCCTCATTGTCAGCTCTGACCGGAACGACAATCAGCCATTCACCTCCTCGCAGCTAAAGAAGCTCGAATCGGCCCGGCTGAACTTCATGGACGGCAAAGATTTCCAAGGCGAGAGCGATTTGTTCGCCGCCATGGACAAGGCCGAGGACGACCGCATCGGCCGTCAGTGGATCAATCTGTTTCAAGCGATGGTCTACAAGCAGAAGGGCGAAACCCGTGGCTACAACGACCAGCTCGACAAGGTGCTCGGAGCCAAGATCAAATACACCGGAAGCACCCCGCCGAAAAACAGTCCGGTCCACTTCGCCAGGTACCTCAAAGGCCAGATGCCCGAGGCGGAATGGCAGTCCAAACGCAAATCGTTCCCGACCAGTTTTCAACATCTCGCCGACTATGCCACCGCCCTGCGCGCAGCCGACTCCACCCCCGGCAAGTTCGCCGGTACGGTGAAACCCTACATCGCCGGCAAAGCCGGACCGAACGACAATTGGCCCTACATCATGCAGGGCCATGCCAAGTCGCTCGCCGCCCAGGCCGGCACCGTGCAGTCCAAAATCGACCAGGCCGCCAAAGACAAATCCAAAGCCCGCGGCCTGCTCGAAGGCCAACGCAAGGCCCCCGGCTTTTCGAAAATCTGGCATACCGTGCTCGACAAGGAACTGAATAAATATTCCAAACCCGCGCCGAAAAAACCCGCGCCGAAACCGCCGAAAAAACCGGAACCGGAAAAGCCCACGCCGAAGACCCCGGACAAACCGGCCGTCGTCGACACCCCCGAACCAGCTCCAGACACGCCGGCCGCGCCCGCTGTCGATCCAAAACAGGCCTTTGCAGACTGGGAAAAGCCCGCCATCGCCGCCGCGAAAAACCGCGATTTCGGCAAAGTGGTCGACGCACTTGGCGCGTTCGAAACCGACGACCCCGCCTGGGACGAGAGGGCCGACATCATCCGCGGCATCTACGAGAACATGCCCGCCATGCAGGCGGCCGTCGTGGAAAAAGCCCCCTCGCTCAGCTTCGCCCGCAAGGTCGGTTCGAAGACGGGCAAACTGATCAACGGCGACGCCGAAGGCATTCTGCTCGGCGTCGGCGGTGGAGTCGAAGTGCCGGTGAAATGGAGCGAGCTGACCGGCAACGAATATTTTCAACTCGCCAAGCAGGCGATCTCGAAATCGGCCGCCACCAATAAAGTGAAAGCCAAACACCTGTTTTCCTTGGCCTATCTGGCCAAGCTCGAACGCAACCAAGCCTACGGCCGCACCTTCGCCGCCGGGGTCCGCCAACTCGATCCCGAACTCGCCAAAATGTTCGGCAAACTGTAACGCGCCGGGTTCACACCTCCACACCTCCACCTCCGTTTCCGTCACCGTTCACGTCCCATGGATGCCGAACCGAATACCCGCTTGAAGTCTCGGCTGCTCGCCGCCCGTTGCGAACCCAAAGCCAAAGGCACCCCGCCCCTGGTCGGGTCCGAACTCGAGGCCCACCTCGCCCTCCTGCCCGGATGGTCCGTGACTGACGGCGACCCGGACACGATCGCTGCCAACTTCACCTTCGACAACTTCCACGAAACCATGGCCTTCGTGAACGCGGTCGCCTGGATCGCCCACGACCAAGACCACCACCCCGATCTTGACGTCAGCTATAAATGCTGCCGCGTTCGGTACAGTACCCATTCCATCGGCGGGCTGTCCGACAACGATGTGATTTGCGCCCTCAAGATCAACGCGCTGCTCGGCGATTGAACGCCCCCTCCTACGCGGCTCAACGGACTCCATGGACTCCATGAACTGACATGCTTCATTTGTGGTACGCGCCGATCTACACCGGCGGTCTTTCGCCGGATGCGCGCTTTCCGCGCGAGCGCTACCGCCTCGTTCGAGCCGGGCTGGAGGACCTCCACCAAGCCGGGAAGATTCGCTTTCACGAACCCGGCTTCATCGGCGAAGCGGAGATCGACCTCGCGCACTGCCCCGACTATCGCCAGCGGTTTTTCGAAGGCGAACTGAGCGAAAAAGAAGTCCGGCGCATCGGCCTCAAACCGTGGACCGTGTACATGGTCGAACGGACGCGGATGCTGACCGAAGCGACCGTAGCCGCCACCCGCCACGTTCTTCAACACGGCGGCGTGGCGGGCAACATCGCCGGCGGCACCCACCATGCCTACCGGGATTTTGGTTCGGGCTACTGCATTTTCAACGACCTCGCGATCGCAGCGCTGGTCGCGATCCGGGACCATGGCATCCAGCGCGTTCTCATCTTGGATCTGGATGTCCACCAAGGCGACGGCACCGCGGCCATTTTCGAACCGCGGCCGGAAGCGGTGCGCACCGTGTCGTTTCATTGCACCAAAAATTTCCCGTTCCGGAAAATGCGGTCGGATCTGGATGTCGAACTGCCGCCAGGCATGGGCGACGAACCCTACTTAAAACGGCTGTCGGAGTTTCTGACGGCGGAGCCGAAGCGCTTCGAACCCGAACTCATTCTGTACCAAGCCGGTGTCGACGTGCTGGCGACCGACCGGTTGGGCAAGTTGACGATGACCCGCGCCGGAGTCGCCAAGCGGAACAAGTTCGTGTTCGACTTTGCCCGCTCGTTCGGGGTGCCGCTGGTGGTGACGATGGGCGGCGGCTACGGGGTCCCGATTGAAACGTCTTGCGCCGCGCACGTGGATTTGTTCAGCGCCGCCGCCGATTGTTCACGGGGTAAAACGTAATCGTTGCGGTTCAATGTTTGTGGCCAAACTGTACGTGATCTTCTCTGACCCGGGGGTTCAAAGCAGCGGCACCCGTCACCCACCGCTGATCACCGCAACCGCCATCACCGCGCCGACCATTGCTTGCAGCAGGAAACTGCCGGCGCCGAGAATGATGCCAATCCAGGCGTGAACACTGCCTTTGACTTCGGGGAATTTTTTGCGCCGCTTCAACCCTTTGATGCCGAGGATGAAGGCGGGAATGCCGAGAACCAGGCCGAGAACGGGGAGCATCGAGACGATGCCGCAGTAGTAGGCGGCCAAGGCCGGACCGTTATTGTAAGGTATGACCCCGCCGGTGCCGTCCCGTCCGGGCGAAAGCTCCGGCATCGGTGGCGGCGTGGATGAAGGCTGGGCGTACGGGTCGTCATGCGGTGTGTTTTCCATGCGTCGCGGCTAGCAAAATCGCGGAGGAGGCACGAGGCTTTCACGAAGCCGCCCTGGCCAGAACTTGCAGGGGTGTCCTTGACCGTGGCAGGCTTTCGGGGAAAGGTTTGGTATGGACGTTCGCGCCGAACTCGAAGCCCACGGCTTTAAATATTACATCTTCGATTGGGATGACAACATCCTGCACATGCCCACGCGCATCCACATGGAAGTGCGCGGCAAGGACGGGGTGAGTTGGAGTCCGATCAAAGTGACCACCTCGGTGTTTTCGATCGTACGCAACGACACGGAGAACTACCGGCCGCCGCAAGACGACTGGGAGAAGGCCTTCGTCGAGTTCCGCGATTTCGAACATCTGCCGGAAAGTCAATTCCTGGCCGACACGCGCACCGCCCTGGCCCCGGTGATTGCCGGCGAACACGAGGCCGCGCCGAGCTTTAACGCGTTCCGTCAAGCGCTGGTCGAAGGGCGCCTGTTCGGGATTGTCACCGCCCGCGGCCACCAGTCCAAAACCATCCGCAAAGGCGTCGAGTACTTCATCGAACACGTGCTCACCGACGCCGAACGCGCCGAGATGATCGATCATCTTAAACAGTATTTTGATTACTTCGACATCGAACTCGACGACCACACCGACGCCATGGTGCTCGACGCCTACCTGAGCCTCGGCAAGTACCACGCGGTGACCTCGCCCGAGTTCCTCGAGTTCCTCGGCAGTGGCAGCGGCGCGGCGGCGGGCCAGGAAGCGGCCAAGCAAGTCGCCATCGAAGACTTTGTCGACCATGTGATCGGCATCCTCCAGGAGCACGGCATGGACAAACCGGTGAGCATCGGTTTTTCCGACGACGACCCGCACAACGTGGCCGCGATCCAGCAGCACATCGAAGCGCGTTTGTCGGACCAGTTTCCGGGCGTGAAGTTCGTGGTGTATGACACCTCGGATTCCGAAATTCCCAGCGGCCGCAAAGTGATCGTGCGCGGCCAACTGGAACTGCCGCTCGTCGGCTCGGGCGGCAACTCGGAAGAGGAAGAGGAGGAGGAATGAAAAAACTGTGGCAGGAGGCGATCTCCCACGCGACGCGCAAGCATCAAAGCCAGTTCCGCAAAGATGGCAGGACGCCGTACATCGCGCATCCGATGCGGGTGATGATGGTGCTGCGCGATGTGTTCGGCGTGGATGACGAAGTCGTTCTAGCCGCAGCCGTGTTGCACGACACCATCGAAGACACCACGGCCGATTACGACGAGATTGAGGAGCATTTCGGTTCGGAAGTGGCCGACATCGTGGCCGCGATGAGCAAGGACATGCGGGTTCCCTGGGAGCGGCGCGAAGAGGAATATTTGGCGCAACTGGCCGCGTTCGATTGGCGCGCCAAGATGATCAAGCTCGCCGATGTGTTCGACAACTTGTGTGACGCGCCCGCGTTCATGCGCATCGGCGCCCGCGAGAAGGCCGGCAAGGCGCTCGCGCTGGCCAAAGGGATTCCCGAACTCGCGGACGCGTCCGCAGAGGTTCGGGCCTTATTGGACGCCGAGGAATAAGTTTCGCTGGTGGCCCCTGAACCCAAGGTCCCGAGCCAACCAAAGTATTCAGCCTGAAGGGGTGTCCCATCGCGATTCTTCTCAGTTATTAATCCCAAACATACGCCTCGTCCCATTCAAGATCATGCTTCTTCAACAGCAACCGAAATTCCTCCGCAAACGATTTGCTCTCGTGGTGCTTCTCCTGCTCATCGATGTACCTTTCCAAGGCGGGTAGATGAGAATTGCTGATCGAGAAAACACCATACCCTCTCTGCCATGCGAACGAAGAACAGCCCTTGAAATCAGGTTGTGACCGAATCCAACTGGTTGTTTTAACTTTGATCGCCTTCACGAGTTCAGAAACGGCAATGGTTCGGGGCAACTCAATGGCAAGATGCGCATGGTCCTCAACACCGCCAACCCGATACGCCTTACAGCCCGGAGCTTCGGAGCGATAAACCGATGCCATGTAGGAATGAACGCGCTCGCGCATACCTTTCCGAAGCAGAGGCTGGCGGCTTTTTGTACTAAAAACCAAATGCAGGATAATGGAAGAATGGGATTGGGGCATACACACTAAATACTGTATTTTTATTTATTCTCAAGGTGAAAGTGCGAAATTATTGAGGCCAGATGCGATGCCCCTTCAGGGCACTGTAAATTATGCCCGAAGACCTAGGGTTCGCTGCGCTCACCCTAGGCTATGCATGAATGACCCCGTTGGGGTCGGACTCGCGCCGGAGGCGCAGCGTGATAGAGTCTTTTTGGCTGCGTGCGATGAGTCCATGGCGACTACAAAAGAGGGTGCTACCGATCCTCCGGCGTCGGGGGGCAAGCTCCACGCTACAAAAACTCAGAAAAAACGGCAGCACACACTCACACCAAAGGTGTGTCCTCATGCTAGCCTTGGGTGAGGGAGGAACGACTGAACCCAAGGACACGGGCCAACGATATTTCCGCCCTGAAGGGGCATCTCATGGACTCGTTCTGCGACGCTTTCACAGAGGGTGCCACCGATCCTTGGTCATCGGGGAGGCAAGCTCTGCGCTACAAAAACTCAGAAGAACCGGCACCACACACTCACACCAAAGGTGTGTTCTCATGCTAGCCTTGGGTGAGGGAGGAACGACTGAACCCAAGGACACGGACCAAAGATATTTCCGCCCTGAAGGGGTATCTCATGGACTCGTTCTGCGACGCTTTCACAGAGGGTGCCACCGATCCTGGTCATCGGGGAGGCAAGCTCTGCGCTACAAAAACTCAGAAGAACCGGCACCACACACTCACACCAAAGGTGTGTCCTCATGCTAGCCTTGGGTGAGGGAGGAACGACTGAACCCAAGGACACGGGCCAACGATCTTCCGCCCTGAAGGGGCATCTCATGGACTCGTTCTGCGACGCTTTCACAGAGGGTGCCACCGATCCTTGGTCATCGGGGAGGCAAGCTCTGCGCTACAAAAACTCGCTACAAAAACTCAGAAAAAACGGCACCACACACTCACACCAAAGGTGTGTCCTCATGCTAGCCTTGGGTGAGGGAGGAACGACTGAACCCAAGGTCCTGGGCCAACGATATTTCCGCCCTGAAGGGGCATCTCATGGACTCGTTCTGCGACGCTTTCACAGAGGGTGCCACCGATCCTTGGTCATCGGGGAGGCAAGCTCTGCGCTACAAAAACTCGCTACAAAAACTCAGAAGAACCGGCACCACACACTCACACCAAAGGTGTGTCCTCATGCTAGCCTTGGGTGAGGGAGGAACGACTGAACCCAAGGACACGGGCCAACGATCTTCCGCCCTGAAGGGGCATCTCTTGGACTCGCCTCTGACGCGTTCCTCAACCCGCCGTGAACTCGTCGTAGAACGAGGCGATCGCGCCGTCACTATCGAACAAATGCGCGAGCAGGGCGGCGCGGGTCCACATGCCGTTGCGCGCTTGCCGGAAATAGAACGCGCGATGGTCGCGGTCGATCTCGGGCGGGATTTCGCCGAAATTTTCGTCGCGTGGAAAGGGGTGTAGAATGATCGCGGACTGCTTCATCCGGGCGACGCGTTTGCGGCTGAGTTTGTAGCCGTCGAAGTCGATGTCGGCGAAGGGGTTGGCGGTTTTGGGGTCGTTGTGTTCCTTCTGGATGCGCGTCATGTACAGGCAATCGAGTTGTTCGATCACCGGTTTGCCGTCGACCACATCGTCGAACGAAACGAACTCGCGGACGGTCACGCCGGTGGCTTCGAGTCGGGCCTTGAGCGCTTCGGGGAGTTTGAGGGTCTCGTGATCGGGCGCAACGAAATAAAGTTTGGTGCCTTCGTACATGGACAGCAATTGCACCAACGAACGAATGGTGCGCCCGCGGCCGATGTCGCCGCAGAAGCCGAAGGTTTTGTTGGCGACGCCAGTGGTGAGTTCGGGTTCGGACTCGCGCAGCTCGGCCAGCCAGTCGGGGTTGCCCGGACGCGTGTAACGGGTAGCGCGACGGATGGTGTAAAAGTCGAGCAGGGCCTGGGTCGGGTGTTCGTCGGTGCCCGAACCGCCGTTGACGATTGGCACCGCGCGCCGACTGGTCGACTCGAGATCGTTCATCATGTAGGCGCAGCATTCGGCAAAGTTGGCCATTTTGCTGCGCATGATCACCACGTCAAAATAGCTGCTGAACATGCGCACGCTATCGAACGGCGACTCGCCCTTGGTCTCGGAGGACACGTTCGGGTCGCGCACTTCGTTGCAGACGATGCCGAGAATCTGGCAAGCGGCGCTGAACGACAAAAAGGTGCGCGTGCTCGGTTGGGTGAAGTACAACATGGCCCGACGGTGCGGCAGCAGGCCGTTGAGAAACTGGTGGCCGGGTTTGGACTTGGCGAGAACGCGGATCCGGTCGGCGGTAGCGCTCAGCCGTTCCAGCAGGGGCGGCGAGTACTGCGCGGCAAAGATGATATGCTTGAGGCGGTCGCCCGATTGGAGTTCGGGGATTTTGATGTTCAAGGGCCGTTCCATCCGGCTCTCGTAGTCGTAGAAGCTCATTAGTTTTTCGCGTTCGGCCCCTTGTATCCCGCCGAACCCGCGCTGGCAAGCCTGTCGGTTAATCCATTGAACAACCGGAAAAAGACTGTAGGAGACGAGTCAAGAACCCGTCCCTAATTGACCGTTCTTCAAACGAACCAACCCCTACATAAAAATCATGTCCCAACTAGACCAACTCAAGCAATACACCAAAGTCGTGGCCGACACCGGCGACTTCGAATCCATGAAGGAATACGCGCCTCAGGACGCAACCACTAATCCTTCGCTTATTCTCAAAGCCGCCAGCATGCCCGAATACGAGTCCATCGTTGACGCCGCCGTGAAGGACAACCCGAACGCCTCGGTGGAAGGGGTCATCGACGACATCCTGATCCGCTTCGGCATGCAGATTCTCGACATCGTTCCCGGACGCGTCTCGACCGAGACCGACGCCCGACTGTCGTTCGACACGCAGGGCACGCTCGACAAGGCCCGCGAACTGATCGCGCTGTACGAGAAAAACGACATCTCGCGCGACCGCGTGCTGATTAAGATTGCCTCCACCTGGGAAGGCATCAAGGCCGCCGAAGTGCTGGAAAAAGAAGGCATTCACTGCAATCTCACGCTGCTGTTCTCCCTCTGCCAAGCGGTCGCCTGCGCGGACGCGAAGGTGCAGTTGATCTCGCCATTTGTCGGCCGGATCTACGACTGGTACAAAGCCAAGACCGGCGAGGAATACACCGGCGCGAACGATCCCGGCGTGCAGTCGGTGCAAGAGATCTACTGCTACTATAAGAAATTTGGCGTGTCGACCGAGGTCATGGGTGCAAGTTTCCGCAATACCGGGCAAATCCTCGAACTCGCCGGTTGCGACCTGCTGACCATCTCCCCGAATCTGCTGCAAGTGCTGCAAGACACCGATGAAGCGGTGCCGCGCAAGCTCGACCCGGAAGAGGCTAAGTCATCTGATATCAAGAAGTTAGACCTCGACGAAAAGACCTTCCGCTATCTCCTCAACGAGGACGCGATGGGCACCGAAAAGACCGCCGAGGGCATCCGCAAGTTCGCGGTGGACATGGTCAAGCTCGAAGATCTGGTGGCAAAAAAAATCGGATAAATCGAAATCGACAATTGAAAAGCCCGATTACTCGGGTTGCTTGAGGCCAATCTCATTGTTTTGCTTGGCGGGCGGATGGAATCTACCCTGAGAATTGTAAGCGATTCCAATCCGCCAAACATGTAGAACATTCTGATCATATTATATAACCTAACTGAAAGGTACATCATTGAATAAGTACATTGTTGAATTCATCGGGACGTTTTTTCTCGTCCTCACTGTCGGCCTCGCGGCCGTTCTCGGTCACGCTGGCGCTCACGCTGGTCTGGCTATTGGATCCTGCCTCATGGTCATGATCTTCGCTGGTGGTCACATCTCCGGCGGTCACTTCAACCCGGCGGTCACGCTGGCTGTTTGGATCCGCGGTAAATGCTCCACTGTGGATGCCATCCCCTACATCATCGCTCAGGTTCTCGCCGGCGCAGCTGCTGCTGCCTTGGTCGCCTATGTGCTGATCAATTCTGCTCCCGCAGCAGCAGATGGCACGCCGTTTGCCGGAATCACTCAACTCGAGAACCTCGACATGGTGTCGGTCCTCATCGTTGAGTTCCTGTTCACCTTCGCCCTTGCTTGGGTGGTGCTCAACTCGGCTACCGCCAAAGGCACCGACGGCAACAGCTTCTACGGTCTCGCCATCGGTTTCACCGTCGTGGTCGGCGCCTACGCCGCCGGCGGAATCTCCGGTGGTGCCTTCAACCCGGCTGTGGCTACCGGCCTGCTCGTTATGGGCAAGCTCGGTGCCGATCAGGTGTGGATGCACATCGCCGCCAACCTCGTCGGCGGACTTGTCGCCGGCATCGCCTTCAAGGCACTCGTCAAAGACCAGAGCTAATCCGGTCCCGACATCGCCGGGTTCGCCCGGTTCGGAAACGCCTCTCCGTTCGGAGGGGCGTTTTTTGTTTCGCGAAGTTCGTTCGATTAATCACTAAGGAATCATCGAGAAAACCAATAGGTAGGTAATGGATCTACCCACCGTACAACAACTCCGCTACCTCGTAAGCCTCGCCGACAACAACAGCTTTCACGCCGCCGCGGCCGCTTGCTTTGTCAGTCAATCGACGCTGAGCACGGGCATCAAAAACTTGGAAACCCAACTGGGCACTTTGATGGTAGACCGGAGCAACCGGGTTTTAGTGTTCACCGAGGTGGGCACCGAGGTGGTTGGACTGGCACGCGAGGTTCTGGAGAAAGCGGGGGAGATCGTCCGCGCGTCACAATCCAGCCACGGCTTGTTGACCGGTCCGCTCAAGGTCGGCGGAATCCCCACCATCGTCCCCTTTGTGCTCGTCGAATTGATAAGCCGGATCGCCACCGCCTATCCCGAACTCTCGTTAGAACTCACCGAGGGAACCAGCGACGACTTGATCGAGAAATTGCTGCAAGGCCGCCTCGATATCCTGATGCTTGCCCTGCCCTATAAGTCGGTCGAACGGGAGAATTTGAATTCCATGAGCTTGTTTGAGGATCCGTTTCATCTCGCCTACCACCCTTCCCTCGCCGGCCAAGTGTCCGGCTTGGGCGAAAAGCTCACCGAACTCCCCGCCGATCAGCTCCTCCTCATGGCCGAAGGCCATTGCTTGCGCGGCCACGCCCTCGAGGCCTGTTCTCTCCGCCGCTCCCCTCGGTTGAATACCTTCGAGATCAACAGCCTGCAAACCTTGACGGGTTTGGTGGACAGCGGGCTCGGCTACACGTTCTTTCCCGAAGTGGCGATCAAGGGAGGGTTGTTGCGCGGGACAGAAATCAAGAACGAGCCCCTGACCGCTTCGCGCACCGTCAGCTTGGTTTGGCGAAAATCTTCAAGCCGCGACGAGGAGTTCCGTCTGTTCGGCGAGTTGTTCCAAGCGGCTTCTGCCTAACGTTGAAGAAGGCCCTTCGCACAGGCGTTCTATTTTCAGATGGCTAAAACCGTCGTTTTGATATGAAGAACTGACGCTATGCGCGAACGACTCAACGCCCTGAACGACCAATTAAACGCCGGTGTCCTCGGCGCCGAACACGCCTCCTACATGCTGCTGGTCGGCCTGCTGGCTGGCGGTCATGTGCTGCTCGAAGGTCCGCCCGGTATCGGCAAAACCTCGCTGGCGCAACGGCTGGCCCGTTCGATCGACGGCAGCTTCCGGCGTATCCAGTTCACCCCCGACCTGCTGCCCTCCGACCTGGTCGGCTACTCGATGCTCAACCAGGATTCGCGCGATTTCGAGTTCGTCCGCGGCCCCGTGTTCTCCAACATCGTGCTCGCCGACGAGATCAACCGCACCTCGCCGCGCATCCAGAGCGCCCTGCTCGAGTGCATGAACGAGCAACAAGTGACAGTCGACGGCAAGACCTGGAAACTCGCCAGCCCGTTCATGGTCATCGCCACCCAGAACAACGCCTACGCGACCGGCACCTACCCGCTGCCCGAACCACAGCTCGACCGCTTCCTGCTCGCGGTCGACATGAGTCTGCCCGACGCGAACACCCAAGCCCAAATTCTCCGCCTGCATGCCTCCGGCGCCGCCGACGCCGAGATCCGTCCGGTGATCGGCACCACCGAAGTGGTCGAACTCCAGAACGTGGTCCGCTCGCTGCCGGTGAACGACGCCGTGTGCAACTACATCGTCGACCTCTGCGGCAACACCGGCAATGCTCCCGGGATAAAAAATAAACTCTCCGCCCGCGCCTCAATCGCCTTGATGCGCGCCGCCCAAGCTTCTGCCTTCCTGCAAGGCCACCCTGCCGTTTACCCGGACGACGTAAAAAATGTCGCCCCGCAAGTGCTCGGCCATCGCTTGCGCATGTCCGGACGCGCCGGCGCATCCGACGGGCTGGTGGAGAAAGTCCTCGAGAGCACGCGGGTTCCCTGAGGCGCGCAGCGATTGCCGCATCGAAACATAAGGAGAACGCCAAACCACCGGGTCTCGGCGTGCATGGCACAATCTCGCCAGACCGAATAGACCACGGCAGCAGTTCATGTAACGGAATTAGCCTTGGCAAAAACCGATTCCAGCAACAGAATGTGTGGCGGATGGAACCACACTCAAACTCAAAATTCTACGATCGAATCCGTCAGTTCCACGACGGCATTGCTCATGCAAATGAAAGGTAATCTTGCGAGGAAGGCTGGTCAAACTCAACCAAGTCGGACGCGAGGCGAAAAATAACGCGCTGATAGTAAAAGGCGTGTTCAGCTTCCGCTTGGCGTTCAGGTCAGCCAATGGGTCACCGACATGGGGAGGCATCCCAGCCCGGCGAAAAGGTGCCATTCGCGTCAACCACGCGCTTCCGGCCGAGGCCAACTGGCCCACAATGGATGCCACTGATGGCAGCGAGAAGTTCCGGGTGATGATCGAATCGGATCGTCGATCGTTTGCATCTTGCCGACAACCTGAGAGTTGTAATGACCTTTTGCGCAAC
>Ga0209828_1002324_pt1 | contig 15885 bp, 8 predicted proteins | sample MaitaG_FD_187429 | JGI IMG/M metagenome (GOLD analysis project Ga0209828, IMG submission 187429) | Marine algal microbial communities from Maine, USA - Maine_Asex2 metaG (SPAdes) (version 2) | ecosystem: Host-associated > Algae > Red algae > Unclassified | place: Maine, USA | collected 2015-01-05 | reverse complement strand
CTCGTCTGGTCGATCTTGCTGCACGACATAGCCAAGCCGCCCACCGCCACCGAGACCATCGAGCCGGACGGCAGCACCCGTATCCGCTTCAACGGCCACGCCGAACTCGGCGCGGTGATGGCGAAGAACATCATGACCCGGCTGAAGTTCTCCAAAGCCCAGCGCGAACATGTCGCGCATTGCGTGGCCACTCATATGAAGTGGTCCAGCGTGCCCGAGATGAAAAATAATACGCTGCGCAAGATTATCGGCGGCGAATACTTCCCCACCGAACTCGAACTCCACCGGATCGATTGTCTCGGTTCGTACGGGGATTTGAGTCACTACAACGCGCTCAAGGACTTCGCCGAAAATTACCAGGACGCCCCTGCCCTGCCCCAACCGCTGATCTCGGGTGAAGATCTGATTCGGGAATTCGGCATGAAGCCCGGACGCCAACTCGGCGAGTTCAAGCAACTCGCCTACGACCGGCAATTGGAAGACGACACGCAAACCCGTGAGACGCTGATCATTTGGCTCGGCCGTTTGTTGGCGGACACGCTGGATCAAAATCGTCGGGCTAGTCGGTCAGACGCCGAAGGCTGAGGATTTGCCGCGCCAGCGCCCAGCTCACGTAGCACGGACTTGCAGTCCGTGCTACAACGCATCGGCGCCAATTAGCGTTCGCCGAACGGATTCAGGCGTTCGAGTTTGATTTTCTGGATACGTTTCTCCGCTTCTTTGGCCTCGGCCCCGCCTTGTTCGAGAATGCGGCGGTAGAGCTTTTCGGCTTTGTCGAACTCGCGGTCTTGCTCCAATAACTTCGCGGCGGCGTAGGCGGATTGGGTGAAGCGCACGGCCAGCTCCGGGCCGATGCCGTCCCGCTTCTGTAAGTAAAGGTAGGCGGCTTCAGTGTAGTGGCGGATGGCGTCTTCGCGCTTCCCCAGATTTTGGTAAATGCTGCCCAAGCGGTGACCCACTTCGACCTTCAACGCGTCGGACGCGGTCTTGGCGTTGATCGCGGTTTGGTAGGAGGTGATGGCATCTTTGTAGCGGTCGGGACCCTCGCCGCTTTGAGCGCGTTGACAGTCGCCGATCCGGTTCCAGGTGGCCGGGACGAGATTGCTGGTCGGGTGTTCGTCGACGAGCTTTTTGAACACGTTGATCGCGTCGGTGAATTTTCCTTGAACCAGCAGAGCCTCGCCTTGGCCGTACAGCGCTTCGGGCACGCGTGGGCTTTTCGGACGCGCTTTGATCAGCGCGGTATAATGTTCACGGGCGCGGGTGTATTCCTTTTGCCGCGCGGCACAGCGCCCGGCCCAAAAATAGGATTGGTCGCAGAGCCGGCCATCGGGAAAGCGGGTGGCGATGGCGAGAAACCGGTCTTCGGCTTCCTTCAGATTTCCGGCGTTGTAGTCGCGTTCGGCGAGCCAGAACAGGGTGTCCTCTTGCTGCGGTGCGTCGGGATAGGCTTTCAAAAAGTCCTCGAAAACATCGCGGGCTTGTATTTCGTCGCCGCGCAGGAAGATCGCCCAGCCACGCATGTGGGCGGCGCGGTGCGCGAGTTCGTGTTCTGGATGCTTTTCAAGAATGTTGTCGAAGCCTTGCAGAGCCCGGTCGAAATCGCCGAGTCGGTAGGCGCAGAAGCTGCGGCTGAGTTCGGCTTCGACGCGGAACGCGCCGTTGGAATAGGTCTCCAGATAGTCTTCGTATTGGTCGATCGCGTCGGCCCAGTTGGTGTCCTGCTGATCAAGGTTGGCGAGTTCGAGCATGGCCTTTTCGGCGTATTCGGTCTTGCTGTATAGCCGGACAAGATGGCTGAACTCACGCTTGCCCTGAGTGCGTTCGCCGGCACGGATCAACGAGAGGCCGGTTTGGAATATCGCATTCAACTGGCGCTCGTCGAAAACAATCCGGGCAAACCGGCGGTATTCTTCGGCTGCGTTTTCGTATTCGCCGGACTCGAAATAGCAGTCGGCCACTTTGAACAAGGCCTCTTGCTTCAGGGCCGAATCGTCACTCTCCTTGAACACTTTGTTGAACAGCCCGATCGCCTCGGGAAAGCGGTTCTGATTGAACACGGCCCAGGCTTTGCCGCGCAAGGCCAGCACGCGGCCGGTGGCGTTGGTGAAGGCTTGCAAGTGCGCGTCGTAGGTGGTCTCGGCTTCCTTGAAGCGGCCCGCTTTGAACTGTTGTTCGGCGAGGGACAACATGGTCGCGGCCTTTTCCGCTTCCGAACCAAGTCCGGGAATGGCCTTGCGGATCAAGGTCGCGCCCACTGCCCCCTGCTTCTTGTCGGGGTTTTGCATCAGCAACTCGCCACGACGGGCGGCGAAGCTGGCACGCCGGGCCGGGTTGGGTTCGGCGGCTTCGATCTCGGCGAGCACGCGGGCGGCGGCGGCGGTGTTGGTCGGGATATGGAGGGCAATTTGTTCGAGTTGCGCGAGGCGACGCAGGTCGACCGGCAGGTCTTTTTGTTGGAGCACCTCGCCGAGCAGTTTGTGGGCGGCGGCGGTTTGCGCGCGTTCGCGTTTGAGCTTGGCCAGCCAGATGGTGCCGATGCGCACGGGCGGTCGGTCGAGCCCGGACGCCTTCAAGCGCAGCAGCGCGTTCTCGGCGCGGTTGGTGCGTCCGGCATTGAACGCGATCGCGGCGGCATCCAGCCACGCGGCATCCTCGTTGGCGGCTTCCAGTTCCTTCAACGCTTCCTCGGCTTTATCGGTGTCCACCAGGCAACGGGCGCGGAGCCGCAGGACCGGGGAGGCCAAGGGATCGTCGGACTCGACCGCGGGCAGCAGCTTCAGTGTTTCCGCCGCCCGCCCGGCACCGCCCGCGGTGCGCGCGACCAAGGCGGTCCAGAAGGCATGGTCTTTTCCAAGACCGCTCGCTTGCGCGTCTTTCGCGATGTCAGTAAGCTCCTTGGTGGCACTGCCGAACTCCTTCTTAAGCAGAAAAGATTTGGCTCGCAGCAGCGCGGCTTGGACTTTTTGCGCCCGCGTGTCGGCGGCGACCTCGGCCTCGGCGATGCGCGTGTTGGCGAGTTCGTGAAAGCCGTCGCCGATGGCCATTTCTGCCACCGCCAGCAGCGACTCGGGTGTCGCCTCTTCCGCGAAGACAAACCCGCCGACGGAAACCGCTGACAGCAACACGAGCCAGGCCTGACGGAACGGATGGCGCGACGTGCATTGGAACGGTCGCAAAAAAGTTGGGTGACAGAACTTCATATTGAAATTGTGCGCGAGTTCGCTGCGACCAGCAAGGAATCAAAAGTGCGACGACAAAAAATCCGAACAAGGCTAGTGCTGTTTTGTTATATTTCCGGCGCAAAAGGTCGCCGAAATTGTAGAGGTTTGGCCACCACGGGGACATTAAAATTCTGAAGAAACCAGAGCACTAGTCGCTGAACCGGTCTTGGTGTGCCCACAAGCCCAGCGCGGGATTGCCGATGTAGTAGAAGCGGTCGCCGCCTTCACCGTGCCAACCGTCGCGCAGTTTGTCGTGGGGATATTTGGCCGACATCTCGGCGAAATCACCGAATGCAAACCCGACGGACTCAACTTCCCGCTTGGTCAGTTCGCCGGGTCCGGGACAATAGGTGACTTTGAAGCGGTTCTCCGGACTGCCGTGAATCAAGTGCGCGGCGGCACTGAGATTGTTCGCCAGTTCCTCGTTTTCATCGACGAACTTCATCACCTCCGGGGTGGTTCGATAGCCGTACTTGCGGATCAGCCGGTCGATCTCCGGGTCTTCACCAAAGGTGCCGACCTTGGGCGCGATGACGATCAGTTCGCCGCCGTCGGCGATGGCCATGCGCGTACGGTAGATCGCCTTGTTGCCGAGCCAGGTGCTGTGGAATTCCTCGGGGTCGAGATACACCACCATCCGTTTGGGCGCCTCGGCGAGCATGTTGAAATTGACCTGCAAGGAGAGGTCGCAGGCGCGCTCGAAACATTCCGGATCGTCGCCGATGAACAGGCCGCGGGTGACCAGTCCGCCGGACGCGTCGGGGCCGATGACGGTGAGGATGTAGAGCACCGGCAGGCCGGCGCAGAACTCGCGTTCGGCGTAGTTCAGAATTCTGCGCAGAGGCGTGTTGGCCCGGCCCATCATGCGTTCCATACCGTAGGCTGCGCCGATGAAATGACTCTCGTTGATGCCTTCGACGCCCCCGGTGCCGATGAAAATATTCTTGTTGTAGTTGGCCATTCCGATGACCTCGTGTGGCACCACTTGGCCGATCGAAACGATCAAGTCGTGGCCGCCGCTCCACAGCAGTTTGTTGAGTTGGGCCGGCCACGGCCGCGACCAGAGTCCTTCGGTATACTGGTCGACAATCTGACCGGGCACCTCGCCGATGGTGACCACGTCGTTGCGCCAATCATGAACGCGGATCAGGTCCTTGGACACGGTCGGAAACATCTTCTCCAACTGCCAGTCGGGCATGGCGACGTGGGTGCCGAGCGCCGGCATGACAGCCTTTAAACCGTCGCCAAAATAGTCCGCGCTGAGACAAGTCAGTTCGCCGGCGCGGCTATTGAACCGGGTGAAATCGGGCGGGACGATCAGCACCTTTTCGCGCGAACCGAGCTGTTCGTACACCCCTTCGATCAGACGTTTGAGGTCAGCCGTGTCGAGCACGGTATCGGGATTTCCTTCTGCTACATAAATACTCACAAGGCCGCGTTAATCACAATTCTTGCTTGTTGGCAACTGAGCGTCTCGGTTCAGACGGAACCGCAAGGGCCTTGCATGCAAACGACGACCTCCTATCTACCACCTCCGAACGACCACCTCCTACCTACCTGCCAGCTACGAACTACTACCTACTACCATGCCCCGTCGCCGCAATCGCTTGTTTCCCGCCGAACGCAAAGACAACCTCGCCGGCCTCCAGCACGCCTCGGGGGTGTTCGGCTATGCCTTGCGCGCGCTGGGTTTGGTCTGGTCGACCAGCCGGAAGCTGACGGTGACCATCGGCGTGCTGACCTTGTGCGCCGGTTTGCTGCCGGCCGGCATCGCTTGGGTGGGCAAGCTAATCGTTGATGGTGTGGTCACCGCCGCTGAAAGCGGACTTGTGGAGGAGCGCAACACGGTCATTTTTTGGATTCTCGTCGAGGGCGGGTTGATCGCGCTGATGGCGGCGCTGCAACGCGGCTTGAATGTATGCAACCAACTGCTCCGCGCCCTGCTCGGTCACCGGGTAAACGTCCTCATTTTGGAAAAGGCGCTCGAACTGGATCTGGCCCAGTTCGAGGACGCGGATTTCTACGACAAACTGGTCCGCGCCCGGCGCGAGGCCTCGTCGCGTCCGCTGAGTCTGATCATGCGAACCTTCGGGCTGCTGCAGAACATCATTAAGATCATCGGCTTCGCTGGCATCTTGTTGAGTTTCTCGGGCTGGGCGGTGTTGATCTTGGCCTTGGCGGCCGTGCCGGCCTTTGTGGTCGAGACGCGTTTTGCCCGGAGCGCCTTCCGCCTGTTCAGCTGGCGCACCCCCGAAACGCGGCAACAGAACTACCTCGGCACCCTGCTGGCGCGTGAAGACTTCGTGAAAGAAATCGCGCTGCTTTCCTTGGGTCGGCGGTTCTTGGACCGGTACATCGAAATATTCCACAAGCTCTACGGCGAAGACCGGAACCTGACCCTGCGTCGTGGTTTCTGGGGCTTCACCTTGGGACTGCTGAGCACCGCCGCGTTTTACGGCACCTACATTTGGATCGGGATGGCCGCCGTCGCATCCACGATCACGCTCGGGGCGATGACCATGTACCTGATGGTGTTCAAGCAGGGGCAGTCGGCGTTCGCCGCGATGCTGGCGGCGATCGGCGGGATGTATGAAGACAATCTGTATCTCTCGAACCTCTACGCCTATCTGGATCAGCCAACGGCGACTCGAATCGGTACCGCGACCGAAGGTCCGAAGCCGGGCGACGGCATCCGCTTCGAACACGTGGGCTTCATCTATCCTGGGGCCGAAAAGCCGGCGTTGCGGGACGTGAATCTGGTGGTCAGGCCAGGCGACAAACTCGCGTTGGTTGGTGAAAACGGTTCGGGGAAGACGACGCTAATCAAACTATTGGCCCGCCTTTACGAACCGACATCGGGGCGCATCACCTTGGATGGTCTCGACCTGCGCGAGTGGGATATTACCGCGCTGCGTCGGCGGATCGGCATCATCTTTCAGGACTTTGTGCGTTATCAATTTACGGTCGGCGAGAATATCGGCGCCGGCGACGAACCGCGGTTCGATGATCGCGACGCATGGCAGGAAGCGGCGGCGAAGGGCCTGGCTTCCGAGTTCATTGGCGAACTCGAGGACGGTTACGACACGCAACTCGGCCGCTGGTTCAAGGATGGCCGCGAACTCTCGCTTGGCCAGTGGCAAAAGGTCGCTCTCGCCCGCGCGTTCATGCGCGGCAGCGCCGACATCCTGGTGCTAGACGAACCAACCTCGGCCATGGACGCCGAGGCGGAGTTTAAAATTTTCGAACACTTCCGCTCGGCGACAGAAGGACAGATGGCCATCCTGATTTCACACCGCTTCTCCACCGTGCGGATGGCGGATCAAATCGCGGTGCTGCGCGATGGTGTGATTGTCGAACACGGTACCCACGACGAACTCATGACTGCCGGACAACGCTACGCGCGTCTGTTCGAACTGCAGGCGCAGGGCTACCGTTAGCGGGATGCGAGGTGCGGGAGGCGGGAACGAAAATTAAAGTGGGAGGCCGGCCCCGCCCGGGCGACTATACGCAAGGTGTTCGGCGAATGACCACACACTCGCTGGGTCAGTTCGCGACGCAAGGTTTCGCTTCCGACACCTACACACTATCGAGACCTACGGAGCAGGAACGCGCAGAGTCCGAACCCGAAAAGAATAGGAACGGCAACCACCAGTTCCACGCACACCGCGATCTTCGACTTGATCGGTTCCGCCCTAAGCGTTTATATTTCCTTCACAAAGCGAACGCAGAAGAAAGATCCTTGAGAGAATCACTCGCCCGAAGGCTGCGCTGAGTGTCGTTTAAATATCGTCTCAATTATTCGACTGGTACACCAGGATACGGGGAAACAGCTGGCGGCCTAAGTTGCCAGCCAGGTTGAATTTCAGGAGCCGGTTGAGGCATCTCTACGCGTCGCGCTTTAGCGGCCTTGTCACGCTGTATTTCATCTGCTGTTTTTTCGGATGGAAATTTACTCACCAGTTCAAAAGCCCCGGTTTGATAAAGGCCAGTAATACCAAGAGGCTCCTTTATTCCCGGAAATTGTTTCCCTGCAAATTTTCCGTTAATAATGAAAGATGGACTTTTCACCATAAATTCGCCGGGAAGGTAGAAATACTCAGTCACAAGGATCTCTGCTCCCGCTGGAATCTGCGTATAATCATAACCTGGGTTTGAACTTGAACTGGCCGCCGCTGACCTGGTTCGTGGCTTAGTGCCCCAACGTGTGACCTCCTGCTTTGGGGCAACATAGATCGGGATTAACGTGACGAGCTTGTCGCCAACTTTCGGCTTGATAGCGCTACTTACACCTAGCCTTGGTGAGTGACACGCGTTTATGGAAAATAACGATAATAGCGTAATGAACTTCAGTAATTTCATGGCTATCTCCAAAGAACCATATCCCTGCGGGTATGGCAAACCTCTGCCATAGCGACCCCTTCTGACCCTCATTTTGTCTTCTTGGCGTGGTCGGTCTCGGCCAGCGTCACTACGTACGTTTTGGCACATAGAAAAATCTGATGATCTGGGGTATGGTGCCTCAGATGATAAGATTTAAGCGTTTTGGCACTTTCGGGCATTCCCCCTGCAACCCCAACCTCCTCACATGGTTTGCGGCAAGTTTTACCTGTCTGAGTCTGTGGTCCGTGGCGGCGCCGGTTGATTCACTTCGGGTCACCGAGATCATGTACAACAGCGCGGCCGGTTCGGATTTTGATTACATCGAACTGCGTAACGTGTCGCCCGGTGAGACCTTGAACCTCACCGGCGTGGTCATCTCCGAAGCGGTCGATTTTCAATTTCCGATGGGGACCCTGATGGCCCCGGGGGCGTACGTGGTGGTCGCCAAAACTCCCGGCGCGGCGTTCACGGCCCAATACGGACTCGCAGGAGTCGCCGTTTACGGCCCCTACACCGGCCAGTTGAACAACGGTGGCGAACGGTTGAAAATCGAGGACCTCGGCACAGAAATCGTCGATTTTACCTATGATGACGGTCGCGAGTGGCCTTGCGAAGGTGACGGTACCGGGCATTCCATCGTGCCGCTGGTGTTGACCAACCAGCGCGACGGCCAACTCGACTACCCGTTCCAGTGGCGCGCCAGCGCGACCATCAACGGATCCCCCGGCGCGATCGATCCCGTTCCACCGGCCAGTGGGACGCAGTTGCAGATCAATGAGATTGCCTCGGTCACGTCGTTCAGCAATCCCGCCTTTCCCGGCGTCACCGCGAACGACTGGATCGAACTCCACAACCCGACGGCCGGCTCGCTGCCGCTCACTGATTTGTATTTGAGTGATGATCCGGATTTGCCGGCAAAGTGGGCCATTCCGGCGGGCATGGTTCCGGCGGGTGGTTTTGTCAGTTTCGACGAGGTCACCGGGTTCAACAATCCGGCCGGCACTGGCTTTGCCTTGTCGAGTTCCGGGGAGACGCTGTTTTTGAGTCATCTTCCTGCTGGCGGGCCCGGACGCGTTCTCGATTGTGTGGCGTTTGGTCCGCTCGACCTCAGCACCACTTGGGGCCATTTCCCCGATGGTGCGGCGGCGTTCCAGAACCTCCAACCGACCCGCGGTTCGGCCAATGGCCCCTTGATCGAGGACCTCATCATCACCGAGTTCATGTATCATCCGACGGATCAGGTGGCCCTAATCGACAACGTGTTCGGTGAATACATCGAGATTTACAATCCGACGGCCAATCCGATCCCGCTCAGCACCGCCCTCGGTGCGCACGAGATCAAAGGCACGGTCGATTACACGTTTCCGATCGGGGCCGTGGTGGATCCCGGCGAGTTTGTTCTGGTGGTGTCGTTCGACCCGAACATCGCGACCAACCGGACCGCGTTCGAGATGGAATACGGGCTGACCAGCTTGCCGGTGATGTTCGGCCCCTACGAAGTCAAACTGCCGAACAGTTCGGGGCGGATCGCCCTCACGAGGCCGGTGGCCAGCACCGGGACCAATGGGCCCAACGATTTTATCATCGAAGAACTTATCTACACCGATTCCGCACCGTGGGATGCCAATGCCGATGGTACCGGCGATTCTCTGCAGCGGGTTGATTTTTCCGCCGCGGCTGGCAACCCGGCCAATTGGAGCGCCTTGCCGCCGACCCCACTCGAAACCGCCACGGTGGTGCCCAATGCCCCGCCGGTCATCACCCCCATCGCGTCGCAGAGCGCGACCGCGGGTTCGTTGTTGCAATTCACGGTGAACGCAGGCGATCCGAACAACGGCCAGACCATCACTTACAGTCTCCTTGCCAGCCCCGCTGGCGCCAGTATCAACCCGACCACTGGATTGTTCATGTGGTCGCCGCCCGGTGCTGGTACCTTTAACGTGATCGTGGTCGCGACCGACGATGGCTCTCCGGTGTTGAGCGCTCAAGAGACGGTGACGATCACGGTTCTCGGTGCGAACACGCCCCCGGTGCTCAACGTGCCGGGAGCCGTGTTCGGGACGCCCGGTATCCCGTTGACGTTTATTGCGACGGCCACCGACTCAGACGCCGGACAAAGTTTTGCCTTCGCCGCATTTGCCGGCCCGGCAGGCGGCGCTATCAACCCCAGCAACGGCCAATACAGCTGGACGCCGACGTCCGCCGATCTCGGTACTCAAACCGTCACGGTCGCGGTCGCGGACAACGGAAATCCGTCGGGAAGTGACACGGCTCAGGTCAGTCTGATCGTCACCAGCACACCACTTCTTGCGATCACCGACTTGGTCCGGGTTCCAAGCCCCGCCGGGTTCAGTGTATTGTTCCCTGCGGCAATCGGCAGCAGCTACCAGCTTGAAACCGCTTTGGACTTAATAAATCCGACGTGGGTTCCTGGCCCAATAACGACGGCTACTAGCGCCTTGGAAACACTCAATCTTCCCTCAAATAATACACCGGAATGCCTGCTGTTTTACCGAATTATCGCTCTCCCTTGACATCTGTCAGCGAATCATGCTTTTCATTGTTAGGTGTTAGATTTCACTTGTTAATAACCTGTTAAGAACTGTCAATTCATGCATAAACTAAACCCCCTCAAATTCTTAGCGATTTTCGCAATCGCCTCCGTCCTGGTCACAGGATGTTCCCTCAACAACGATGGTACCTCCGGGAACCCGTTTTTCGACGAAGGTTCCGCAACAACAGCCACGGCTGATGCTGCCGCAGCAAGCGCTGCCGAAGCCTCCGCCGCAGCTGCTGAAACGCAAGCCCGTGCTGCTGAAGCCGCCGCGGCAGCTCCGGAACCGACGCCTGCCCCAGCACCCACACCAGCACCCACACCGGCACCCACACCTGCACCGGCAGCCACACCTGCCCCGAGTGGTGGTGGATCTGTTGGTGGTGGTTTCGTATGGAAGCCCATCTCCGAAGGCGATGGCAGCCTTGTGGTTCTCACACCGGCCAGCGTGAATGCAAACGTGATGACGATCTCCGGTGGCTTTGGTTCTGAAAATGGCCGTTTCGTCGGTCGGACCAACGGCAACCGTGCAACCTTCCGCTTCAGCCGTCCTGGTTGCGGCTACGGTAATGGCATCAACGTCAACACCAATGGTGGAGCCTCCTACTTCATCCCCGCCGGTTGCAACCGCGTGGACCTGTAAGATTCCATCAGGTTGGAACATGAAAAGCGCCCTCCGGGGCGCTTTTCTTTTGCCCGCCGCCCAGCTCTTCGAATTTAGCATGACCCATCTTTTCACCTACGGAACCCTCTGTGTCCCGGAAGTGATGCGGGCCGTCATCGGATACGATCTCTCAGGGGAGCCGGCGACGCTTCCGGACTTCCGGCGTCGTCTGATTACGGATTGTGTTTTTCCAGGCATCACAAGCGACGCGGACGCGACCGTCATTGGGACCCTGTTCCGCAACCTTGACGAGGCTGCCATGCGGAGACTCGATGCGTATGAAGCCGCGTTCTACCAACGCCGCAGCGTGGTCGTCACCGCTGGCCAACAGCGGATCTTAGCGGAAGTGTATCTGCTCCCCGCGTCCGAGGCTTGGCGTTTGTCCGAAACGCCGTGGGATGAAGCGGTCTTCGTTCGGGACCATCTTTCATCCTATTTGAACGGGTAATCAACCCGCGCACTCGTTCGTTCAATTCTTGATCAGGATGTAGGCATTGAGGGACGTCGCGACAGCGAGCCACAATACGTAGGGAACCACCAGGAACGACCAGAACTTCATCGTCGCTCCGTAACGCGTGAGAATAAACGCCATTAGAAGGGTCAACAGGCTGATCACCACCAAGCCCGCCAGCACCTGATGGTTGCGGAAGAATACTGGATTCCACATCACGTTGAGGACCCACTGAACCGCAAACAATCCGATCAGGACATGCCGATTCGCGACGCGTTCCCAAGCCATCGCCATAAAGACCGCAAAGCAGATCATAATGACGGTCCAAGCGACTCCGAAGAACCAACCTGGCGGCGTCCACGGGGCTTTGTTGAGACCACGATACCACTCTCCCGTCACCGCGCCGCTGGTGAAATAACTGCCGAGTCCAAGAGCTGCAAAGTTGAGGATCAGAAAGAGAACGAGTCGGATGGCCATGACAGGCTGTCGCAACTTTGCGCCAGCGCTTCAACAGTCAAGTTGACTCCCCGGTTTGGGAACTAGCACGCCGGAACCTTCACGGTACGACAAGCCCGGCTCTGGAAATTCAAAACAAACCTGCCGGAATGAATTCCGGCAGGTTGGCCTAAGCCTGTTTATCTTTGCAATAGAACCGATTCGGAGATCTCGACGTCGGTGCCGGCGGGAACGCTCAGGTACATCCCGAACGAGCCGTCGGCTTCGATCACTTCGCCACCAAGAACCAGACCGGTGCCGGCATCGCGGGCGATGGGTTCGCTGGCGAAGCCAATGACCAGGTAGCTGGCGGCGTCCGCAGAAGCGGTGAACGAGGCAGAGCCGTCAGTGGCTTGCAATGTCGTGGTCGGTTGACCCAACGGAGCCGCCGGAATCGTCGTTGCGGTCGGACCGTCGAACTCGCTGTTGAGATCGGTGTTGATCGACTCGAGCCAGTAGCTGCTGGCAATCTGATCGTCGAACAACTCGTACCTGGCAGCTTGACCCGCCGCGAGGACGAACTCGCCGACTACTTCCGTCGGTTCGTCGACCGTGCCGCGCCAGACGCGGAAGCCGAGGTTGTTCTCTTCCCAGGCGGTCGACCAAGCAATGCGGACGGCCCCGTCAACGACGGTTGCATCGAGGGTTTCGAGCGTGATGGCGGTCGGTTCAGGGGAGACACCATAGTTCAGGTCCGGGATCGTACCCGAGACGGCGGTGACCGCGGAGGGTTGGGTTGAGACCAGCGGCAGACCTGCCGGAATGTCGTTGGTGTCGACGTCCACCGTATAATTACCCGGGGGCACATCCACGGTCCAGAAGCCGTTGGCACTGGTGATCGCGGTCGCGACAATCGCTCCACCGGTATCGCGAATGGTGATGTCCACGCCGGGGAGGCCGAGCGCGCTCAGGTTCTCGTCGCTGGGGTCGCCGTTCATGTTCAAGTCGTTCCAGACGGTGCCGGACAGCGCCACATCGCAGATGTAGGTGTAGGTGGCGACGCAGGTGGTCGAATTGCCGCAGGCGTCGGTCGCGTTGAGGGTGACGACCAGAGGCGATGAGGCGTTGTGCTGGGTGCCGACCGCCGGACTTTGGGTCACGTTCACCTGGGCGCAACTGTCAAAAGCGTTGCGCGGCACGAAGGGAACCGTGACCAGGCAGGTGGACGAGATCCGGGTGATGGTCTGGTTCGGGCCACAAGTAATCGTGGGGCCAATCGTGTCGACGTAGGTCCAGTCCTCAGTATGAACGGTGCTGACTCCACAGACATCGGTCGCCGTGTAGGTGTATCGAACACCAGATTGTCCGGTGCATCCCGGTGGGAGCGTCCCAGTGTTGAGGGAGACCGCGACAATCGTGCCGCAGCCGTCGAGCGCGGTCAGGTTTTGCGGCGGCGGTACGTTCCCTCCACATTCAACCGTCCCGCCCGGAGGCAGCGCGCTGAGGACGGGGCCGCCGATGGCGGTGTAGGTAAACGTTTGCGTAGCGGAGATGCTGTTTCCGCAGTCGTCGCTAGCGGTGTAGACGTATTGTACTCCATTCAGTGCTGCACAGCTGGCCGGCAAGCTTGTGGTGGTGACCGAGACGGACGGGGAGGCACAATCATCGAAGGCGGTCGGCGAGAGCGGGGCCGGCAAGGGCTGGCCGCACGCTTGCTGGCCGCCGGCCGGAATGGTGGAGGTGAACACCGGGGACGCCGCATCGATGTAGCTGATGGTCTGGGTCGCGATAACGGTGTTTCCGCAGGCGTCGGCGGCCGTATAAACATACTGAACACCATCGGTCCCGGCACATCCGGCCGCCACAGTGTTTGTGGCGACGGTGACCGCAACCGAACCGGCGCAGTTGGTCGCACCGAGGGTCATCGGGGCCGGCAGCGGTGCGCCGCAAGCGAGGCTGATGTCGCCGACCGTGTTGGTGATGGCCACGCCGGACGAGAGGGCGCGGGTAATCCGTTGGGTACAAGATGCGCCGATATTTCCGCAAGCGTCAACCGGTGTGTAGACGTACTCGACGCCGGGTCCGGTGCAGAACATCAGGGGGTTGCTCGCGACATTCACAGTGACATCGTTGCTAGAGCAATTCTCGACGAGGAAGAAATTGGTCGAGGGACCCGGAAGCGGGTCGGCACATCCAAGCACCATGTCGGCCGGACAGCCGAAGAAGCCGGGCGCAGTGGTGTCAAAGCTGAAACTCACTCCGTCGTCGGCCATGGCCGTCATGCCGTTGGCCTCGCCGCTTGCCAGAACCATGTTGGTGGTGCCGGTGAGCACGACCGAACACATGTAACTGAAGCTTTCGCCAATCGCCAGCAAGGCGAGATTCGTGTCGCAGGCGGGATAGAGCGCATCGCTGACGACGACGTTGGTGATCGCCACCGGACCGGCGTTGGTGAGGCTGATCATGAACACGCCCGGCGTGTTGGTGCCGCAGAAGCAGGCAGGGTCGGCGACGGCAAGATCCACTTCGATGACTGGCATCAGCTGGGTGATGTTGATGTTGCAGATGATTTCGATCGGCACCACGCAGGAGGCACTGTCGCCGCATGCATCGAACACGGTCGCCGTGATGCTGTGCATCCCCACGTCGAAGCAGCCGAAGGTCTGGCTGATGACCGAGGTGCTGATGATACCGCAGTCGTCCATCGCGGCCAGCGGTCCGATGTCGGCGGCCGTGATCGTTACCGTCGGAGCGTTCGTGGTAAGCATGAACTGAATCGGGCCGGTCGGGCAGGTGAGCGTTGGCGCCACGTTGGTCGGAATCATGTTGGTGACCACTTGGCTGGCAGCCAGCAAGTTGGTCCCATCGAGCGAGAAGGTCGCTTGGTTAAGGTAGCTGCCAACACATGGGGTAGCCGGGTCGACCACCACCTCGAACATCACGGTGGCGCTCTCGTTCGTACCGAGGGTCCCGGCACCGAGCAGCAGGTTGTTTGGCGCGAGTCCGGTAAAGTTCGTGTTGGCAACGAGGTTCGACGGGCCGGTGTAGCCCGTGACCTGGGCCGAGACGAACTCGGCTCCAATGAAGGCGCCCACGGAATCCCGGAGGAACAGGTTGGTGACGGCGTTGGTGCCGCCGTTGAGCAGCGTAACGCTATAGTTGATGGTGTGCCAACCGGTGAGCGGATCAGGGCAAGGGGCCATGGTGCCGGATTTTGCCAGACCGAACCCGGACGTGTTCACGCACAGCGGTGCGAGAAAGACATTGCTGATGCTGAGGCTGCATGCGGGATCGGCGGAAAACAGCGCTGTGACCGAGACGGGCAAGCCATCCGCGACGAGATTAGTCAGCGTGACAACTTGCGGACTCGATGTGATCGCGAAGGCTTGTCCGTTGACATCCAATGTGCCGTTGGTCGGCGCGTTGGTGTGTACCACAATAATCTCGGCGGAATAGGTGCCGTTACTGAAGTCGCAAGGGCTTACCATCCCCGGTGCGATGGACAGCACCGAACAAGGATTGCAAACTGGCAGCGGCAGCGCGTTGGTGGCAACGAAGACGCAGCCTGTGTCCGCGCTGAACGCGATGATCACATCCTGAGTCGAACCATCGCCCAGAAAGGGTACCGTGACGGTCTGCGGGCTGTTGGTTACCGGCACCATGATCCCGTTGACGTCGAGCGTGCCGTTGGTCGGGCCGTTTTCAAAGAACACGGTGATATCGAAGCCGGTCATGCCGTTGCTGTCGCAGGCCAGCGGTCCGGTGGCGACCACGTTGGTGATCGCGCACACCGGTGCCGGGTTGGTCGGTGTCGTGCACAGCGGCAGCGGCAGGGCGGCCAGCGCGGTGAACGCGCAATTGGTGTCGGCGCTGAAGACGACAATCACATCTTGGGTCGAACCATCGCCCGGAAAGGGAACCGTGACGGTCTGCGGACTGTTGGTCACCGGAACCACCACGCCGTTCACATCGAGTGTGCCGTTGGTCGGGCCGTTTTCAAAGAACACGGTGATATCGAAGCCGGTCATGCCGTTGCTGTCGCAGGCCAGCGGTCCGGTGGCGACCACGTTCGTGATCGCGCACACCGGTGCCGGGTTGGTCGGTGTCGTGCACAGCGGCAGCGGCAGGGCGGCCAGCGCGGTGAACGAGCAATTGGTGTCGGCGCTGAAGACGACAA
>Ga0209828_1002322_pt1 | contig 15893 bp, 3 predicted proteins | sample MaitaG_FD_187429 | JGI IMG/M metagenome (GOLD analysis project Ga0209828, IMG submission 187429) | Marine algal microbial communities from Maine, USA - Maine_Asex2 metaG (SPAdes) (version 2) | ecosystem: Host-associated > Algae > Red algae > Unclassified | place: Maine, USA | collected 2015-01-05 | reverse complement strand
GAAGAAAACATCGGTAAGAGCAGAGTGGCAAATAAAAAGCCAATCATGTTGGCAGCATCGTATAATTTAAACCCAGCAGCATAGATTCCCGCCTCATGACCATTATCCTCCAATAAGCGTTCTAACATAACCCCATCCATGCGCGTGTAGAGAGTCATTAATAAAAACACAAGAGCGTAGGGAAAGGCCCGATATAGCAGTAATTTTGTCTCTTTCCAGGTAAAATTTAAATGCAAGGGAATACTTCGTCCTGTTAATATTATGGCAGCAACTGCAATTGTAACTAGTACAGCCAAAATTTGTGCTTGGAGAAATTTAGTAATTGTAAGGGCTTCTTTATACGGGGAAAACCAAATGATATACCCGAGCCCAATGACTAATAAAAGCTTATCTAGAGCAGATAGGTATACGTCGTGTGTGTACAATCCTAAGGAAGATATATTACCTCTTAAAAAAAGAAGAAAAGAGATCAAGATCTGTAAAATTATTATTAGGTAAACGAATTTATAATACGTAGGTGGATAGTCAAACAGATATAAAAATATAAGAATCACGAAAAAGAATGTAGTAGCAAGGATTGATTTAACAAATAAAATTTGAGGAAATTGTTTAGAGAATAGTTCTCTGTTTGCAGAAACACTTTGAGTATTTAAATTTTGTAATCCAGGATCGAGTAATATTTGAAAGAGGTAGCAAAAATTAAAAAGTGCAAAGTAAACACCATAGTTTTCTGTTCCAACAATATTTTGGATTTGCACATCTATTCCAAAAACATATAATGGTTTTGCAATAAGATTTAAGGTAAGAATCAAAAAAATATTTGAAAGAAACAATTTTTTCATAAACTGGAATCCTGTGCAAACTACTATAAAATATAGGAGAAGTTTAAATATAAAAAATAAAATATGAGACGACTGTAAAAAACATATTACGATTTTCTTTAATATGTAACATGTTGTCTTATATTTGGTTCTAGTTTTAGATAACGTCCCATCCCAAAGACTTTTTTCCTAAAACCCGATTTACTATGTGCACTAAGTTGATTAATGCAGTAGTTGTTTTGATGTTGGTCATACCAACGTTATTTGCACATAATGCAAATAATAACAACTCCCTTACAAACACCAATTTTCTTGCGAACACACTTGTATGCCCAACATTGACAGGACCCTTTGACAATGATCCTGGAGATTGCGGAGCGGTAGTTGTTGTTCCCAACCCAACTTCTTCTGACCCTATTAACTGTCCATTAGACTCTGTCTTCAATGATTTTATTGGAGCAGTGGCAATGGACGCAAACGGATTGTATCCAGTTGGAACAACGACCGTTGAGTTTATAGGATTTTTTACAAACGGAACAATGGACACCTGTACGGTGGACGTTGTTGTCGTGGATTCAGAACCACCAGTTGCCGTTTGTCAAGACGTTACAGTCTATCTTGATGAGACCGGATCTGCCGTCGTTGATATTAACGAGGTAGCTGCAGGTAGCTCAGATAATTGTGATAGCATCACGCTAGAATTAGACATAAGCGATGCGTTTTGCAATGACAAGGATGCGCCTAAGACAATTACACTGACGGTAACGGATTTGGCAGGTAACGAAATGAGTTGCACAGCTGTATGTACTGCACTGGATACGTTAGCGCCATTGCTCGACTGTAAAGTAGAGCTAACTGCGCAATGTGATGTAGCGGAACAACCCCCTTATGCAGACCTTCTAGCATTCCTAGCAGGAGGAAATTGTGTCACAGACAATTGTTTTATAGATAGTAGTAGTTTTATGCTCGTTTCTGAGATAAGTTCAGGAACAACGTGTCCGGATACAATATTTAGAATGTATAGCATTGAGGATGATTGTGGTAATTTAGATAGCTGCACCCAACTGATCATCATTGACGATACAGTCGTCCCGGATTTAATTATTCCAGCAAACTTGAGTTTAGATTGTACACTTGATCCCACAGATTTGGCTCTTACGGGAATGGCAATGGCAACAGATAACTGCTCAACACCAACTCCAACTTTTACGGACAATTTTATAGCAGGGGGTGTATGTCCTCAAATGGGCACACTGATAAGAACTTGGAACGCAGAAGATGATTGTGGAAACGTAACGAGTCTTGTACAAGAGATTATGATCATTGACACAACAGGTCCTGTTTTTGATCCTCTGCCACCAATTACACCAGACATGATTGCATGTAATGACCCTTTACCATTTCATCCAGAAGCAACAGCATTGGACGATTGCAGTCTGGTAACATTGATAACAATGGACACATTACCATTTGTGGAGGACATATGTGCAGGTTATACAGTGATATATACTTGGACCGCTACCGATGAATGTGGCAATGAAACAATTGCTTCTTCCGATGTCGTTGTGATGCCAGATACTACGCCGCCAACAATAACAGAAGCACCGCCGGTATATCCTGACATTAATTGTGATGAGGATTTCCCGCCTTTTGGTGACTTAGCAACTATGGATGACTGTTCAGAAGTGACGATGGATACAACAATGACATTTACAGAAAATATATGTCTAGGTTATATGGTAACATATACTTGGACGCCAACGGATGCTTGCGAAAACGAAGGCGCTCCCGTTGTTTCAAGTTTTATGGTGTTACCTGACTCAACACCACCCGTCAGTGTTTGTTTTAATGAAACGTTTCCAACCGACATGGGAGTGTGTGAAGCGACGGTAACTATCACGCCACCAATTGTAACGGATGACTGTTCATCATGGACGGTAACGAATGATTTTACAGATGCGACTAATACAGCGTTATTCCCAATAGGAACAACAACAGTTACTTGGACGATTATAGATGACTGTAACAACATGGGAACCTGTGTGCAAATGATTACAATTGAAGACCAGGAAAGTCCAGAAATTGTATGTAACGATGACCTTATAGTTAACCTGTCGAATACGGGCTTTGGTCAGATTTTTGATTCGCATATTATTTTAGGTGCACAAGATAATTGCCATTTAGGAGATATAGTTCTCAGAAAGATGACGGATTTGTGTGGTGACCCAACGAATACAGACATGGTAGGTAATTCTATCACATTCTGTTGTGAAGAGATCAAAAACACACCAATGATAATTGCAAGTGTTTTTGATACTTCAGGGAATGTGACAGAATGCATGGTAGAGGTTCAGGTAACCGATAAACTAGCCCCTACAGTCGCACAAGCACTTCCAGATATTACTATTTCATGTGAGTTTGGATACGACCTAGATGACTTAAGCCAATTTGGTACCTACGTAACAGATGCAGCATTGGCAAACGATATTATTATTAATGATCCCAATTATACGGCACCAGATTTTATAGCTGGCCAAGATGGAGTGATTGATGAAGGTTGTCCAGAGAGTTTAGTTATAACGGAATCTGCGACTGAAGATATTTACTGTGGTCAAGGAGAGATAACTCGTACATTTACATTTACTGACTGTTCAGGAAACGTAGGCGGTGCAGTTCAAACCATATTTATTCAAGACGCAGATCCGTTTGAAGAAGCAGATATATCTTGGCCGGATGATTTTACATTTACTTCTTGTGTAGGGGTGAATCTTGACCCTTCTGTAACAGGGGCTCCATCCTTTATAACAGATAACTGTAACTTAGTAATGTTTAGTTATTCAGATAAGGTGTATGATAATCCTAATTCAGGATGTCCTAATATTGAAAGAGAATGGACAGTCATAGACTGGTGTACCTATGTACCTAATTCAGGCAATACCGATGGCATATATTTTTATTTACAGAATATAAAAGTTACAAACAATGTTGCTCCCACGATTCTTACAAGTACGAATGATACATTAGTATGTGCCAATGAGATAGACTGCTTAGGAGATTTCAGTTTCAATATAATAGCAGAGGACGACTGTACAGATCAAGAAGATTTACAATATTCTTTCGAATTGGATTTAAATGGAGATGGAACTATTGATATCACAAATTTTGCAAATAGTTTTGTGTACAATAATGTGGACCAAGGCTTTCATATATTAAACTGGTATGCTGAAGATCGCTGTGGAAATATTGCACATGAACAAATCAATATTGAAGTACGTGATTGTCAAGCACCAACACCCGTATGTTTAAACGGACTCTCGGCAGCACTTGTTCCCGGAATGGGAATGGTAGAAATTTGGGCAACGGACTTTGAGGCGAGTAGTTATGATAACTGTACAGCTTTTGTAGATTTAGTTTGGTCATTTTCTTCAGACACAACTGACAACCTTGTCACTTTTGTTTGTGAGGACGTAGGTATACAAGTCATACAGATGTGGTTGACAGACGAAGCAGGCAATCAGGCTTACTGCGAAACTTTTGTTGATATACAGGATAATTCCAACGAATGTCCTAACCAGAGAGTTTCTGTATCCTTAGCAGGTCAGATTGAAACGGAACAAGAAGGCCCAGTATTGGGAGTAGAGGTATTCTTAGATCTTGGTGAAGAGGAAATGATGTTAACGACAAACGATCAAGGAAGCTACCTGTTTGAAGACCTTGATTCAGAACATGATTACATGATTGCTCCAGAAATGGGAGGAGAGGCTTTGGATGGAGTTTCAACATTGGATCTTGTTAAAATCCAGAGACATATTTTAGGTTTAGAAGATTTAGATTCACCCTTTAAAATTATTGCCGGAGATATTAATAATTCGGGCAGTGTAACAGGGATTGATATCGTAGAATTACGAAAATTAATACTTGGCATATATTCTGACTTTCCAAGTAATGATATTTGGAACTTCGTGAAAGAAGAACAAGTATTTCCAGACCCAACGCATCCTTTTCCATATGATCATCAAATAGCATATTACAATGTTGAGGAAGATGCGATGTATGGAAACTTCATTGCGGTGAAAACAGGAGATGTGACAGGAGATAATGGATATAACTTGATGAATACAGAAGCAGATGTGCGTTCGGAGGTGGAGTTAAATATTACAAAAGTGCTAGAACCGGACGGAACCTTTAAATATGCAGTGCGTTCTGAATCTGATTTAGATATTTATGGTTTACAGCTTACGATGGATGTACAAGCAGAAAGCATAACCCTTGAAGCGGGAATTTTAGATATAAAAGAAGTGAACTATGTCCAAGATTATTCCGGATTAAAACTTTCTTATAACAGTTCAGAATCTATCAGTATGGATGAGGGCGTTTTGTTTTATGTTATTGCAGAAGAAGAACTAAGTGTAATTAGATTTAATTCAGATCGTGTAAAAGCGGAAGTGTATGATGAGAATTTAGAAACGTACAATTTACATGGAATCTACCTTAAAGAGAGTGCTGCTAATATTGTGCAGAACATACCTAATCCGTTCTCAGAAACAACTACAATTCATTTTGAACTAGAGTTGAATGAACGCGTAGAATTGATGTTCTATAGTATAGATGGACGTATGCTTAATTCTGAGGTAATTGATGGTCAGAGAGGGCATAATATGCACATCGTATCAAGAGAGGACTTTGTTGGATTAAACAGCACTACAATACTATTTACGCTAAAATCAAAGAGTAGTTATAGTATAGGAAAGATGTTATTAATGAAATAAACTACAAAGAGTTATTGTAGAAAATACGGGAAGACTTGTACACAGGTCTTCCCTTTTTTATATCCAATTGTATAAAAACTGCCTTTTGCACTCTAAAAACTCCCTTTAAACATTGGAAAATGTTTCTTTTTCTTGAATTAGAGTTAAATAATTGTGACTTCAAAAAAAAAATCCGTCTTTTATAATGGAAGTTGTTCTATAATGATTGAGTCTCCCACCTGGGAGGCTTTTTTTTTGTCCATTCCTGAAATCTTCACGTAAATCTTTAATTGTATTATAGGAGCCACACAAATAAGTTAGACCTTTTTCGTGTATCCCTAGATTGTTTCTTTAAAAAAGAGAGAGAATATTGGCTTACTATTAAGTTGATATCTCTTGAATTTGATGGCCATACTTCAAAGATTTTATTATTCAAAAGTTTTGCCTTGTCAAGAAAATAAACGAAAAATCAAGATCTTCAAACGCATCTACCTATCTGCCTGGTTTGCTACAGGTTTCCTCCTTTAATTAATGCCTATTTTGTAATACAAAAAAAAGTCATTTTTGAGACAGGGTTTTTCAAAAATGGACAGAAGTATTTTAAAAAAAGGATTAAAAAAGCCGATACATTTCTGTATCGGCTCTGAAATATTAGGGTGTTAAAGTCTCTTTAATCAACGTCCACCACTTCCGCCTCTTTTGTTTCTTCAACATCATTGGGTTGCGGGTGATAAATGGCCATGATTTTATTTTCTATTTCTAAAGCAACCTCAGGATTATCTTTGAGGAATTGTTTTGCACTCTCTCTTCCTTGCGCAATTTTAGTATCGTTGTAGCTATACCAAGATCCGCTTTTGCCGATAACATCTGCCTCCACTCCTAGATCAACAATTTCACCTGTTTTAGAAACACCTTCTCCGAACATGATGTCGAACATGGCTAATCTAAAAGGTGGAGCAAGTTTGTTTTTTACAACCTTTACTTTGGTAGGATTACCTTTAACGTTTCCTTCTTTGTCTTTAATAGCAGCACCAGATCTACGAATATCTAATCGCATAGAAGCGTAGAACTTAAGGGCATTACCACCAGTCGTTGTTTCTGGATTACCGAACATCACTCCGATTTTTTCACGTAATTGGTTGATAAATATACAGCAACAACCGGTTCTTCCAATTGTGCCTGTCAACTTACGCAGGGCTTGTGACATCAATCGAGCCTGTAGTCCCATCTTAGAATCTCCCATTTCACCCTCTATTTCACTTCTAGGAACAAGCGCGGCCACAGAATCAATTACAATGATATCAATTGCACCAGAACGGATAAGATGTTCTGTAATTTCTAATGCTTGCTCACCATTATCAGGTTGAGAGATAAGTAAATTTTCGGTATCTACTCCAAGCGCTTCAGCGTACGTCCTATCAAATGCGTGTTCCGCATCTATGAATGCAGCGATACCACCTTTCTTTTGACACTCTGCAATTGCATGAATTGCTAATGTTGTTTTACCTGAAGATTCAGGACCATAGATTTCTACTACCCTTCCTCTTGGAAAGCCTCCAGTGCCAAGAGCGATGTCAAGCCCAAGGCTACCTGTGGATATAGAATCTACTTCTACTACTTTTTTATCTCCCAGTTTCATTACGGAACCTTTTCCGTATGTTTTTTCAAGCTTATCAACTGCCAAGCCTAGGGCTTTCAATTTTGCTTCTCTTTCTGACGCCATAATATTTTGTTGTGGTTAAAAATTAAATGTTTGTACTTCTTAATGTTGCCTTTTTACGAAGGTAAACATAAAGACTATCGTGTAGTGATTCTGCACGATTAAGATATACATTACAAGATATAATAATGTGAACTATATTAACTCAGAAAATGAAGAATTTATCTCAGCTTAATGCATTTATTAATTAAGTAGAAATATTTTGAGTCGTTATTGATTTGGGCGCCACCCTTTGGGTCAGGCCGTCCACAGCTCGCTATTCCGCTCGGCCCTGCGTTTCACTTGGTCTCTCCACTAGCGTGGAGCCTGTTACCACCCTTGGCGCATGCGATTTACTTATTATAACACAGTTATGTTCCCGCTGATAAACACTTCTCCTCTATTTGGATCCATGTATCGTACTACATATAAATATACGCCTGGAACAACATCGTTTAGATTATATTTTCCATCCCACCCTTCCTGGGAATTGGGTTCCAATACTTCTTCATAAACACGATTACCCCAGCGATCAAACACAGAAAGGGAATACGGATCAGATACAACATTTGAGAAGCCTATTAAGAAGACATCGTTAAGACCATCATCATTTGGACTAAATACATTTGGAACAAAAACGTCGACTTCAGGTATAATCACATTCACTAGAATATTCATCTGCTGCGTACATCCACTTTCATCAAATACGGTCGCAGAATAAGTCGCGTTAGACTCTGGCTGAAATGTAGGGTTAAAACAGTTTGTACATGAAATACTACTATCCTCAAACCATATTACACTATCTACAGTACTCGGGTAGTTTGCTAAAAATGTGACACTATCCCCTAATTCAACTTGATAGCTATCGGTGAAATCACTCAGTATGTCAGTCCCATCGTTTTCTATAATGACGGTTTTTATTACCATACAAGGAAGATCAAACAGTTGTAAAATGACTTCATAAACACCTGGGGTTAAATCTGTAAGTTCATATGGTGCGTCGACCGAAGAACCGTTTACAGTTAAAATGAATAACGCTATATCAGGAGGAGTAATACTAATAGAACCATTTGCTATTTCATCGCAAGTACTGTTATTGAATTCAACATCTAACTCAAGCTCATCCAATTCAGTAATTTCGACTTCTCTGGATATTTCACATTGTTCAGAATCCGTTACGAGCACCTCATATATCCCCGGTTCGAGATTTTCTATTCTTGGTCCATTTCCAAGGCTTGGAGTCCAATTATATGTATAAACTCCAGTACCGCCTATTACTTCAATTTCAATAAATCCGTTGTTATTTCCAAAACAAAGCGGAGGAGAAATTGCTCCTGGTCCAAATTCTAAAGGCGGATTAATATCCTGAATAACATAGTTTTCAATGGCCAAACTAACACCAGTTGTGCTAAAATATTCGATTGTGTAGTCTCCAGAAAGTAGACTGGATTCACAAAACTGATTTCCTGTTGTACTAATCTGAATGTTTCCTGTTTCCCCAGTATTTGTGTTTTCCCAACGGACAATTATAGGCACTGAACCAGATTCTACCGTTACGCAAATACTTCCATTGGCATCCTCTGCGCATACATTATCAATAATTTCTACCGTACCAAGATCGAAACAAGCGTCAACAATAACAGTTGTCGTAACAAGACTATCACATCCGTTTACAGTGGTAAACATGTCAACAAACTCTCCTGCATCAAACTGCCAAGCACCTGCGAGAAAAATACTATCGCCCTCACAAATATTTTCTTGATCGGTTTCCATAATTTCATCGACAAAACTTAAGGACACGATAACTGTACTATCGCAACCATTGATGTCTTCATTAAGGAAAGTTTCAATTCCAGACGGATTGCCCTCATTATAAACAGTTCCATTTACAATAATGGATCCATCGTCACAGAGTTCTTGCGTTAAGTTAAATATGCTTTCCGGGAATACGTTAATTGTTGTATTTGTTGTACTGTCGCAACCAGAATTGGTTGTTTCTATTTCAGTAACAGTCGTGTTATCGAAGTACCAGATACCATCGACTTGCGTACTGTCTCCGGTACAAATTTCTCGAGATAGGTCAATTATTATTTCTGTCGAAAAGGAAACTGCTACATTAATGATACTGTCGCAACCATTTACGGATGCTTTGGATAACAACTGTGTTCCCGATTGATTATTTTCATCGTACAGAGTTCCGTTTATTATAATCATTCCTCCTTCACAAAGAACAGGATTAAGCGTTGACTCCGCAGGTGGATAATGCATGAGCTCTACGTTTACGATGCTATCGCATAGTTGCACGGAGACTAAATTATCAATATAACTTCCTTCATCTTTTACCCAAACATTATCAATCAAGACACTATCTCCTTGACAAATAAATAGTTCGTCGTTGGTGTTAAATGATTGCACAAAGGTCAAGTTCACTTCGATAATACTGTCACAACCACTCACAGAACCATCGGTTATAACAAGGGTGTCTGAAGGGTTTGCCTCATCAAAAATTATTCCTCCAATCATAATATCATCTCCAGTACAAAGAGTGCTGTTGACAACGAGCTTGCCGACATCAAGAATATTTAAATTGACCTCCACAATACTATCACAACCTTGCAAAGAAGAAAGAGTAACAGAACCAAATGGATTCGCAGCATTAAATACAAAAGTACCAACAGTTATACTATCATCGGCACAGATGGGGTCATCTACTAACACAGAATAAGATTCGAAAGTGTTTACAAAAACTGTGTCCGTATTCACGAATTGGTTTGTACACTGATTATTACTAACGGTATTGGGAATAAGCATCCACGTGAGCGGGTTAGGTGCAAGATACATTGTGTCATTAGAAACAACAGATTGGTCCCCATTACAAACCCAGACAGAGACATTTCCCGAATTTCCTGCACCACTATAGTTTAATGTATTTACATTAGGTGCTTCAAATGCGGCAAGATCAAAGTTCAATGCACCTTGACCATTGATCGCAACAGATATTTCTTGGCAATCATTTGGACAGAGGTCATACATACCTTGGATAGCGATTGTTGGGGGTTCAATTATCTCAAGACCGATTTCAGCAGTTTCCAATGGACAGATAATGTTGTCGCCAATCTGGTATGTTATAGTAAAGGATCCAGAACCACTGATTTGTGTATCAAAAGTATTTCCGATTAATGCAGCTGTTGCAGGTACGGATGTAAATGTCCCTCCCGCATCTTCATTATTCAAGACATCAAAGAGATCTATATTTTCACCAACACAAAAAACATTACCCGATGTATTGTCACCAGCACTAACAGCAGAAACTACTTCAACAGTTACAACTACTTGATCGCTTCCGCAATTTGCTGAGCCTACAGAATATGTAAACATCGGACTTTGTCCAGAAAATCCGATTGTATTAAAGTTGGACCCAGTAAGAGCAGAGGTGCCTGAGTCATCTGTAAATGTTCCACCTAGGTCTGCGGAGACATCAAGGGCGTCAAATAAATTATAATCTGCTCCCTCACAAACAGAAACAGTCACATTGCCCCCAGCGTTTGCGGCTGCATCTACAGTAATTTCGAGAGTTGACATAGCGCTGTTACAAGGGAAAGTGGCAATTACTTCGTAGTTAAATATATAGTTACCATTCGGCACACTAGAGAAATCTACAGAAGTAGGATCGCTCAGATCTGCACCGCTGGTTGTGGACTCTGTCCAAAAACCACTTAGGTCTGCAGTTGATATTTCTGTATAAAAGTTTACTGGAGGATCATCTGAGCATATCGTGATGCTATTTGAACTTCCTGCATCAGCTCCTTGCACAACTTCAATTGTGATTGTTTCAGAGTCGTCTAGGCAAGGTGCTGTTCCAAAAACTGTGTATTCGAAATTATAAATACCAGGAGTGATCCCAAGGAAACTCGTATTAAATGGATCCAAACCTATATCTATACCAACACCATCCATGTCACTCCAGTCTCCACCAAAATCATGTACACCTAAGTTGCCATCTATATTGTATGTAGTTCCATCATTACAAACAGACATGTCCGTTGCCGTTCCAGCATTCGGAGGTGTCTCTTGAAAAATTTGAATAGACTCAGTTGCTTCGCAACCATTTATGTCTGTTACAATAAGTGTATAATTTCCAGCTCCAACAACGATGACATCATCCATGTCTCCATTGTCCCAATCGTAGTCAATAAAACCAGGACTTGCAGTTATGGTAGTTAATCCCGTTCCACATACAGTGGTCATATCTGCTACTAAATTTACGCTAGTAGCTGGGTGTTCATCAATTTGAATAGAAGCAGTTGCTTCACAACCGTTTATATCTGTGACTGTGACTGTGTATGGTGTTGGGCTTGGAAACACAGAAATACTTGTTGAGCTTTGATTTGTACTCCAAAGAATATCACTTTGTGTTGTGTTAGCAGTGAGAATAACGGTTTCTCCGCTACAGATTGTGTTGTCAGGATCATTCGATGTTATATTGACCGTCGGAATGCTTTCTGTTATTGTTATTTCGTCAGTGTCTGTACAACCATTTATATCGGTGACAGTAACTGCATAAGTTGTACCACCTGGCGAACCTGTAGCATTTATCGTCTGCGAGTTTTCATTGTTAGGCACCCACATGTATTGATCATATGAACCTGCATCAAGTAAAGTGCTGACAGACTCGCAGACAGTTTCGCTAGGAGGCCCTATGTCAACAGGAATATTAATCATTTCGGCACCTATCGTAACGATTATACAAATATCGTATTCTACAATTAGCGCACCTGAACTCAGCGCGGTTTGAAAAACAGCACACGATGGAGGGTCCATTGCAGGTACAATGTCCACACCAAGTACATCTCCGAAATCAAAACTAAACGGAGGACAGTTATATGTAATAGTTTGGTCATTTGCATTTGGTTGTTGAGACTGTGCGAAAAGATTACAAGAAGCAGGAGCAAAGCTAGGACAACCTAAATATATATTTGTAAAATAAGCAAAGACACCACAGCCGGCTGGAAGACCAGACGCATCAACATTGGTAAAGTCTATATTAATTTCAATTTGTTCAATCTTCTTGCATGGCCCAAACATGTCGGTTGGAAGCGTGAAATTATGCATTGTTCCCTGGCTATGTAGTCCAGTAGATCCAGGTGGATTCTCCCAATCATTTCTGTCCAAATCAATGACCCCGACATTTTCATCTTGGCAGGGTAAATTAACTATTTGAGAGATCCCTCTGTTGCAATAAACAAAGCTGATAACAAACAATAAAACGAAGGTCTTACTTAATTTCATAATGGATAAGGTATAAAACACACAAAGACCGAAAATATTAGAGCTTCGCAAAATACAAGTTTAAATTTAAATCGTTACCATCATTGTTGAATTACAGAAAAAAGTATTAGATTCATGTAACGAAAAGACGAAGTTTTCGTATATAAATATTTGACATATAAATGTTTATACATATGTTAAAACATATTATGTGTTAATTTTATGGTGTTTAAGCTTGTAAAAGACGAAATCACACGCTTAAACTCCTGTTTTAGCTGAATTTAAATTTAAAAACCAATCTCATGACCAGATTCTCTACGAGAGCCTTTCTGGATGGCTTTGCCTGTTTAGGTAACAACGTTGTTAAGTCATTTAGCATTTGCTTACTTTTTCTACTTACATTAAACTTTAATTCCCTACAGGCACAATCCATGTCACCCTATTGTGGTACAACGGTTTTCCATTTTGCAGGGAACCCAGAATCAGAAGCAATTTTGACTGTTGAAAACACAGGGCCAAACACAATGACCGTCACTGTTGATAGTCCTAATCCTTCAGATCCCATTGATTTACTGATTATAGTAAATGGAAGTGGAGCAGCAATTACGTACACAAATACTGCAACCTCATGGACAGCAACATTGACTTGGACTGGCACACCGCCAGCCATAGTTAACATGAATATTCTTTGGAGTTTTGCTTCTTTTGGAGGGAACTGGCAGTTATCCACCAATGACATCATGATTCCATTTGATGCAGCATGCGGTGTAGTCCCGGCGTGTTTACAAGAAGACTTTATTCTTACAATGAATGGTATAGTAGGTCCGCAAGATATATGTGCAGGAACAGATATCGAGTTTTGTTTTGAAAGTGCAAATGCACCAACATTTAGTGAAGTAGATTTAGAAGTTTCTGAAGATGGAGGAGCGACATTTACTAACTTATCGACAACCACAATTCCATTAACATTAGATGGAGGAGCAAACTGGTTAGGCTTTATGAATGTATTTGAACTTCCGGCAAATGGAGGAGGATATGTATTCGGCAGTGGATGGGGAGTCCCTGATCTAGTAGCGCTGTTTAACGGAGACGAGGTATGTCTACAGCCAAACCAAATTGCTGATCCAGATCCTTTTTGGTATACGCCAGCCGGTGGACCAGGAGCTATGGGAAACAAGATCATGGAGGCTAATTTATATATAGAAGATCAAACAGGATTGTATGCTGGACAGACAGTTACGTTTTCTGTTGAAGTGACAGAAAATGATTTTTCTTGCGGTCACACGACGAGTCTTTACATAAGAGAATTTAACCCAGGATTTGCAGGCATAGTTATGGACGTCTTTGTGCCAATAACTGCACCTGGTATATATACAGTTACAATGCCAATATCTGCAGTAGGAGGTCCAGTACAATATGGATTCCAAACTGTAGGTCCCAATGTATGGGAAACAGATGCTGCGGCATGTGGTTCTATCAAAGCGATCCCTGTACCTGCACCAATTTGTACAATGTTTACGATTCCTGCAGACGCATGCGAGAATGTTACAGAATATGCATTTAGAGCTGTTGTAGATCCTTATAACACAGATCCAACATGTGTAGCACCAACAGAAGATGGTATTTCTGAAAGTGTTCTTGCAACAGTTTCTTGTCCGGTAGAAGATTGGGTTGCGACGATAAATGGAGATGATGAAGCGACTGCATTATGTTTAGGAGATACGCTTGAACTTTGCTTAACAGGAGATCTTCCTTTGAATGGAAATATAAATTGGTCTGTATCTACGGATGGGGTAAATTATACACCATACACAACGGTTCCAATTGCAATGACATATAGTCCAACTTCAAATTGGTTTGGATTTATGAATGTATTTGAGCTTCCGCAAAATGGAGGAGCATTTGTATTTGGAAGCCCTTGGGGTGTTCCAGACTTAGTATCTCTAATCAATGGAGACGAGATATGTATTCAACCCAATCAAATTGCAGACCCAGATCCGTTTTGGTATACACCATCAGGTGGACCTGGTGCAATGGGGAACAAGAACATGGAGGCGAATATGTATTTAGAAGATCAAACAGGTTTGTACGCCGGAGAAACAATTACGTTCGGTGTAGAAGTAACTTCAATTGATTTTTCTTGTGGACATACAACGAATTTATATATAAGAGAATTTAATCCAGGTTTTGCAGGAATAGTTATGGACGTTTTTGTACCAGTTACTGGTCCAGGTGTATACACAGTTACGATGCCAATATCAGCAGTAGGTGGTCCAGTACAATATGGATTCCAAACAGTAGGCCCAAATGTATGGGCAACGGATGCAGCAGCCTGTGGATCACTTAAGGTTCTCCCATTAACAGATGAGTACTGTACAACATTTATTGTCCCAGATGGTGCTTCAGATATATATAGTTTTATTGCAGAAGTAGAGCCATTCAATGAACTTGGATGTACAGCTGCGGATCCTACAACAGTGGATGGATTAACAGAGCCATTATATGCAGTAGTAAATACTGGAATTTTGATGGCATGTAATGACGGTATCAACTTAAGTGTTGCTACTGATTGTGGTTTTGACCCAAGTGCAAGTCAGTTTTTGGAAGGAGAGCCTTCCATGTATGGACCGCTAGACGCGGCACCATTTATTGATGCGTTTTTCGATGTTGTAATTACACACAACGGAAACGTAGTGGACCCAAGCGATCTAAATGGTCTTATTAACGAAACGTTGATTTATGAAGTGATTGATGTATGTACAGGTGCGAGTTGCTGGGGAACAATCACTATAGAAGATAAACTTGACCCTACAATAGAATGTCCATGTCCTGTAGGCGCATGGATTACAGACCCTGCATGTCAGCGTACATGTCTTAACATGACACAATTGACAAGTGGAACAGTAGGTCTTCCTGCAGTTGATGATAACTGTGGTAGTGCTTCGGCAGTATTCGGCGGAGCGACAGTAGTAGAAGTAGGATGTGGAGAATATGTAGTAGAGCAAACGTGGACTGTAGAAATAGAAGGTGATTATGGAGGAGAGTCTTTTCCAAACATTGCATGTACAAACCAGTACTTTGTGACTGCGGTAGACTTAAGTTTAGTAACGATACCAGGTCCAGCAGAGTTTGAATGTACAGATCTAGGAGATCCAGATCTTACACATCCAGACAACACAGGTTACCCTAGATTAGGAGGTGATAACTTAGGAACAGCAGATAATAACGATAATCCGTATTGTAACATATTTGCTACATATACAGATCTTGATTTACCAGCATGTGGACTTGATTGTGCAGGACCTGTAAAGATCCTAAGAACATGGACACTTCTAGACTGGTGTACAGGAGACATAG
>Ga0209828_1002316_pt1 | contig 15930 bp, 9 predicted proteins | sample MaitaG_FD_187429 | JGI IMG/M metagenome (GOLD analysis project Ga0209828, IMG submission 187429) | Marine algal microbial communities from Maine, USA - Maine_Asex2 metaG (SPAdes) (version 2) | ecosystem: Host-associated > Algae > Red algae > Unclassified | place: Maine, USA | collected 2015-01-05 | reverse complement strand
CCTCAGCTCTATTCTATTTTATCCTTATGTTCTTTCTAGTAAGTATTTTCTAAATAATAGGTTATGCCAAATTGGAGAGAATGATTAAATGTTCTTCCAGATTGTTGTGATTCAAATTGATCCGTGGGATTCATAGTATATCGATCAATATTGAATAACTCAATATTGTTAGTGAATCCATTGTGGAAATCTTATTTATTACAATTCCAAACCCCTTAAGAAAGCGAAAGATCGATAAGCATATAATTATATCTAATACCATCATCGACATTGCCTCCCCAATTAACATCGAATTTAGTATCTCCTAATCCAGAAGAAGACGTACTACTCAATATTCCAACACCTAAAGTAGCTCCAGCGTGTGAGTAAATGACAATATTTTTAAAATCAAAGCCATATTTTGTAATGACAAGGATATCTATGTATGTTAAGTTAGTGAAAACATTTAAAGCCCGATATATAATATCAACAGTTTTATTTTAGATCGATTGGTATTATAAAGTAGACCAGATTCGAGAATTAAATTACCATTAATTTTGAGGCAAATACAAATCCGGCATGATAATTAATTACCATTTCAACATCATTTACAATCACTGGGCCTTGATTTTCAAAATTTTGAGTTGCTAAACTAAGGCCAGTTTTTACTCCTAAATGACTGCTCAGCTGATTGGAAAGAAATAGAAGTATGGAGTACCGATAGGATGAAATAATCACACAATTACAAAATTGGATTTCATAATTGGATTGCAAATGATGGTATCATTAAAACTAGAAATGTTTTTATATTTTATTTCATAAAATGATGAGAAGATACTAATTCAAGTTACCAAATTTACTTGTGTAATAATTGAAGTTTAAAGATTATAACTCAAGTGAAACATAAAGAAATCCATATTACATAAGCAAAAGGAGAGATTGTTTTGAGTTTATAAACAAAGTGGTTTTTGACGATTAGATAATGAATAAAAAATATGTCTCTCTAACAGATACATGCCAACGATTATATGTAACTTTCGGGCAATTTAACGTCCAAATATCATTACATCCTCTTAACAAAACGCATAAATGAACGATTTAACCTCATATTTTGGCTCTAAGAAAGAAAGAGACGATTTTTTCATTGCCATAGCTGTCATTATATTTTTCATGTTATTCTTTGGTTTTAACATTTTCAGTAAGTCGGAAGAACCTGTTTTCGAAGAAGAAATGGAAGTAGTTGAAGCGCCAATATTAGTTATTCAAGATTCTGATTTAGATGGTATTGCTGACGAAGATGACAAATGTCCATTATTGTTTGGTATAAATGCCAATAAAGGTTGTCCTAATGATCTAGATGGCGATGGAGTTTACGATTCAGAAGACCTTTGCCCTAAGGTAAAAGGCCCTGCTGCTCTTAATGGTTGCCCAAGAGATACAGATAAGGACGGAGTAATCAATAATAAAGATGTATGTCCAAAAATACCTGGAGTCAAAGAAAATAGAGGATGCCCAGCTGATAGAGATAAAGACGGAGTTTACGATAAAGACGATCGATGTCCAGATAGTGCAGGTACTATATCAAATAATGGCTGTCCAGAGATAATAATTGAAGAGAATGATGCAGCTATTTTAAGAGCCGCTATGAAAAGTGTTGAATTTGAGACTGGAAAAGCTACTTTGACTGCAAACTCTAGTAATGTTTTGAATCAGATCCATATCATGATGGAAAAATATCCAAGATACAAACTAAAAGTAACTGGTCATACGGACAATGTGGGTGATCCAGCAAATAATCTTGCACTCTCAAAAGATAGAGCGAGATCTTGTTTGAATTACTTTATTTCTAGAGGAGTGAATCCTAATAGATTAAGTTCAAATGGTTTTGGTTCAAGAAATCCAATCGATAGCAACGAGACTGCAGCCGGAAGACAAAACAATAGAAGGGTAGAGTTTAAATTTTATAATTAGTATTTCCTCGTTTACTCGTTGTGGTATTTTTCTCCAACGATTATAGTAAATGCTCTATACAATTGTTCTAAAAATATAACACGAATAAGCTGATGCGAAAAGGTCATTTTTGAAAGTGATATTTTTTCATCAGCTTTTTTGTATAACGAATCATCAAATCCATAGGCTCCTCCTATAACAAATACAATTCTCTTTTTTGATGAGTTTCTCATCCATTGGATTCGATTAGAAAATTCAAGAGAGCTGAATGTTTTACCATTTTCATCAAGTAGCACTAAATAGTCTCCTCCCTTCAATTCCTTGAAGTAGATTTCTGACTCTTTTTGCTTAAGTTCTATCGTTGATAATTTTTTTGCATTTTTAACCCCAGGAAGCAAGCGTAGCTGCAGATTGCAATAGTGTTTTAATCTTTTTTTGAATAACGCAATGCCTTCTTCCACATAAGATTCCTTATTTTTCCCTATTGATAATATCAAAAATTGCATATCAGCGATAATTATCTCCAAGTATAAGAATATTATTAATTTTAGATTCAGTTTAGACACTTTATTCTAATGATAAGAAATAAGTACGTGTGGTCTATTTCTTTTATTACAGTCGTAATTTTAATTCAATGATTCTGTTCCTTACACTTTAATGAAATAAGTTTCTGTGGATCGCCTCAATGGATTTGGGCCATGATTGGGGTACATATATTCTACTGAATCCTATTATATTTCCATACTAATACCATTCAATAATATTAATAATAATATTTGAACTTGTAATCTATGTCATTCTTATATCTTACATTGCCTTCGGCTTTTGGGGAAGTATTATTGACAAAAACATATGTATGCGATGCCAAAATCATACTTTCTTGCAGATCGTAATCTGACTAAATTAAGTCAATTTTTTTTCTATTCTTGCTACTAATTTTAGTGCTTTCTACTTTCTTGGATTTGCAGGACAATGATAAAGAATTGGATATGCTTTCTATACGATCATTGCAATCGGCACTGGGCTTAGCATCTATCGCATTTTTGATGGTAGGAATAACCATTTGGAAAGAGGGGAAAAAGAATGAATTGATTACACCTGGAGAATATGATTTTCATGAAACAAATCATAGATTCTTAAGTTGCCTTTATTCTGCGATTATGATCTTATTTACCTTCCCATATCTTTCCATACAAATTATTGGAGGTGTCTATACTCTTGAGAATCTAACTAATGGTGAGACTCCTTATTTCTTAGTCGTGATAATGGTTCAGCTATATCGTATTTTGTTTCTTTTGCATGCCTATGTTTTCGCAACTTTCTATGTGTTTTACATTCCCAAAAATGTGAGCCATATAAAGAAAGCGACTTATCTATTTGCATCCAACCCTTTGATCATTTCCATTTTCCTGTGATCATTGGTCTATTTGGACATTTGACATCCCCTAACCTAATCGGGATAGAAGCCGATCAAATCTTACCGTTGTAAAGCACACACACCCATGCTTTGCTTTGCTGCCTTCATCATGACAGGGGCGATTGCTGCGTTTATGTCTACACTAGATTCTCAGCTTTTAGCTTTAAGCACCATACTCACTAGAGATTTTTATATTCATTTTAGAAAGAAATCTATAATCTTTGAATCGGAATTATGACTAGTGAGAACCTTTGTAGGTACTTATGCTTTGATTGGCATGTTGATCACATTCAATCCAGTATATACCATTTGTGATATGGAGTAAAATACCTTTTTATGGATTGGCTTTTTTGTTCCCTATCGCTTTTTTCTAACTAGGTTTAATGGCTTTGATGCTAGATTTGGAATTGTTGCTATTGTAGTTTCGGTATGTTTAGTTTTCGGATTATATTATGGATGGATTTCTAAAGATTTTTGTTTTGGTTTTGAACCATTTCATCTTTCTATAATCATTAGCTTTGTCATAAGTTATGGGGGAATTAGAACTTTAGGTCCGATGATGAGGGAATAGTAGATTACTAAAAAGTGAAAAGCCATTCAACATAATTGAATGGCTTTTCATTAATTTTATTTAAATGAATAACACTTTTATTCCACTACTACTTTCTTTGCGATCATTCCTTCATCAGAACGAACGGTAAGTGTATATATACCAGTAGGTAAGTCAGCAACATTCATTGTTGCTTTCTGATTGTTGGTATTGAAATAAGTTTGTGATCTCAATAATTTGCCATCGATATTAGTCAATTCTAGCTTGATCTTTTCCGAATTTGAAGTAAGATTTACGTCGATCCAAATTTGTTCCTGAGAAGGATTAGGATAAATACTTAATCCTATATTTGGATTGATATCATTGGTTCCAACATCTTTATTCTCAATAGTTAGTTCCACAAATAGTTCGTTAATGCCCCACCATGTTGCAAAGTCAGCACTATTTACTTCAGCTGCTCCACCATCTATTAATGGGGTAATGTAAGTACCTGTTCTAACGATATCGTAATCACCTGTTTCAAAAGCAAAATTGATCGGTCCTGATGAATGTTGATTAATCTCATCAGTGTCACTGTAGTAATCACTTCCAAGGATTTGAATTTGTTCGTCATCATTAGCAGCAGTTGATACGACTAAGGCATATACTGAATTGTCCTCTAATTCAATAGGTATAATAGCACCCGTATCATCTACAGCAGGAGAACCATTTCCATCAGCCGCAGCCATCTTGACATCATTCATTCTTGAATTTAATCCTGATAAAACTAAAATCTCTTCAATATTTACCCCAACAACGATGGTTTCATCTCCAAAAATATTTGAAGTCGACGCATCATCGGGATTAAAAGGTAGATTATCTTGTGCCACTTTGAGTAAGTAGACATTAACAAAACCCGAAGCGTCAGCATCCCCCTCTTCCAAACCAAACCTAACATTTGAAATAGTTTTTCCTGAACCATTAGGTATATAGAATACTCTTGCAATTCCATAATTTCTAGTAAACGCTGTTCCTTCTTCTATCCACGTAGAGCCACTCAATACACTTCTTAAAGCTTGTTTGTCGTCTCCTTCATTCGGAATAGAACCTAAAAGATTTTCAGTCACAATAAAGTTGAATGAAAGTTGATCATTGTCTTCAATATTTCCTTCGGTATCTGAAGTTACGGTATAAGTACCCACATAATCTCCAATTTCTTCTGGAGTGAAGGTTTCAGCTAGAATCAGATTTTCATTTGATGCAAATGCATCTACAACTCCGTAATCTTGCGTTGTAGTAAATACATTGTCTCCATCTTTTTCTATGTCTACAGTAACCTGCACATTTTCCGCATTTAAATTTCCATTATTGAACAAATCAACCATAAATGGCATTTCAGATACTTGATCTATAGGAGTTCGGAATTGAGGTGCTGCTGCAAACCAATTTGCATTGACCTGCATATCACCATAGGCATCGCCAATTAGAGTAACATCATCAATAGCCCAGAAATAATAATCCCCATTGTAATCAAACTTAAATCTTACAGTAGGTTGCCCTGTATAGGAAGTAATCGGTATTTGTAAAGTTTCTGCTGAAGGGCTTGTATTTGTTACCGCAGTTTGATTGACAAATAAGGTGTCCGGATACGATGCACCTTCATCATAACTAATTACAATACTATAGTTACTTTGAAAATGTCTATACCTTTGGGTAAATTTAATAAATAATCCTTCTGGCTCTTCTCCTGCAAAATCTATGACCGGTGAAAGAAGTGAACCAAAACATGGGGAAGGACAATCTCCTAACCCAAAGTCACCTGGTACACCATTATTATCTAAAAAATCTGAGCTCATGTATACAAATCCATTGCAATTACTTGGAGAAGTCATAGATCTTCCGTTGGAATATGCGCCAGGAATGAATGGGTCTAATGTCCACTTCCAACAGCTATTTCCTTGACACAGAATTTCCCAATCACCCAATCCTCCATCAAACTCTCCTTCACCGTTTGCACCCCATATCACATTATCATCATATTCTATTTCAACATCACAAGGTTCAAATTCAAAATCAACAAATTGAAGTGTTACTTCGACGGTTCCATTGATCGCTTCTTCTCTGATTATTTGACATGAATTATAAGAAAGAAAAACTGCAGGAATTTCAACATCCTCAGCATCACCTGTCATATTTGTCAAATCGTTTTCAGTCCCAGCTATTTCATTGTGATTACAAATAATCACAGCAACGCCTCCAGCCTCTTGCGCATTTCTTGCCTTGTCAATGTAAAGACAATCTGCTCTGTCTAAAAATACGATCATTCCAGATACATCATTTGTCAATGATGCACAACCTACGGTGTTGTCATCATCATACAATCCAAAAGTTCCAGTGCCGGATAAAGAACCGTCTACAGAAGATCCAAAATCTTCTGATTGTTTACAGGCATAATCTCCAGCGATGGATTCAGGAGAAGTGATTGATACTGAATTCACTTGTGCACTTAGAGTTGAATTTATTATAAACCAAAAGAAAAATAGAGTAGAAAATTTTAATATAATGCCATTCATCTTGATAAAGTTTAGTTAAGAAATAAATATCTACTTTTGCTTTATTATTGAGCTTATATATAAAAAACGTTGAAATAGATATTTTATAAAAATTTGATATTCAAATATAATACTTTGACAACAAATATTTTAACAGAATATAAATCTTGTCAAATTAAACAATAAAAAGCCTAAATCATATTATATAATGGCCTTTTCATCTTATATATATATATATCTTAGACAAAATAAATTATCTTATTTTGCTTTAGATCAGAAAAATATATGAAGAGGCTGTCCTTTTGTGACATACTTATTTTTAACAGCAACTACAGAGTTAAAAGCTGAAATATATAATCCGTGCGTTTTATGAATAATGAGCAGTTATTGCCGTACTTACCAGAAAATTGAGCATAAGAAAGGCCGTCCATATTCATGAACGGCCTTTAATATATTGTAAATAGAAATTTATTACTCAATAACTATTTTCTGAGATATAAACCCTTCTTCTGTTCTTACAGTTAAATTATAAATTCCAGTTGGAACATCTATTAGACCCATTGCAACTTGAGAATTATTCACGTTGTAGTGAGTTTGAGTTTTAAGAACTTTTCCATCAATGCTTGATAATTCGATCACTACTTCTTGAGACGTATTTTCTAAATTAAGATCGATCCAAACTTTATCTGAAGTTGGATTAGGAAATACTTCAACACCTAAATTTTCATTTAAGTCATTTGTTCCTACACCAATTTCCTCTACTGTCCATTCTAAAAATAATTCATTAATATTAAACCATGAACCAAAGTCTGCAGCATCTACCTCAGCAGCACTTCCGTCAACTAATGCAGCTATATAAGTACCTGTTCTGACAACATCAAAGCCTGCATTTGGAAATGCAAGACTTACTGGACCAGATGAATATTGTCCATTCTCTGCAGTACCATCATAATATCCTGCTCCTAAAACCCCGATCTGCTCATCGTCGTTAGCTGCAGTGGCAATTACAATTGCATATACTGAATTATCTTGTAATTCTACTGGTAAAAAATCTCCATTTGAATTTGTAAGTGCGTCTCCATTTGAATCTGAAGCGGCAAGTTTGATATCATTCATTCTTTCTACACCTCCACTTATTACTAAAGTAGCATCCGTATTTACTCCAACGATCAATGTTTCGTCTCCGAATATATCTGCAGATTCAGGATCATTATCCAAAGGAATTTGCAGTAGATAAACATTTACAAATCCAGAAGCGGCGTTATCACCATCATTTAATCCAAATCTAACATTAGTAATTGTATTACCTGTTCCATTAGGAATATAAAATAATCGTGCAATCGCATAATTTCTAGTGAATGAAGTTCCACCTTCAGTCCATGTAGATCCGTCTGTGATGTTTCTCAATGTGGAACCTTCTCCTTCATTTGGTATAGCCGAGAATAAATTATCCGTTACTTGGAAACCAAATCCTAAGGCATCATTGTCTTCGACATTTCCATCTGATTCTGAAGAAACAGTGTATGTACCTGTGTAATCTCCAACTGCATCTGGAATATAGAAATCAGAAAATACCATATTTTCATTTAGTGTGAATCCATCTACAACTCCATAATCATTTGTAGCTGTAAATACTGTAGCACCATCTCTTTGGATGTCTACAGTTACTTGTACATTCTCAGCATCTATATTACCATTGTTGAATATATCAACAATAAATGGCATTTCTGAAGCTTGATCTAAAGGTGTTTTAAATTGGGGAGCACCGGCAAACCAATTTTCGTTTACTTGCATATCTGCAAAAGCACCAGCGACCAATGCTACATCATCAATTTCCCAGTGGTAGTAATTTCCACTATGATCAAATTTAAATCTAATTGATTCTTGACCATCATAACTAGAAATTGGAATTTGTACCGTCTCTTTAATATCTTCAGAGTTAACTACAGCATCTGCATTTAGCACCAAAGTATCTGTGTAGGTTGCTCCTTCATCGTAACTAATTACGGCAGAAAAATCACTTTGGAATTGTCTGTAGTTCTGAGTGAACTTCAAAAATAACCCAGGAACATCTTGACCTGAAAGATCAATTACTGGTGAAATTAATGAACCAAAACAAGGTGCTGGACATGGTCCTAATCCTTGATCCGCTGCGACTCCTCCATTGTCTAAGAAATCAGAAGGGAATGTCATAAAACCATTACAAGCAGAAGGGGATGACATTGTCGTTCCAGTAAAAGCACCAGTAATCTGTGGAACCAATGTCCACATCCAACATTCATCACCAGCACATTCAACAGTCCAGTCTCCCAAACCACCATTAAATTCTCCTTCTCCATTTTGTCCCCAAATTACATCTTCAGGGTATTCGATTACGATATCGCATGGCTCAGCGTCATCTTGCTCAATGAACTGGATACTAATTTCAACTTGACCGCCTTCAGCTACTGTTCTAATCGTTTGGCAATCATTGTATGAAATCATCACAGCTGGTATTGTAACTGCTGGATCATCCCCACCCATTGGGATGGCATCATCAGGATTGTCTTCGTCGTTATTACAAACAATAGTTGCGATTGCTCCTTGTTCTTGTGAATTGAATGCTTTTACTGTAAAATTACATGATCCTCTATCTGCAAAAGATATAAGACCAGTTAGGTCATTTGTTACTGCTTCGCAAGCGTCAGTAACTGGGTCACTTCCATCATCTACAAATGTACCTGTTCCAGATAATGAGCCGTCTATAGTACCCCCCCACGCAGTGGCAGGAATACAAAAATAATCACCGGCAATCTCAGCAGGTGAGGTGATGGTAACGAAGTTTACCGCATCTTGTGCACTCATATATCCAACACAAAATAGAAACATAAAAGTGGAAGATAAGAGTTTAGTAAATGTTGTTTTCATATAAAACTTGATGTTAGTTAAGAAAAATTCAAAAAATTCGATTTGCTAAAATAAGAAATTCAAGGAATACAACATAAATAAAAATTGTGATTTAATGAATATATTAATAATTGTCCGAGTCATTATCAGTTAAGACTTTTTTAAGCTCATCAATATTTATCGCGTGACATCCATGTTTACTCACAGTGATAGCCCCTGCACCTATACATAACTTATTGATATCTTGTTGTTTATAACTTTTTGATATGGCTAATCCTAAAACGGCCAAAACACTATCTCCGGCCCCTGTTACATCAGAAACTTCAATATTATAAGAAGGAATTATTTCTTTTATTTGGTGATTATATAATCCATATTTACCCAATGTCACGTAACATTCTTCCACTTCTAACGCATCTTGTAGTTTCTGAACTGACTTTTCCAAAGAGTTGGAAGTTATTTCGACGTCAGTTGATACAAAGTGCTTTAACTCGTGAATATTGGGTTTGATGGCAAAGCAACCTCGATAGGATAAGATATTTTCGTGCTTTGGATCAACCACCGTCCGAATGTTGCTAAGACTAGCGATTCTAATAATATGTCTGATAAATTTTGGACTTAAAAATCCCTTGTTATAATCCTGAATGAGAATTACATCCACTGAATTTTCAGCCAAGCTTTCCATTAATATTTCCACACCAACCTCTATTATTCCTTCTTGAATTATAGTTGAAATTTCGTTATCGATTCTTAGGATTTGTTGCTCTTGAGCAATATATCTGCTTTTCAGGCTTGTGGGTCTATTTTTATCAATAATCTGAGATAATTCTATATTGAATTCCTTGCATTTAACCGCAAATATTTGAGCTAATTCATCTTTTCCTAATAAAGTAATCAAGCTTGATTTTGCTCCTAAGGTTTTGACATTTTTTGCAACATTTCCGGCACCTCCTAAACTCCATTTAGTTTTTAATTTATTTAATATTGGAACAGGAGCCTCAGGAGAAATTCGAGTGATTTCACCATAAACATATTCATCGACCATAGAGTCTCCGATTGTAAGTACATGAGAATTAGAAAAGTCTATTTTCATTCTCTAGGCTAATTTAGTAATGTGAGAGGAGAGCAGGATGAGATCATGGACATACTTCTCTGAAGTATGTACTGAATTGGAGTAGGCTTTGGTGTTTAGTTTATCCATTAAATTATTTACTACATTTTCAAATTCAAGTACAGACTTAATTGAAAATGCAACGTTTTTATCTATCAAATTTTGTGCCTCACTATCGTTCTTGTATTTTGGCCCGAAAATAATATTTTTCCCATATACGGCTGGCTCTATAATATTATGCAAGCCCGTCTTAAATGCTCCCCCAATATACACTACAGAAGCATAGGCATACAAATATTTTAATTCGCCAATTGTGTTCAAGATCACTAATGATTCATTTTTAGAATTTGAAAGGGTGGTCCATTTGTTTGATTTTGGTAGTTTATCCATAAGTCTGATGACATTACTTTCATCTACTTTATGAGGAGCTATGAGCCATTGAAATGCGGTGTTTTTCTCGATTAGAGGCATAATGATGGATTCATCTTGTGGCCAAATGCTTCCACAGATGATGAGTTTTTTTTGACTGAGAAAGTTACGCTGTGCAATGCTTAAAGAAACATTTTTTTCTCTGTTAGAAATAGATTTAGTATATCTTAAATCCTTTATCTCATGTATGTTTTCTAGTCCCATTGAGTACATCAAGTTCTTTGTTGTTAGATTATTGGGATAAAAAGCTTGTGCATTTTTAAGGATATTTATGAGACTTGGAAAACGGAAAAGGAAAGGTTTTTGTTGAAAGCTATTGTTTATAAAAAAGAAAGGAATTTTTTTTTCGTTAATCGCATCTAAATATTTAAACCAGAATTCATTCTTTATAAATAGAACGACATTGGGTTTAGCGATACTCAAGAAATCTTCTATATCTCTACCTTTTTCTAGTGGCAAATAACACTTTGTATCCCCGGCCTCTACATCGAAAGAGTTGTAACCCGAGGAAGAAAAAAAAGAAAATAGAAATCGATAATTTGTATTCTCAGTTTTTAATTTTTTGAATAATGGGAGTGACATTTCTAGTTCTCCAAGAGATGCACAATGTATCTGAATTACCGGCGAATTATCAATAGACTGTCTCCATTCTCTCAAATATTTAGATTGGTTTTTCCGAATCTCTACCGTCTTCTTAAAATCTGAATTTTTACGACTAAAATGTGGGATGGAAATAGATAAAAAATATGTGATTATGTTGTAGAAAAATAGGGACATTAATAGAAAATATCTTCACTACCAATTGCAGTGATAAGGGATAAGTAATAAGTGATTTTCATGCCAAACAATAGATCAAGTCGTCTATCTGTATCTGACATTTGAGTATCGAAATTTAATGCTCTTAGACTTTTTGTATACCCCTGAATAAATTCAAAATCTATATCTAAATTCAGCCTTTTCTTTCTTAATTTCCAGCCTATAACTTCCTCAAGATATGGCCCTCTTGAGTTTCTGTCATATCCTTTTTTGTAATCCCCAAGATATTGAGGAACGAAAGCGTCATTGATGGTTATTCGAATTTTATGCTGCAGTACTCCAAGACCAAGACCAGCGAAAATGAAGCTATTATTATTTTTAAATGAGATTACATTTTTATTGACGATTGCACCCAATATAAGTCCTCTTTGAGAGGTAGATATATCTCCAGGAAAACCATTATCTGAGATTAGTACACCGCCCACATTGAGAAATGGCTCAAAAATGGGAACTTTTACCTCTACACCCGTAATTATACCGGCTTTTATCCCAAGTTGTAGTCCTTGTTTTGCACGATACAAATTCACTGAAAACTGTGGCATCAGGTTATTTCCATATCGATCTGCTAAATCTGCTCCTGGCAGGAAAAATCCATAAGAAACACCGATATCAGTACTGTTGTATTGTACATCTTGGGAAAATGCCCAAAAGCTCGTTGTTAGAAATAATAATGTGATCCATTTACTCATCATAACAAATGTAATAACTGAAAAGTATATAGTCTATGTTTTTAGATTATTATCCTTTTGAGGTCGCGAATATTTAGATCAGTTTGGAAAACCAATAAGTCAAAAATTAATCCTATAATGTTATATTTATCTTATTATTATAGTAATAAATATTAATATGTATTATCTTCGTATACAATTTATTACATTATAACAATTGTTGTAATATAACCGAATTACTTACATACCTTAACTTTGATGAAGAATAATTACATAATTAGACTATTCTTAATCCTTATCATATTTCATTTTCATAATGGACTCTTTGCTCAGCAACCAATACTTACGGAAAGGGAGATTATTATTGAATTAGAGAAAAGAGGCTTAGACAGAGACGAGGTTCTTACTGAGCTGATTTCACGTGGCATAGATGTGACCACCCTGGAGGATGTTACACCAGAAGAAATTCAGATTATTGAGGAGGTTATTTTAGAAATGGAAAAACAGGGCACGAGCACTAATAATGAGAACCTTAAGGAAACTGAGGATAAATTGCTTGAAATGGAGCAAGATTCTTTGATTGAAGAAATGCCTGAAGAACAAGATGATGAAGAGTCGGAAGATGAAGAGGAAATGGAATTACCGGAAGCCGAACTTTATGGTCAAGATATATTTAGAAAAAATCTTATTAAAAGCTACATAGAAGGGCAGGATTTCAGAGCACCAGATACCTATATATTAGGGGCCGGAGATGAAATCGCAATATCGATCTGGGGTAGAAGCCAAGTGGACCAGCAATATACTGTAAGCAAAGATGGATACATAGATGTGCTAGGAGGTTCAAAGCGAATTTTCTTAAAAGGCATCACACTAGAGGAGGCCAAGCAAAAAATTAAGAGTGTTCTTTCTTCTTATTATAAGTTTGGTGATGGTGAAATGGATGTTACCCTAAATTATGCTCGTGTAGTTCGGGTAAATATTTACGGAGAAGTATTTACCCCCGGCTCCGTCACCTTACCTGCTATTAATAATGCTTTTAATGCTCTAGCATCTTCTTATGGGCCAAACAATTTAGGTTCTGTAAGATTGATCAGTTTACATAAATCCGATGGTCGAAAAATACCGATGGATATATATAAGTATATGAATGATCCCTCGATTTCCGATGACTTATCGATAAATGATAACGATATCATATTAGTACCAGTTGCAGAGAAAATTGTTACACTAGAAGGAGCGGTAAAACGTCCTATGAAATATGAATTATTAGAACAAGAAGGTATTATAGATTTGCTTAAATATGCCGGAGGACCCACTGGTGACGCATATTTGAAAACGATAAGGGTATCAAGATTCGAAAACGATAAGAAAGTAATCTCAGATATAAATTACCGCGATCTTATCGAAAAGAAAAACGATTTTGTTTTATTCAATGGCGACCTTGTTTTCATAGACACCATTTCCACTCATCTCATCAACTTTATAAATGTAGAAGGTGAGGTAGATAATCCAGGCACATACCAACGGACTACCAATATGCGTATTAGTAATGCATTGAGTCAAGCTGGCCTAAGAGGAGAATCCAGAACGGATATTGCATTTATTAAAAGAAAAAATGAGGATGGAACCTTTAGCTACGAAGAAATAAATATTGATGAAATTCTAAAAGCTCCAAATTCCGAAATAGATTTAATTTTAGAAGATGAAGATTTAATAAACATTTGGGCCAAGGAAAGATTTGTAGACGAAGCTACATTTGCTATTGATGGTGCCGTGAGGTATCCTGATAGTTTTTCTTATGACGTAAGCAGCCAAGTTAGATTTCGTGAAGCGGTCATTATGGCGGGTGGACTACGTACAGATGCATCTGACTTTGCTTTGATACATAGAAAAGATCCTCTGAACCCAAAAATCATTGAATATCTTACGATCAATAATCTTAGTGATATAATTTCTGACCCCCTACATGCGGATAATATAAAGTTGAATCCATTTGACTCAATATATCTTTATTCCGATAATACATTTTTGGAAGAATCATTTGTTACAGTGCAAGGTGCCGTCAATAATCCTGGTCGTTTTCAGTTTGGTAAAAACATGCAACTTCGGGATTTATTGGTTTTAGCAGGAGGATTTAAGATGAGTGCTGCAACTAATAATGTAGAAATATCCAGGGTCATTATAAAAAACAATGAACCCACGAATGTAGTCGTAGATCGTCTAAATGTCTTCAGAGACTTGACTGTAGAAAACTATCCAAATGGATTTGAACTAAACCCTTTTGACAAGATTGCGATCCGGTTTGTTCCGGAATTTGAACTTCAAGAATCTGTTGTATTGAAAGGGGAGATTCAATTTCCAGGGGCCTATGCAATTATTAGTGATAACGAAAAAATATCTAGTATTCTAAGTCGAGCAGGTGGGCCTACAAGTGAAGCATTTCTAGAAGGGGCCTCCTTATTCAGAGCAGAAGATGAATACGGTGCCATCGTGATAAAATTAAATGATTCTAAATTTGATTTTATTGTGAGAGGGGGAGACACAATCAATATTCCAAAGAAAAAAGAATTTGTTACGATTCGAGGTGCTACTAATGTTCGAGAAGTTTTAAGTGGTGCAGCCATCAATGCAGGAAATGAGATTCATGTTCCGTATCATGTAAAGAAAAATGCATTATTCTATATTAATCAATATGCCGGAGGATTCAATAAAGATGCAAATAAAAGATCCTTGGTCGTAAAGCATCCAAATGGAGAAGTAAAACGTCTAAAAAACTTTGGGCTCTTTGCAAAATATCCAATAGTAAAAGAAGGTTCCGTCATATCAGTGACATTCAATACGGTAGAGGATGATGAAGAAGATTCTAAGAAGAGAATTGACTGGAGTTCCATATTAAATGATTCAGTCGGACAAGCAATGTCTATTCTTACTTTATTATTATTGATTAGCAGATTAGATTGATCCAAAGGATATTGTTAAGATAGATAATTTCTTAATAGGAGATAATTTCTTGGTTGCTATTTTTCTTTAAATAGGTATTTACAATGTTATTAAATAAACGGTTAGGTTTAGTAAACTCTATGGATTCTTTTAGTTCCTCTATCCCCATATAGGCATCAGCTGTAGCAATATATCCATGTCCAAGATAGTTGCCTGCTTCTATTAATACAATGGCTTTCTCATCTTCAGAACGGCCTTTATCTATGATAAAAAAATTATTTTTTTCCAACTCATCATTAAAAGAAATAAAATCTAAAATTCTTTCATTGTAGGAAGAAGGCTCTTCCAGTCCTGCACAAGCACCAAGACAATTACCAATGGAATAGTCAAAACAAGAAGTCCCGGCCTCACCCTTTTCTAAGCCGTTTAGCTTTTTGCAGAGGGTAAATAAGTGGCAATAATTTGTAACAACAGATTTGGCTTTGGCCAATGAAGTCGAAAAGGATAATATCTCTTTGCATTTCTCTAACTTCTTAGTATACCGCTTGGCTCTTATGGAGATATATCCTAAATCATCTTCAAAATATAGCACACAATAAGGATACTCTTTCTTCTTTAGCGCACGATTAATACTTGGGTTGAATGTATGAATC
>Ga0209828_1002313_pt1 | contig 15948 bp, 16 predicted proteins | sample MaitaG_FD_187429 | JGI IMG/M metagenome (GOLD analysis project Ga0209828, IMG submission 187429) | Marine algal microbial communities from Maine, USA - Maine_Asex2 metaG (SPAdes) (version 2) | ecosystem: Host-associated > Algae > Red algae > Unclassified | place: Maine, USA | collected 2015-01-05 | reverse complement strand
GGTGTTCCGAACGACCTCCAAAGTGATGACCTGGGAGCCCTTGGGCCTCGATGGGTTTTCGGCGTTGCTGCCGAAATGCGAGGCCCCGGTTGTGGCGATTGGCGGCATGAATTTGGAACGTGCGCCTGGCGTGGTCGAACGCGGCGCGAACGGCATCGCCGTGATCACTGCGATCCGCGAAAGCGCCGATCTCGCATCGGACATCGCGGCTTGGCAGGGTCTTTGGTAGCCGGGTCTGCGTAGGCGGCATGGACACGACCGCGGATGCCGAGGCCGGCATCCCTCCAGTTGAACTTTGCGGCAACCGGAAATATATACATGGAGGGCGAGCGGCCTCGCGAGCCGTTTCTCCGTTCTGGATCGAAGCCCCCCCCGCGGATGCCGAGGCCGGCATCCCTCCAGTTGAACTTTGCGGCAACCTGAAAAATGACTTGGAGGGCGAGCGGCCTCGCGAGCCGTTTCTCCGAACTGGATCGAAGAAACCGCGCGGATGCCGAGGCCAGCATCCCTCCAGTTGAAACTTGCGGCACCCTGAAAAAACACCTGGAGGGCGAGCGGCCTCGCGAGCCGTTTCTCGGATCTGGATCGAAGAACCCGCGCGGATGCCGAGGCCGACATCCTGCAGTGGAACTTTGTGGCACCCTGAAAAAAACACCTGGAGGCCAAGCGGCCTCGCGAGCCGTTTCTCCGATCTGGATCGAAGAAACCACGCGGATGCCGAGGCCGGCATCCCTCCAGTTGAACTTTGCGGCAACCGGAAAAATATACATGGAGGGCGAGCGGCCTCGCGAGCCGTTTCTCCGTTCTGGATCGAAGAAACCCCACGAAAAAACGAGGAGCACGCCGTCAGCGAAGGACCGATATCTCACGCGTGAGCACATTATTCTTCGCGCTCGCCAAGCGCCTGAACTTGGAAAACCCCCCGATTCCATGGTAGTCCTCAACCATGATTCGACCTTTCCACGCCTCCGTCTGGTTCCAACTCGCGTGTGCTGCCGCACTCAGTTGTTTTGTCGGACTGGTTTCTGCCGACGAACTCGACCTGTCCGACCTGCTCGGCGACGAACCCGAGCCGGAAGCTTCGAAATTTGTCGCCCACGAATGGGGGTCGGTGAACCTGGTTCAAGATTCCGACCGCGCGTTGATTTCCGGACTCGTCGACGACCAAAGCGACCTGCCGCCCTTCGTTAATGTGTGGACCGAGAACCAGGGTTCGCAGTTCCCGATGATCATCGAAAAACCAATCCTGTATTTTTACTCCAAGGAGGCGGTGTTCGCCAATGTCCGCGTTCGTTGCCCGGAAGGGATCCTCACCCAGTGGTGGCCGAACGCAACCAAGGTCACCCCCGTGATGCCAACCGACGGCGAGAACCAGAAAATGCCCGAACTGAAAAACGGCATTCTGGAATGGAACTGGGTCGCGGTCTCGCCCAACGTCGCCAAGCCGGATTTCAGACAAGTCGGCAAACATCCCTGGTGGGGGATCGCCCGCGAAACGGATTCCGCCGTGGTGCGGGTGAAGGGCGGCGAGGAAAAGTTCCTGTTTTACCGCGGCGCCGCCCGGCTGAAGTCCGAACTGCACGTGAACATTCAGTCCGACACGAACGCCGATACAGCCGAGGACAAAGTCGACAAAGCCGACAAAGCCGACAAAGCCGGCGCCACGTTCTCGCTTGACCCGGCCACGCCGGACCAGCCGGTTCGGCATGTGTTCACGATGAACGTTCCCGAGGAGGGCACGCCCAAGATCGGCTACACCAAGGAAGTCGCCTCGTCCGGTGCCACGCCCGAGCCGCTGGACTCGGTCGATGCCGCCGTCGCCATTCTGCGTTCGGTGCTGTTGGACGAGGGGCTGTACGAAAAGGAAGCCGACGGCATGATCAAAATCTGGCGAGAAGGCATGTTCGAGACGCCGGGCCTGCGCGCCATGTACCTGATGGAACGCAAGACGCTGGACGCGTTTCTGCCGCTGACCATCCAGCCCGCGCCGGACGAGATCGAACGCGTGATGCTGGTCCGGATCGAATGCCTGACACCCGAACGGGAGGCGCGGATCCTCGAACTGCTCAAGCAACTCGGGGCCGAAAACTACCGCGATCGCGGCTCCGCACAGAAAAAACTCATGGAAGTCGGCCGGGTCGGCCAAGCCCTGATGCGCAAGTTTTACGACAACACCGAAGACCCGGAAATCCGCATGCGCCTGAAAGCTGTGCTCAAACAAATCTCGCCCCGACGCCCCCGATAGTTTAGGCACGGCCCCAGTAAACAACGGATAGCCACGACGGAACGCACACGCATGAAAATGATCTACGAAGGCAAAGCCAAACGGCTCTACGAGACCGAGGTGGAGGACGAACTCCTGATGGAGTTCAAGGACGACGCGACCGCGGGCAACGGCGCAAAACACGCGCTGTTCGAGGGCAAGGGAACGCTCAACAAGCAGCTCTCCATGTTGATTTACGGCATGCTCGAAGAGGGCGGCATTCCGACTCACCACATCCGTGAAGTCGACGAAACCCATGTGATCGTTCGGCGCGTGAAAATCATTCCGCTGGAGGTGGTGGTGCGCAATGTGGTCGCCGGCAGCCTGAGCAAGCGCCTCGGCATTGAAGAAGGTGTTGCGCTGAGCGAGCCGATCATCGAGACGTTCTACAAAGTGGACGAACTCAACGACCCGATGATCACCGACGCCCATGTGCTCAAGGTGCTCAAGTTGTGCAGCAAGGGCGACTTGGCAGTGATCAAGGAGATGGCGTTCAAGGTGAACAGCCTGCTGGGGGCCGCGTTCGCGAAGGCCGGGATCCGGTTGATCGACTTTAAAATGGAGTTCGGCAAAACCGCCGACGGCGATATCATCCTCGCCGACGAAATCTCGCCCGACTGCTGCCGCCTCTGGGACGCGCAGAGCGGGGAGAAATTAGACAAAGACCGCTTTCGTCGTGATCTCGGCGACCTCACCGAAGGCTACCGCCAGGTACTGGAGCGTTTGCAACATGCCCTCTAAAACCAGTAAAATGAACACCAGTAAAACGAATTGTAGCGCCGAGATTGTCAGTCGTTTCGCCCCGGCCAAGTCCGCCGCCGGTTTGGTCTACGCGCCGATCGGCGAGGGTGTGGAGTACCGCGAAACCCGCGTCTACGAACTGGCGTTCGAAGGCGACAGCGGGGCCGTTCAGAAATTTATCCGCGAGGTGCTCAGCGACGAGCACGCGCAGGACGCCCATTTTTCCGATGGCACGAGTTCGAGCCCCGCGATCGCGGACGCCACCTATTTTGTCGACGTCTCGATGAAGCGCAACGTGCTGGATTTGGAGAAAGAGTACCTACTCAAATATTACCGATCCTTGAAGGACCCCGGGTTCTCGCTGGAGGACCTGGTGATCAAGCGGCGCATCTATATTTTCGGCGATGCCTCGGTGCTGCCAGCCAGCCAGCTCGAACGCGATCTGGTGAATCCGGTGATCCAAGAGTCCGTTACGTCCAGTGTTCTATAAATTTTTCATTTATGGACACGCTTGACTGTTGGCACGCCTGCTGCTAACTCACCAAGTTATGGAAACAGTAGATGACATCAGAGCCTATGGCAGATGTGGTCAAGTTGCCAATCCCCGCAACCGAGCAGTCAGCCAGCTTCCGTCTTCGATTCTTGATTGTGTGGGCAATACACCGCTAGTGAAAATGGATCACCTGTCATCGAGGGCAGACCTCACCGTTCTCGGAAAGCTTGAAATGCAAAATCCCGGTGGCAGCATCAAGGATCGAACTGCGGTGTCCATGCTAAGGACAGGAATGGCAACAGGGAACGTATCGATGCGTTCGAAGATCGTCGAGTCGAGCTCGGGAAATCTCGCTATTGGATTGGCCCAGGCTTGCCGCATTTTCGGTCTTCCGCTCACTGTGGTAGTTGATACGCGAACCAATAGCGACGTCGTTCGTCTCGTCAGACTCTACGGAGCTGATATCGAGGTGGTCACTGAGACTCGAGCTGGAGAGACACTTCTAGACGCACGCTTGAGACGGGTTCAGGAATTGAGTGAGAGTGACCCTGATACGGTTTGGATCAATCAATACGAGAACCCAGCGAATCCGACCGCGCACCATGCTACGATGAATGAGGTCATTGAGCAAACGGGCGGTGAGTTTGACAGAATGTATGTTGCGACTAGCACGTGCGGGACCCTCGTTGGCTGCCGCGAGGCGCTCAAGATGACAAATCTCTCACCCACCCTTGTCGCGGTCGATGCGGCCGGGAGCGCGATTTTCCAGCCTAAAGGTGATGCCTCGCAGATTGAGCGGCACATTCCGGGACACGGTTCATCACGCAAATCCAGTTTTCTTGAGGAGAAAGATTTCGATAAGGTCTCTCTCGTCTCCGACCGCGAATGTGTCGAAGGCTGCCGACACCTCCTAAGCAAAGAAGGAATACTCGCCGGTGGCTCATCGGGCGGGGTTGTTTCAGCTTTTCGTCGCGAGGAAGATTCGCTCCCCTTCGGTTCGACGGTGGTTCTTATCCTCTGCGACCGCGGAGAGCGCTACCTCGACACTGTCTATAACGACGAGTGGGTTGAAGAAACTCTCCCAAAGGCGTGAACCCGTCGGAACCGACAGCACGTTTCGCGATCGTCGGTGCGGGTCCTAAAGGAACTTACGCGCTTGAGAGACTCTGCGCGAAAATCGCCACGAGTGAATCTCGAAGACGGGTAAAAATCGACGTCTTCGAGTCGAGTGGGAAGTTTGGCAGTGGGCATATTTACGGCCCTGAAAACCCTGACTATTTATTGCTCAATTACAGCTCGGAAAACGTGGATATGTGGCGAAAGGAGAACCGAAATGGTTCCGGTGCTCGTTTCACTTCGACACTGATTGACTGGCTGAAGTTGACCAAATACCCCAAGAGCCATCCGGATGATTTTGTGCCTCGCAATGTAGTGGGGCGCTATCTGAGCGAAGGATTTGACCATCTGCTTGAATCGGCCCCTCGGAATGTCAGAATCGAAAAATTTCCGGTGGAGATCACTGCGGCAGAAATAGACGAGAACGGTAAAGTGATGCTTCGATCCGACAGCCACGACTTAAGTGGCGAGGTTCGATATGATCGAGTGCTCCTTTCGACGGGTCACCAAATGCGGGCTGAGTCGAAGACTTTATTCGGCAGTGACCGCGAAATCGGAAGCGCCCGCGAAATCTGCTCGGTGTTCCCGATTGAACATCTCAACCAGATCGATTCAGGTTCGGTGCTCGCTGTCCGCGGTATGGGCCTCACTTTTATCGATAGCGTCATCGCACTCACTGAGGGACGCGGCGGCACCTTCGCCCGGAATGAAGAGGGTAATTTAGTCTACCGACGATCAGGCGAAGAACCCAATCGGATTCTCCCCTATTCGAGATCGGGAACACTGATGACACCTCGCGGCCCATCGAGTCATAACACACTTCCTGACTCTATTAGGTACATCCTCAATGAAGTTTCCGAGACAGCTACCGCCGGAGAAATTGATTTCGATCTGAGCATTTTTCCTTTGCTCAGAGCCGTCTACGCGAAAATCCCCAATTCAGGCCCAGGATACATTGTTCGCGAACATCCGCGTGGACAGCACATCCAGACCGTTGCGAAACTTCGCGATCAGATTGGAGCGATCAAGACGCTCCATCCATCCGCCAACCGCGCGTGGATCTGGTCATCCATCGTCCCCGAGATTCGTAAACTTTACCAATTCGGAGGATTCACTCCCGGGAGCCACCGTCGTTTCGACGAACACTGGATCGGATTGCTCGGGCTCCTCTCATTCGGACCACCTCTGGAAAATGCCGAGAAAATTTTAGCACTGGCCAACAACGGCATTCTAGAATTCCATTTCTCCTGTGAGCCAACAGTTACCTCAAACCACACAGGCTTCACTCTGACGAAAGGCGACGCTAGAACTGACGCAGACTTCCATCTCAACGCTACGATCCCACGGAACAAAGAAATCCTCTCGAATCTATCCCCGCTCTATCGAAATCTTTTGGATTCCGGTCTCGGACGCCTCTTTAACAACGGGGACTATCGGCCCGGTTGTCTCGACATCGATAAGCAGGGACGAGTCCTTACCTCAAATGGTGCCCCCACCCCAATTCACCTATACGGAACTCCTACGGAAGGGATCCTCTTTGATAATGACACTCTCTCGCGGAACGCAAATGACCTCTCAAAACCCTTTGCCGAAGCGTGCAGCGAGACGCTTTTACATAAAGCTCTTATCTAAAATAAAATGTCACATTCCCCGCTAACTTCTGTTCCGCTGCCGTGGCTTGAGCCCCCTCTCACGGAATGGGAATATCTCGACGGGCTTATCAAAGAACACGGCTCACCAATCAACCTCCTAAACACAAAATGCTTCGAGGAGAACGTTGTCGCCCTTCAGGCTGCTCTCGGAAAGCACCTGACGAATTACGCGATACATTTCGCGATGAAAGCGAATAAGTGTCTCTGCTTTCCTGATGCCGCGTTGCAATCTGGAATAGGAGTAGACGTTGCGAGTCTCCATGAGATGAAGATAGCGGAATCTCTTGGAGTGCCCGGCTCAGAGATTACCATCACCGGCGCAGTAAAGTCTCAAACGCTAATCGAGGAAGGGATGAAAGCAAAGGCACTCATCGTCGCTGACAGCGAGGATGAGGTCAGGGAGATAGAAAAATTATCGGAAGAGTTCCCACAAAAATTGCGGCTGGCGTTGCGAATCGCGGGATTTGATCACGACGGCGGAACTATTCCAAGCCGGTTTGGCATTCTTCGAAACCAAATCGTCCCGCTGGCGATGGACCTTATTACGAACAGTCCAGATGTAGTCATCGAAGGCCTCCATTTTCACCTTTCCGGATACTTACCAGCTACGCGACATTCCGCATTGAAGCAGACGATTATGCTGGCGAAGCAGATAAACGCAGCGGGAGGTTGCATAGCATCAATCGATGTTGGTGGAGGATTCCCGGTACGTTATCTTGAGAGCAAATCAGAGTGGGAAAACTTCTGGGAACTGAATGAGTTTGAAAATCTTATCCCGTTTAAAAGATCGGAGTCTTATCCCTATTTCAACGAATTATCGATGGAGGCCTTCTTCGACGAGATGCTGGAGGATCTTGCTGAGGAACTCAAAAACCTGACCTTACGCTGCGAACCAGGGCGCGCGCTTCTTAGTCGATGCGGAGCCACTGTCGCGCGGATCGCGACAGTGAAACCTGCTACTCACGGGCGAACCGCGATCACCTGCGAGATCAATGGCACTCAGCTTCGTCCGTCTAAAGGTGAATTCCTTGTTGATCCTATTCTCGTCACACAGGAAACGAACGGGCCATTCTCTACAAAGCCAGAGGAAAAATATCATTGCTACGGCCGCTACTGTAGCGAGAACGATTTTCTCTTTCGTCGTCCCATCGCGTTTCCGGAGGAGCCGAAGCGAGGCGACATTCTGATTTTCCCCAACACAGCAGGCTACCACATGCATTTCCTTGAGACCCATGGCCACGGCTTTCCGCTCTCAAGCAATATTGTGATCGACGATCCGGAGAGTCCTATACCTGATATGACCCTGCCCCTAGCAAAAAACTAATATGACTGATTGGATAACAACTGACGCTGCAACCCTCCGCTGGATTTTCCTGACCACGCTCGGCACCTATGGAGGGATCATCCTCTATTGTCGAGTCACGGGGCTTCGGAGCTTTTCTAAAATGTCTGCGCCCGACTTTGCGATGACTGTCGCGGTGGGATCGCTTTTCGCGGCGACGATTGCGAACCCCTCGCCGACCTTATCGTCGGGACTCTTCGCACTGGCGCTTCTTTTTGCCGGGCAGTGGCTCATTGCGTTTCTGAGGAGGCGCTTCAATGTGGCTTCATCAGTTATCGATAATTCCCCTCTCCTGCTGATGCACGAAGGTGAACTTATCGAGAAAAACCTCGACAAATCCAATGTCTCGAAATCCGACGTCATGGCTAAATTGAGGGAGGCCAACGCGTTCAGTCTCAGTCTGGTCCGGGCAGTGATCTTCGAGTCGACTGGAGATATATCCGTGATTCACTCTTCTCCCGGTGAAGAGATCGCGCTCGATGACGTCATATTTGAGGATGTTTCCGGCTGGGAGAAGCGATCGAAATGACGCCCACTCTATCAAAACGATAAAATTCAACACATAACGCTCATAATAAGCAGGTTGCACTGATTATCAGAGTCACTTCGGAACTGGTGGCATAATTGCTGTGAATTAGGTTGTAGAAGGAAAGATTAACTTACTCAACTAAAACCAATAATACCATGTCGGAAAACATCCCGAACGAATGGGATGAAACCCACACCAACGTCTGCTACCATCTCGGTCGTCCGCAATCGCACGCACCGGTTCTGGAGGCCCCTCGCCCTCCGGGTTTTTGATTTCGAACGAGCCAGAAATCTAAAATTGAGGCTGCACCCTAATGTTTTCGACCGGTCTGATTTTTTCAACGATTTGCCAGGGCAGGGTCGCGGTCGTGTCCACCACCACGCCCAGCTGCGGCAGATCAAGAACACGCGTCCACCGGCGACACGACCATTCCCCTGTCCCCATTCCCTTGTCCACAAAAGCCCCGCCGCGAAACGCGGAATATCGAGGGCGTTCAAGTCGTCTAGTATTTTGTAGATTTGTTATTTATGGACACGCTGGTCCCAGACGAATGGGATGAACCCCCAGCCAACGTCTGCTACCATCTCGGTCGTCCTCCATCGCACCGGCTCGGGAGGCCCCTCGCCCTCCAGACTTTGATTTCGTGCCGGCTAGAAGCCAGCGGTCCAGACTCCGCCTGAGAAGGCAAAGCTACAAAAAACCCGCCTTGCAAGACGGCGCTACAATCTCGTGTTGTATTCGATCCCCGCGTCCTTTAAACTCCACCAATGTGTTGGCGGATAGGAATGCGCCCGGACCACACTGGTCTCGGGATGATGCTCGGGATGGTGGTCTTCCTCGGTGCCTGTGTTTTCGCCAACACCGCGCTTGAACGCGCAGATCTCAAACCGAACGACGCAACCTGGCAGGTGTTCCCGGCGGACATCAAATCCGTTAAAATGCTCACCGATGGACGCGCCTTGTTCGTCAGCGACCAATTCGTTCCCTGGAAAAAAGCGAAGACCCAGATCGAGTCCCTCGCCGAACTCGACGCGCCTTGGACCCAAGGGGTCGACTTGCTCTCGATCGACCCGTCCGGGCGCATGTGGCTCACCGACCTCGACACGCCCAACGTCCTGCGCGCTTGGAACCCGGCGGACAAATCCTGGATTAAACACGACGGTGGCGAGGCCAGTTTTCGCGGGCCCGTGTTCGAGTCCAGCGCCGGCCGCGTGTATGTGCCCGATCTCAAAGGCGTGCATGTGTTCGAGGATAACGACTGGAGCTACCAGGCCCTCCACGAACTCAACTTTCGCCAGGAACGCTTTTACTCGCGTGAAAAATCCTTCAACCCCGCCACCATTGTTCAGGATGGCGCGGGGCGCGTGTACCTGCATTCGCGCTGGGGACGCTTTGGCTGGTCCGGAACGATGGGCTATTGGGTTCACAATCCGGGTAAGGAGGGAAGCAATGAGCAGGACGCATCCAAGGCCCCGTGGCAGCAGATCCGCAACCACGGCGAAAACTCGCTCGAACGCCTGCTCGGCATCATGCCGCTCGGCACCAGCGGTTCCCAGTTTCTGGTTTGTCCGGAGTCGGCGGACGCGTTCTGGGTGGATCTGTTTCCGCCCGTACCAGACGCCGCGTTTCTCGCCCAAATGAAGCAGCTCGGCGCGCGCAAATACAAGGAGCGCGAACAGGCTACCGCCTACCTCAAACTCAACGGCCGCCTGCACCACAGCTACATGACCAGGGCCCACGCCGAGAGCGAGGACCCCGAAGTGCGCACCCGCTTGGTCGCCGTTCTCAAAAACTCCGGTATCGAACAAATTGACGGACTCTCTCTTCGCCACGTCACCCCGCTTCACCGCGTGGTGGGGCAGGGCGGTTGGTGGTTCCACGCGGACCAAACCCGCTCGGCCGGCGAAGAACAACCGGGCGGGGACTCCGGTGGCATTTTCCACATCTCCGGCAAAGGCCAGCTCACCAAGGTCAGCGAGCCGATCGGTTTTCCCGATGCCGTCTGCATCGGTCCGCAAGGCGACCTGTTCATCGGCAGCCGACTCGGGGTTCTGCTACGCTGCAGCGTGAACGCCGCCGAGACCGGCGCACCGGGAAAAAAACCGGCAAAACCCATCGCCGACAAGATTCAGGTGCAGGAGCTCAAACTGCCGCCACATTGGCGCGCGCGCGAATTGTTCGGCGTCGACAAGTCCGGCCGACTGTTTCTCCAAGGTCGCCGCGGACTGGCCGCCCTCCGTCTTCCTGAGAAGTTGAATAAAGATTGAGTTCGTTCGGTCGTACTTGCTACCAGACTTGATAACAAAAACATCTATGAAAAACCTGATCGCCGTCGCCTCCGCCCTCTGTTTCCTCGCCAGTCTCGGACTCGCACAAAACTGGCCCGCCTGGCGCGGACCCGATGCCAACGGGGTCGCCGCCCCCGGCAATTATCCGGTTGAGTTCTCCAAAGACAAATACACTTGGCGCGCCGAACTCCCCGGTCGCGGCAGTTCCACACCGATCGTCTGGGACGGTAAAGTGTTCGTCTCCAGCGGCATCTCCGACGGTGGCAAAGTCGGCAAAGACGGTGCCCTCTGCTTCGACCTCAAGACCGGCAAAAAACTCTGGCAAGTCGATCTCGGCACCGAACGCCCGGGCAAACACAAGAACGGCAGCGGCTCCTGCCCCTCCGCCGTCACCGACGGCAACAGCGTCTTCTTCTACTACAAAAGCGGCACCGTGGCCTCGCTTGGCATGGACGGGCAAATCCTCTGGAAAACAAACCTCCAAGAAACATACGGCCCCGACAGCCTCTGGTGGGACCTCGGCACCTCGCCGGTCCTGGCTGACGGCTTGATCGTCATCGCCGTCATGCACGAAGGCGATTCCTACATGGTCGCGCTCGACAAAGACACTGGCGACGAAGCTTGGAAAGTCGCCCGCAATTTCGACTGCGAAAAAGAAAGCCACCAATCCTACACCACCCCGGTGGTGATGAAGCAGGGCGATGAAAACGCGTTGATCACCTTCGGTGCCGACCATCTCACCGCCCATGCGGTCGATGACGGCGAACTGCTCTGGACCTGCGCCGGTTTCAATCCCCAAGACAAAGCCTTCTGGCGTGTCATCTCCAGTCCGGCCATCACCGAGGGCATCGCGGTCGTTGCCTACGGACGTGCCGACAACCTCAAAGGCGTCAAGCTCGGCGGCAAAGGTGACATCACCAAAGAGGCACTGATCTGGGACCGCAACGACATCGGCACCGATGTGCCGACCCCGGTCGCCAAAGACGGCATGGCGCTGTTGCTCAGCGACAAGAAAAACGCCCTGCACTGCATCGACGTGAAAACCGGCAAAGACAAGTGGGTGCACGAGTTCGGCAAAGCCCGCGGCAAGTTTTACGGTTCGCCGCTGCTCGGCGGCAACCACGTTTACATGCTGCGCGACAACGGCCAGGCCTATGTCGGCAAGATCACCGACGACGGCTTCGAACTCCTCGCCGACAACGACATGGGCGAACGCCTCGCCAGTTCACCAGTGTTGGTCGATGGTAAACTGCTGATCCGCGGCGACAAACATTTGTTCTGCATCGACTAGGCGCGGGCCTTCGGCCGGAGTGATTCGTGGCGAGTGATCCGCGTTCAGTGGTCGGGCCTGCGGCCGGATTGCTGGCTTCTGGGCTATCTTGATCTTTTGTGAAGATCGCCGTTTGATTGTGTTCAGGGTTTGGACCTCTTCTTGTTTCTACTCTCTTGTCCGCTAGTCTTTCGGCATGATTCCGTTACTTATTGTAGGAGCGGCCTGCGTGGCCATGTACCGTGTTGCGAAAATGGATGGGGCAAATCCCGGCTTATGGGCGGGGATCACGTTCGCCCTTTGTTTTGGCCTTGCCGTTGTTCTCACCATGCTGGTCGAAGGCGGCAGTTTGATCGGCGCCTTTCTCGGACTCGTCGTGTCCTTCGGCATCTATTTCGCGAAGAAAATGATGTCCGACAGCTATCATTGACGGTTGTTTTTCAATCCCGAATTTATCAGCTACCAGGTACCAACCTTACGGGCAAAGCCAGCCTTTAGAGTCCGAGGCCGAGATTGCCGTTGATATTGTTGAGGCCGAGGTTGCTGCCGGATTGGGTGATGCTGGTGGAATCCGTCTGGGTGCCGATGGTGGCGGTGATGGTTTGGGTTCCGGCGCCGGCAGCGGTGTAGGTCACGGTTGTCCCGGTGGTGGTCGAAAGCCGGCCGATGCCGTTGTTACTCAAGGTCCACATGATGCCGTCCGTGGCGTTGCCACCGCCGCTGGCGGTGAACTGGCGGGTCTCGCCGGTGGTCAGGGTTTGGTCGCCGGTGGGGGAGATGGACAGGCCGCCGGTGGGGGCGTTGGTGGTGACTTCTGTGATGTCGGCGGTGGCCGAGACAATGCCGAATATCCCGTCCTCGATGTAGGTGCCGGTCATCGAGCCGGTGGTGCCTTCGCCCGAGAGAGTGCCGACAATTTGCGCGGCGTTACCAATGGTGGTTTGACCGTCGAGGCGGAACGAGGAGCTGGCATCCGCGTTCACGCGGCTGAGGCTGCCGCGCCAAATGTTGCCGTTGTTGTCGAAGGCCTCCAGCCCGCCGCCGGACTGCACCAGGTTGAGGCTGTCGATCGGTTCGCCGGAATTTTCCGAGACCAGATTGTCACCGGTGCCGACGTAAATGCCGGTGTAGTCAACGTTGACGTTGCGCACCAAGTCCGAACTCGTGGAGGAGGAATCGACGCAGCCAAGTCCGGCGAGCAGCAGGGCGAGAAATCCGGCCATCAGAAGGGTCGCGGACGGGCGGATGCGCCGCCGGATGGAATGGTGGTTTGGAGCAGCGGGGCGGGTGAGGGCTTCTGGGGATTTCATCGGGCTGATAAATACGTTACGCAAGCGGGCAGGCAAGCAGATACCTCGCTTGCTTTTCGCCACGGCCTCTGACAGCGAGGACCATGGAACACACCATCAAGTCTTTGTTCGAAGCCGACGAAATCGCCCGCCGCATCGCCGTGGTGGTGGACGAGATGGGCGCTCATGAATGCCACGCCAATTTTGTGATGGTCGGGGTCCTGCGTGGTAGTTTCGTGTTCCTCGCCGACTTGGTCCGCGAACTCGACCGGCTCGATCGGCGTCCGAAGATCGATTTCATGACCCTCGAGAGTTATCACGGCGGCACTGAGAGCACCGGCGTGCCGCGGATGATCAAAGATGTGAGCGTGGATCTTCGCGGTGCCCACGTCTTGTTGGTCGACGATATTCTCGACACCGGACGCACCCTGTCGTTCGCGGTCAAACATCTGCTCAACAAGGGCGCGGACCACGTTCAGAGTTGCGTCCTGCTCGACAAGCCTTCACGCCGCTTGGTTGATATCCACGCCGACTATGTCGGGTTCACGATCGAGGACACCTTCGTGGTTGGTTACGGACTGGATTACGACAATCACTACCGCGAACTGCCCTACATCGGCGAAGTCGTTCAGAAGTAGCGGTCGTCCATCGGCCCTATCGTGAGATCGGTCTGCGCTCCACGGCGTATTGCGTGTGGCTCTCGCTGGACTTGAAGCGGATGCTCAATTTATAGGGCAGTTCCGAATTGATCCAGTCGACGAGCCGGAAAAGGCTTTCATCCGTCACACCGTTATCAAATTCGATCCGATCTTTGCGGTACGAACCGTTGGACGTGAACGAGAATCGAAATAAATGTCCATCACTCAATCCTTCTCGACTGAATTCGGTGCCGTAGAGATCTTTGGGGATTCCGTCGATTTCATGGCGAATACGCTCCACTAGTTCCGCGCTGATCGGAATACGGGCTCGCTCAATCTGAGGCCGCCCGAAATCGTCATCAGTATAAACAATGATTTCACGATTCGTGACGGTCCAGACCAGAGCATATCCAAGGGTTGAAAGCCAACTCTCGATCGTAATCAATCGCCCCCGTTGGCCTTTGAACTCCTTGAGATTTTGCGCCGAGAGCTTGGCGCCCTTTTCTTTGAGAGACGGATTCGGCCGTGGTGTCGCGCAAGCCGCTAGTAGGACCAAACCGAAGGTCAAAAGCAGCACACGTAGAGAAATCCACGAACCGACGACTCTTTTCGATCGGACCGTTCGCTTTAGAATTGAAACCACCGTTCCTCCTTCAGCGTGTTCATAAAAAAGCGCCCCCGAAGGAGGCGCTTTTCAGTTCGTTGGTTGAACGCGCGATCACACCGGCTTGAACTTACCGGGTACCGCGATCGGGTAGTAGCCGTTGTCGTCGGGCATCACCGGGGCGGGGGCGTCCCAGGCGAAGTCGTCGGGCATGAGGCTGATTTCGCTCTTCATCGCGTCTTCCATCTTCACCAGCTTGCCAGAGTAGGTGGCGAGACGGCCGATGATGGAGGTGGCGGTGCTGGTCGCGCCGTAGTAGGCGTTGTTCAGCGGTTCGTTGTTGCGGATCGCTCGAATGAGGCGGAAGTGCTCTTCCTCGTACGGGTTCTTGTACTTCACTTCGCCACCGTCGCCATTCGGGATGTCTTGTCCGTCCCAGGTCTTGAACTTGCCGACGCGGCCATGTCCTTTGGTGCCGGCGAAGTATTCGTAGACGCCGTTGTGGCAGCCTTTGATGTGGCGGCACTGACTGCTGACAATCGCGCCGGACTTGTAGTGGTACTTGACGAAGTGGTGGTCGTAGATCTCGCCGGTGTCGATGCCGGTGCGGACTTCGCGCCCGCCCATGCCTTCGGCCGAGATCGGCACTTCGCCGATGAACCAGTTGGCGACGTCGAGGTTGTGCACGTGTTGCTCGGTGATGTGGTCACCGCAGAGCCAGTTGAAGTAGTACCAGTTGCGCATTTGGTATTGCATCTCGGTTTGGTCGTCTTGGCGCGGACGCACCCAGACGCCGCCGCCGTTCCACTGAACGTGGCCGGAGACGATCTTGCCGATGCCGCCGTCTTTCACTGCGGCGTAAGCATCCATGTAGCTTTTCTGGTAGCGGCGCTGGAGTCCGACCACGACCTTGAGGCCCTTCTCGTCGGCCATTTTGGCGGCGGCGAGAACTTTGCGGATGCCGGGCATGTCGGTGGCCACCGGTTTCTCCATGAACACGTGTTTGCCCTTCTTGATGGCATACTCGAAGTGGATCGGGCGAAACCCGGGGGAGGTGGCGAGGATGACCACATCGGCGAGGTCGATCGCTTCCTTGTAGGCGTCGAAACCGAAGAAGCGTTTCTCTTTCGGGACGTCCATCTTGTCTTTAAATTTCTTGTTGAGATTGTTGTGCGCGCCGTTGACCTTGTCTTCGAAGGCGTCAGCCATGGCGACGAGTTTCACGCCATCGCTGAGCAGGTGCTGGGCGGCGGCACCGGTTCCGCGTCCGCCACAACCGACGAGGGCGACTTTCAGTTCTCCGCTGGCTTGGGCGTGGGCGCTTTGCGCTACTGATAGTGCGGTGGCTGTGGCGGTGGCTGCGGCTGCTGCCCCACCAATGAATTCTCTGCGGGATGGTTCGATCATGTGCGTGATTCCTTCTGGTGTTTTCTAAAGTGCAGGATGTTTAAATTATATACAATCGGCAGCGGGTGCGCATGACTGGTTTGAGGTTTCCAATTGCGCAAAGAAATCGTACACCCGGTTACGGGTTCATTGCAAGCGGCTGCTTGGAATTCCCCCGTCTTATCTCTCGCTATTTGCACGCAGTGTGCCTAGCTCTGCGCAAAATTCTTCACGATCTCCTTCCCATGAAAACCTCCCTTCTGTTCCTCGTTGCCCCTCTCGTCTGCCTGCTCGCGCTACCGGTTTTTGCCCAGCCCGCCCCCGCCCCCGCCACCCC
>Ga0209828_1002304_pt1 | contig 15981 bp, 13 predicted proteins | sample MaitaG_FD_187429 | JGI IMG/M metagenome (GOLD analysis project Ga0209828, IMG submission 187429) | Marine algal microbial communities from Maine, USA - Maine_Asex2 metaG (SPAdes) (version 2) | ecosystem: Host-associated > Algae > Red algae > Unclassified | place: Maine, USA | collected 2015-01-05 | reverse complement strand
TTTGTTTAGCCGGGGTGGTCGGCTCGGCTTCGACCACTGGCTCCTCCGTGATGAACTGCACCGCGTCGGCGATTACCACGCCCTTGGTGCCGTCGGTTTGTAACACCACCGAAGCCGTTTTACCGGCCGCGAAGTTGAAGCTGCCGAGGGAGGTCCAGACGCGGTCGATCGGACCCGCGCGACGTTGGTTGACCTTGACCACGGTCTTGCCGCTGGTGTGCCGAACCTCGAACGGCACGGCGGTGTCGCGGTTGCCCGAGGGGGTGTGCGACACGCGTACTTCGTAGCGTCCGGCGGCTGGGAGTTCGGGGGTGTAGATGACGCGCTTCTCGCCTTTGCCCTTGCTTTCGTCGTGGATGTAGTTGGCGCCGATGTAGCCTTTCACGAACGAGGAGGGTTTCCAAAAGCCGACTTTTTCGGCCGCGCTATTGTCGATGACAATGCCGTCGAGTTCGCGACTCGGGCCGGCGGCGGCGTCGGCGTTCGGATTCATTTCCCGGGTGACGGTGGCCACTTGGATGCGCAATTCGCGCAAGTCCTTGTTCATGGTTTCGAGCTGCTTTTCGTAGCGGGTCCAGCGGGTCTTAAGTTCGGGGTCGGCGGTGAGTTCGCGCTTCCACGGATCCGAAACGTTGCTGTGTTTGAGCGACTTGGTGCTCATAAAAATGCCAGCCATGGCGTGGTAGTCGTCGTGCGAAATCGCGTCGAACTTATGGTCGTGGCAACGCGCACACCCGATGGTCATGCCCATGAAGGCGCGTCCGATCACATCGATTTGTTCGTCGACGACATCGAGTTCGAGCGCCTTCTTGTCTTGGTTTTCGAAGTTAGTCGGAGCCAGCAACAGGAAGCCGGTGCCGACGATCGCGTCGCCTTCTTCCAGCAGGTCGCCGGCGATTTGTTCGCGGACGAACTGGTCGTAGGGTTTGTCCTCGTTGTGCGCGGCGATCACCCAGTCGCGGTAGCGCCAGGCTTCGTGGAACACCTTGGAGCGACCGCCGCCGGACGAGTCGGCGTAGCGGGCCATGTCGAGCCAGTGCCGGCCCCAGCGTTCGCCGAACTGTGGCGTGGCGAGCAGCTCGTCGACAGTGGACGCGATCGCGGCGGGCAGTCCACGTTCGGCGGCGTCCTTTTCGAACGCCCTCAACTCCGCCGGCGTCGGCGGCAGTCCGGTGATGTCAAAGCGCAGCCGGCGCAGGACGGTCGCGGGTTCGGCGTCGGGGTTCGGCATCAAACTTTCGGACTCGAGTCGGGCGAGCAGAAAGCGGTCGATCTCGTTTTGCGCCCAGCCTTGGTTGCTGGGGTTGCTCGGTTCGGGAACGCTCTGCGCCTCAGGTTGCGTGTAGGGGAAGTGCTGGCGGAAGCCATCGTAGTCGATACCGCGCCGGGCTTCCGCCAGAGCGGCTGCACCGGCGGACGCGTCGGTACGCGGATCGGGCGCGCCACGTTCGACCCATTCGATCAGGGTTTCGATTTGCGCGTTCGGGATGGATCCCTTCGGCGGCATTTCGAGATCGGGATCGTCGTAGCGAACCGCTTGGATCAGCGGTGATTGTTCCGGGTCGCCTGGAATGATTGCGGGGCCGATATCGCCGCCGAGCTGCCAGCCGGCCTTGGTATCGAGCAGCAGGTTGCCCTTCACTTTTTTCGCCTCGGTCGAATGGCAGGAGTAGCAGTGTTCGACGAGGATCGGCCGGACTTTCTTTTCGAAGAAGCTGTGGTCGGCCGGGCTGAGTTCCGTTTCGGCGGCGCCTGTCATGGCGTTCATGCCGAGCAACACCGTCACACCAAAAACGCCAGCCAATCGGAGACGCCATCGTGGGAATGGTTGCTGGGAATAAGACATCTACTAATGTACTCGCCTGCCCCGTGTTTTCCTACATTTTCTGGGCGACGGTTAGGTTGCCTTTTAGTCAACAGCCGGCATCCATGTTGCCATGTAGCGCCTTCGACGCGAGTCGACCCCAACGGAGTCAGTTCATCGTAGCCTTGGGTGAGGGAGGAACGACTGAACCCAAGGTTGCTTGCAGAAGAGAACATCGACCGGTCTGGGGCTATTCCGAGATGGCTACATCGGTCCGGTCGAAACGAAGACATCCTGTTGTTCGGGCAACCCGGCTATCTTCAATTCTTCCTTCCAACTTCAGGTCGAAGGACGCGAAAATGTCAGATGCTTGCCCAACATCTTGTCGTCGTCGAACAGGAAGCGGCCCTCGAAATTCTGGCCGTCGATCACCTGCGGCAGCCAATATTGATCGTCCTCCCACATCTCCTTGTAGGGGATCCTGTCCACGTCGAACCACAGCGGATCCGCCTCGTCGGTCGAGGTGGGGGTGCCGGTGTAGCCGGTGGCGGTGAACACGGTGCCGTGCAAGGAATAGCCATCGCAAAACTGGAACTTGAGAATGCCGCGTTCGACCAGCCAGCGCGGGGTGATCAATAGCTCCTCTTCGGTTTCGCGGATGGCGCACTGCAAGGCGGTCTCGCCTTTTTCCAAGCGTCCGCCGGGTCCGTTAATTTTTCCTTGGCCGAGTCCGCGCTTTTTGCGGATCAGCAGAATGCGGCCGCCACGAATCACAAATAGCAGCGTCGCGGTCTCTTTCGGCTTCCAGTTTTCCCAGTCGACATCGTCGAGTTTCTTCATGGTCTTCTCCCTACGGTCGGAAGGTGGAAGATGGAAGATAGAAGATAAAAGATGGAAGGATTCCGCGCAGTTTTGCGTCCTATGAACGAAAGGAAACATGGGAAACCGGCTGGTGCCCGTCATCTTCCTCCTTCCATCTTCCATATTCAAGCCCGCAGGGTTCATTGACTTTGCCGAACCAAGGACCGAAGAAAAACCCATGTCCAACCGAGGTCAGATTATTAGCAGCCGCCACCGGCTGGCCCGATTGCGGCCGGCGGATTGGCTGGCCGTGGGCGGCTTGGCCTTGGTGGTGGCGGCGCTGTTCGCGATGTTCCAGCATTGGGGCAACACCACCGACGTGCGGCTCTGGGGGCGTTCGGCGTTCGGTTGGCTGATGACCCGTTGGGGCGATTCGGGTCCGTCGCTGGGCGGCGGCGACTACTCACACGGCCTCTTGATCCCGGTAATCTCGCTCGGCCTTCTGTGGTTCCGCCGCGACGAACTCGCCCGGGCGCCCAAGTCGATCAGCTACCTCGGACTCGCTGCCGTGGTCGCCGCGCTGCTGCTGCATTACGTCGGCGCCAAGGGCCAACAGACGCGGCTCACCCTGTTCGCGATGATCGGCCTCACTTGGGCTATCCCCACCTATCTCTACGGCCGCAAGGTCGGCCTGTTGCTGCTGTTTCCCTGCGCCTATCTGATCTTCGCCGTGCCCTTCGACTTCCTCGGCGAACTCGCGACGTTCCTGCAGGGCATCATGACCAGCAGTTCGGCGGTGCTCCTCAACGCGCTCGGCTTGCCGGTGCAGCAAGTCGGCAACCAGTTGTTCGGCGATGGCTACGCGTTCAATGTCGACGTGCCGTGCAGCGGCATCCGTTCGTTGCAGGCGCTGACCGCGCTGACCGCGATCTACGCCTATCTCACGCAGACGGGTTTGGTTCGAAAATGGCTGTTGTTTCTCAGCGCGATTCCGCTGGCGGTGATCGGCAACATGGCGCGGGTGATTTCGGTGGTGCTGGTGGCCGAGGGCTTGGACGCCGAGTTCGCCAGCGGCACCTATCACGACATGTCCGGCTTTGTCGTGTTCGCGGTGGCGGTCATTTTGATGGTCGCGGTGGGTGCGCTGTTGAGTAAATTTTCCAAACAAAGGATGTTCTCATGGAGCAATCGCAAGGGCGACGCCGCCTCCCCCACATCGGCATAATTATCCTCTTGGTCCTCGGCACGATTTTCGCGCTCGCGACTTCGGTGGAGACGACCGCGTCCGACCGGGCCGGTGTCGCCCGCGAGCTTCCGGAACTCGTTCTCGACCGCAGGGGCGGGGACATTCTTTATTGTCACAACCGCGACGTGCACGGTCCGGTGTGTCCGCAGTTCGAGGGGCGCGAAAGCAGTCTCACGCAGTGCAGCGACCCGCGTTGCGGCGAGGATTTGTTCCCGATGGAGTTGGGTGAAAAAATCGCCCTGCCGCCGAGTACCGACATCTTCAAAAAGCGCTATCGTCGTGATGGGGATGCCCCGATCACCGCCAGTATTGTGCTGGCCGGCGAGGACCGCGCCAGCTTCCACCGGCCCAGCGTATGCATCAGCGCGCAAGGCTTTCAAACGATCGCCACGCGGACCGTCGACGTGCCGCTGGAAGGGCGAAAGCCACTGCGGATCAAAATTTATGACCTGACCCTCTCGCTCGGCGACCGCGGCGAGCACCACAGCTATTTCGCGTTCTGGTATGTCGGCACCGACCGCGAGACCGCGTCCCACTACGAACGCATGTTCTGGATGGGCTACGACCGGATTGTCCGCAGCCAGGCCGACCGCTGGGCCTACGTGTCGATCACTGGTTTGCGCGAGAAAGACGGCGACAAGCATGTCGAGGAATTGACCGAGTTCATCCAAGATTTATACCCGAAGATCCGGCTGGGTTCGGAGTAGTTCGGGCTTGTAGATGGCGCCCGCTTCCAGCGGGTGTCGGTAGGACTACAATAGGCAGCGATGCGGGATGAGGAGACTGGCGAGATTGTCGTGACTGGCCGCTTGGTCCCAGTCAACGTCGGCCTAGTGGAAGCGGAGCGTGAACCCAGACCTGATAGATAATCACCGGAGAAAATGATGAAAGCACTGATGAAAGCACTGTGTTTAGTAACAATCGTTTTGGCATGTTCGCTCGGTGCGAGAGCAGACAAGTCCCGCATACGAACATTCTTGAAAATGGAGTCTTTGGACCACCAGTACAATCCGGGGGCAGTCACCAGTTTTTCGAGAAACACTGGGATTTCGCGGAAAGAAATATATAGCGAAATAGAGGCCTCAGCCCGGTCTAGGATGGCGGGCAGCGAAGCACTCTCGAAAGCTGTCCATCGGGAACTAGAAGTTGCTTTGCTTTGGCTTGGCTCGTCGGGAGACAAGGGGCATGCTGGGACCCTTGCATTCGCATCCACAAATGCGGTGGCGCCAGACCTCCGCATGACTGGGTTTCTCGGATATGCCACTCTTGAGGGGGCTGGGGCTCTTGCCTTGGCGGAAAGGCTTCTCGCAGAGGAATTTTCCTCGGACGAGATTGGACGCCTCCGGGTGTATAGGGCTCTTCGCGATCGGGTACTCGGGAATCTGGATATCAGCCCGCAGGATGCGGCCCTCGTAGTGGGCTTTTTAAGAGCTAGAATCGGAATAGAGACCGAACCTTCTTGTATCAGGATTATTGATGGCACCTTGGCCAGCAAGCAAGTTGGTTATGCGAAAAGCCAATTTCGAACGCAACTTGTTGAAGAGGTTCAAAAAACAGCCAAAGGTGCCTCCAAGACATACTTCGGTCGGATCGGTCACGAGCTGACAGGAGGGGTGGAGCAGCCTCAGAAACCTCCCAATGGAACAGTGACAAATACATCGAATGGCTCAGGTATCCTTCCAGATCAGTCGGGTATTGGCGCAACCTCAGTTGTTCATCGACCTTCCCGGGAGCTAGAGGCTGGCAATCCCGAAGGGAAGCGACCGATCACCAAATGGGTATTGTGGGGTCTTGTGCTTATTTCAATCTGTCTAGCCTTTATCGCATTGAAAAAAAGAGGCCGAGATACGTCTTAGAACAAGGCGCAAGAAATTCCATGAGCCGGAGAACGCTAGCCAGATGTTGAGCATGAGCTTCCCCTTAATGCGACACTACTGCGGCGAAGCCCGCCTCAGGCTTCCTTGCTGACATCATCCGCAATCACCGAACGAAACCTCGTGTACAGATAGCCCAGCACCAAGAACACGACCGCCAACACGGCGAAGGCGATGATCCGGTGAAAGGTGTCTTTCACATCCACTGCGAACACGCGTCCGATCGCCAAGGCGAGTCCGCCGAAGCCGACCAAGCGCATTTGCACCGAACGGAAATAGAGGCCGCCCAAAACCAGCAGAAGGGCGGCGGTGCCCCAGCCGATGGTGGTGATGTTCTGCCGATTCGGACTGAGAAAAAAGAAGATGGCGAGGGACAGCGCGCAGACGGAACAGGCCACCACCCAGAACTGCACCGCAGTTCGCTCGCTGGTGCTGCGCATCGATTTGTGGCCGACGACCGCCAGCCCGAACGCGAGTCCGAACAACGCGGCAAAGGCGACCCAGTTGGGGCCACCGGAATGATCGGCAAAGGCATAGTAGCCGAAGCCGAGCAGCACGGCCGCATGCAACAGGCTCCACCAACCGCAACCGACGAACACGAGTGCAGCGACCGCGATGCCGATCAGCGCGAAGTCGGTCGCCTCGGACCCGGGATGGATATAATCGAAGGTCCACACCGCGAGCACCGCGACCGCCAAGGCGGGCAGCGCATGCAGCCAGCGGCGTTCGGTGAGGTGCGGCCAGTAATGGTTGGAGAACACCGCGAAGCCATACGCGGCCGCGGTGGCGAACATCATCGCCCAGGCATTCAAGTCGCGGTTCGTCCAGCCGTCGTAGCCGTGCACCACCGCGAACAGAAGCGGCACCACCGCCAGCCAGGAGATGATCGGATTCTGAAAAGCCTTGCCGATGCGCAGCACGACGACCCCGGACAGGGCGGCAATCACGAACGCGAGTTCGGGCAGGCACAGCCGGTTGGTCAGCACCGACCAGACAGCAAGCATCAGAAAGAACACGATCGCCAATGGCGCTTTGGTTTCGCGCACCGCCAGCGTCACCGGCAACAACATCAGCAGCACGCTGCCGCCCGCCGCGAGTTGCTGGCCGGTGCTCAGTCCGCCGTTGTTGAAGAAGTGCAGGATGCAGAACGCGGCCACCGGCACCAGCGTCGCCACCGCCTGACTCGGTGACCACTTGATCGCCACCGCGAACGCGAGCGCGCCCAGAATAAACGCCGTCGGCACATACCAGCCGGAGACCGCGGTCATGCCGGTCGTGGGAATGATGACCAAGCCGAGCAGGGCGCCCATGACCAGGCCTTGGGCGTCGAACAGGCGCGGGGCGAAGCGCCAGGCGGCCGCCAACATCGCCGCCGAACCGAGCACAAACAGGATCCGCACCCAAGCCACGCCCGCCGGCAGTTTGGTCTGGTCGTAGTGGAACACAAAGGCCAGCGCCGCCGCGACCCAGATCGCCAGCACCAGCACGGAGAGCAGCTTGAGTCGACCCCGCCAAGCCGAGTAAACCATGATTGCGGACTGCAACAGCAGGGCCATCCAGCGCGCGGCGCCATCGAAGCCGATCATAAATCCGAGCGCGATCAGGGCGCTGCCTTTGATGAACGGCATCGCCGCCATGTTGGATTCGACGCGGGCGAATTCGAGATTCGTTCTGGACCGAATGCGGTACCACAGACCGATGCCGATCAGCAGGCCGCCGAACAGCCAGCACACGCGTTCGGCCCAGTTCTCGCCCGGCGTGATCGACAGATCGAGGAGGAAGGCGACGATAACGGCGGTGCTGGAAATGCCGCCGAGGGTCACGGTCTGCAAGGCGTAGCGCCAGCCTTTGGGTTCGAGGTAGTTGCGGCGCGAACGCAGCCAGCTGTCAACGCCGGTGACCACAAGAATCGGCAGGGTCAGGGTCGCCAGCCAGAGGCCCCAAGCGCCCAGCGGCCAGGCGCGCGGCGATTCGAAGCCGATGAAAAAGACGTGGATCACGATCAGCAAGACGACCGAGGCGAGCAGCGGCACCAGCCAACGCCGCAGGGAATACAAGCCGCCGGCCAGCACCGTGAGCATGATCGCGCCCGGCATCGACAGTCCGGACAGACCTTCGGCCAGCGCGGTGATCTGCGACACGCCGGAGAATCCGACTGCCATGGTTGCCATGTGCTGGCTGTTCTTCCACCAGGCCACGCCGAACACGACCACCACCGCGAGCACTTGGAGCAGCGCCGCAACCCACGTTTGGTCGACCACCTTGAGCGGGTCGATCGCGTACATGGCGAAGGTGGTGAAGAAGAACATGGCGAGGCCGACCGCGAGCAGCACGCGGCCGAACTGCGGGGTGCGCCGTTCGAGGAACAAACCGAGTCCGAACACGCCGCCGGAGATGCCGAGCAGTTGGATCACGCGCACCAGCGGCGAGGAGAAACGCGAGACGTAGAGTCCGAGAAACACCAACGCGATCACCGCGAGCAAGCCACCGATCCGGGTCATCCACCAGGCCGCGAGCTGCTGTTCGAGATTGCCGCCTTGGCCGGGTTCGGACTTGGGCGGGAGGATGTAAAGTTTGCGCAGGAAATTGGCGACCGGGGTGGGGCGCGGCCCGGTCGGCGGACCTTTTTGGGCGGCAAGTGCTGTCTGGTATTGGCTGGCGCTGGTCGCGGCTTGAGCTGATTGGGGTACGAGCGGTGCGGGTGACTTCGGTGTGGTGACGGCGGCTCCCTCACGCGGGCGTCGCGGTAGCACTTGCGCGCGTTCGCGGGTCGGGATGGGCGGCGGGACCGAACCGGGTTCGGGTTCAGGGGAGTCCATTTCGAGCCGGCGTTCGAGTTCACGAACCCGCTGTTCGAGTTTGTGGACCTTCCGTTCTAGTTCGTTGTCGCGTGGATCCATGGTGGTCTTCTAAATTCCACTGATTCTTTAGCAAGAAGCATGCCAGCGGCTGTTTCCCGTTTTATACCACGGAATGCATCAGAGTAAGGGCCGCGTTCGGCAAAATTTGCTTCACTACCAGGCATTTTGTGCACGCTCTGCTCTATGGCAAACTTCTGCCATAGAGTGGCAGACTCCTGCCACACCATGGCAAGAGTTTGCCATATTTGGCATGGTCTTTTCCCAACGCAAAAACCACTAGCATGAGAGGAAATGCCTTCCGACTTTGGTGGCTTGGGAAGCTCGGAAACGAACCAGCCAAAGAACCTTTCGCCACTACCGTTTCTGGGTGTCGGAACGGTCTCATGGCCCGGAGGGCATCTGCTGCTGTATTCATTGGCCGGGCGCACCTTTCGGTGCCTTGTGTCACCGCTACGCGGCTACTCATCTCCGTCATGCCCACCCCGGCCTTGGCCTGCGGCCTACAGCCGGGGCTATTCGGATGTCACCGCTAACGCGGCTCGCGCCAAGCGCTCAAAGAACTCCAACCCCGACGAAAAAAACGAGGGCTTTTCCGCTGGCTCAAACGTTAAGGTTTCATGGGTTGACCGAGCTGCTCGGACGCGCCATCCCAAAGATCGTTGACCGAACCACTGAACAGGCCGACCACCGTCATTTGAATCAGCGCGATGAGCAGGATAAATCCGACCACGGCCAGAATGATCCACAGGGCCTTCTTGGATTTCCGTTGCTGTTCCTGTTGTTCGTTCATGGAGAGCAACTTTAGAGATTTCTCCGGCGCGTCAATGTTGAACGGCGCTGGTGGTGTTCGAGTAGGTCCAAACCTCGCTCAAATATTTAAAGGCGAATCGCCTTACGGCGGTTTAGAATACGTAAGTAAGTCCGATGCCTACTTCAGCTTCAAAATCTTCACGTGCAATGGGGCTACTGCGGATGTCACTGCCATAATGCTCATAGACCGCTTCGCCGAAAATCTGCACATTCTTTCGAATATACTGCCGATAGTTATAATTGATCCCGACCGAGCGGAACCCGTCACTTAGATCGGTTTCCTCCAGTCCCGACGCGGCGGACTGCTCGGCATCGATACCAAAATCTTTATTGGCATACGTGCTATCGTGAGCGACCGCGGCGATGGCAATTTCATGACCGGTTCCATCGACTTGATCGCCAAAGCGGCGCCCCAGTGCGACGAGTCCAAGCGTTCCCTCCTCACCGGCTACAACACGAGTATCCACCCAATAACGCCAGTCGGCATCGAACGCACGACGTGCTTGAAGCACGACTTCAAACCCCTCATCTCCATCACCTAGGCCAACCAGGCGACCCTCATCGGAATCACTTTCTTCACGACCCTCTTCGAAACCTACCGCGGCATCGAACAGCCACGTTTCAGAACGAAGACCACGCCACCCTAGCGCCTCACCCGCAAAGTAGAAAATATTGTCACCCCGGCGGTATTGTACCGCGCCGGCAGGGTCTACTTCGAACTCGTATTCATCCGACCCTTCATACGCAGATTCGTATTCGACGCCCAAGCCCAAGCCCAAAGCCCAGCCATCATCCCCCTTGGTGAAGTCGTTGACCGACGGTAACGGAACCAAGGCTGTTTTTCCGCCTTGTGCGATTGCGATTTGAAAGAAGGAAGCATGCATGAAAAATGCTAACAATACTGTAATTTTATTCATTTTTATTGCGCCAGGGATGTTGGGCAGAGTGTGCCCGAAGTTCGTGATTTGTGACCCATATCACGTGTTTAACAACTCGGAAATAGTAAACGAATTGTGAACAGTGCCCGTCAATGTTGATCGGCGTCGGGGCGGTCGAGGCGGTCACGCAGGCCATCGCCGAGCAGGTTGACGGAGATGGCGAGGAACACCAGCACCAGACCCGGAACGAGGCAGATCCACGGGGCGCTGTGCAGGGCGCCGTAGCCTTCTTTGACCAAGGCGCCGAGCGAGGGGCGGTCGGGGGGCATGCCGAGTCCGAGGAAGGACAGGGCGGCCTCGGCCATGATCGCGTTGGCGATTTGAATGGCGCTGAGCACGAACAAGGGCGAGGCGATGTTGGGTAGGATGTGGCGCAGCAGGATGGCCGTGTCCGAACGTCCGAGCACGCGCGCGGCTTGCACGTACTCCTTTGGTTTCTCGGCGAACACACTCGCCCGCACCGTGCGCGCGAACTGCGGCCACTCAGCGAGTCCGATCACCACCACCAGCATGACGGGCGCAAAGGTGTTGCCGCCATCGCCGAGCACGGCGCGATAGACCGCGAGCGCAATGATCGCAACAATCAGCGTTGAGAAGCTGAGTTGCACGTCGGCGATGCGCATCAGAATCGTGTCCGCCCAACCGCCGCGCCAGCCGGCGATCAGACCGATGAGGGTGCCGATAAACAGTTGCAGCGCCACCGCGAGCAAGCCGATGAACAAGGAGATGCGCAGGCCGTGCAAGGTGACGCTGAGCAAGTCGCGCGCCTGTTCGTCGGTGCCGAGCGGCAGGGCGGATTCGCCGCCGTCCATCCAGCGCGGCGGTTTGCGCGCGAGGTCGATGCCGCCGAGATCCTGCATCAACATGAAGTCCTCTTCGGACATGCCTTCGGGCCGAACGGACGCGGGTTCGTAGGGGGCGTGTGGCGACAACAGCGGGGCGAACACCCCGGCAAGCAAGCAGAGAACAAAGCCGAACAAGCCAAGTCGGACGGCCCAGCTGGTCGGCCGGGTTCGCGTGGTTTTCGCCGTTGCCTTCGCTTTGGCCGTCACTGAACTCATGCCATGCCTCCGGTTCGAACCTGCGGATTGACCATCGCGTAAAGCAAATCGACCACCGTGTTCACGGCGACGAACACAAAGCCGGTGAACACCAGATAGCTGACGATCAAGTTGATGTCGCCGTGGTCGACCGCAGTCATGAACAGGCTGCCGAGTCCGCCCCATTGAAACACGGTTTCGGTGATCAGGGTGTAGGCGAGCAAGGTGCCGAGCTGTACGCCGCCGACGGTGATCACGGGTAGGAGTCCATTGCGCAGCGCGTGCACGAACCACAGCCGGCCGGGTCCGACGCCTTTGGCGCGCGCGGTACGCAGGTAGTCGCGCGGGATGATGCCGCGCATCTCGCCTCGAACGAGTCGCAGAAACAGGGGCAGCATAATCGCGGTCAGCGCGAGCGAGGGCAGCAGCAGGTGGCGCAGTCCGTCGAAGGTGAGCAGTCCGGTTTTCCAGCCGAAAATGTTGACCAAATTCTCACCGCGTCCGATCACCGGCAGCGGCGGGGCGAAGGCGTAGAGCAGGGCGTAGGCGATGAGAAACACCGGAATGGAGATGCCGAGCAACGAACCGCCCATGACGAGTCGGGCCAAAAAACTGCGCGGTCGGACGGCGCAGAACAGGCCGAGCGGAATCGAGAACAGGATGGTGAACAGCGCGGTGACGAACACCAGTTCGGCGGTGGCCGGAAACTTCTCGAGAATCTTTTTCAGGCTGGGTTCTTTATAGAAGTAGGAGGTCGGTAATTTGCCGCGCGCGGCGTTGCCGGCGAAGCGTCCGTATTGCACCAGCCAGGGATCGTTCAGGCCGAGTTCGTCGCGGATCCGTTCGCGTTCGACGTCGGACACCGCTTCGCCGGTCATCTCGCGTACCGGGTCGCCAAGGAAATCTTTAATCCCGAACGCCACCAAGCTGATCACAAACATGACCAGCAGCGCCTGCGCGGCGCGGTGGAGAAAGAAGGTGGCAAGAAAACGCATGGCATTGCTTTGGCAATGGAAGGTGGAAGATGGAAGGTGGAAGATGGAAGAATGGCGATGCTGTGAAGGAGATGCTGTGAAGGAGAGTTCGTGGGTTCCCGTAAGAAGCGGTCTGCGACCTGTAACCATTGGCGAACCCCAACCTCAGAAAACTAATGAAAGCCTTCCCCTTCGTCTTGTTCGCCGCCCTTCTGCTCGTCGGTCCCCTCCTTGCCGAACCCGAACCCGAACCCGACCCTTTGCCCGATGCTCTTGTTGGCTGGGAGATCTCTTCCGCCAAGGTGGCGGTCGAACACAAAATGGTCGATGGCAAGAAGGTGATTCATTCTTACATTGCCACGTACGATGTGAGATTCACGTTCGAGGACGTAGCTGGCATGTGCGAGAAGCTTGAGTACGACCGGGTCACCAAGAGCGTGAGCCTCAGCGGCAAGGCGAGGGTGGCGTTCGGCCGGGATGTATTGATGGGTGAACAAATCGTCTATGAGATCCCCACCGAAAAATGGTTTTCCGTGGGTGGCTGCGACAGCAAGATTCCGCTGCTGAAAAAGAAAAGATCGACCGGCTTGCCCATGCCGGGGTCGGGCTCGCCACGACCTTGAGTGGTCCACTTCGCTAACCCCAACCGACTGCTGGAAGCCCGGTACGACATTCGCGATGAACGGCCTGAGTTTTTGAAATTGAACAATTCCAAAATCTGGAGGGCGAGCGGCCTCGCGAGCCGTTTCTCGGAGTCGAACTGAAACAACTTTTCCGCGCGCCGTTGCGGTAGCCCGCGCCCGTTGTTTCATCTCAGTTCTACTGTTTAGAAAAGCCTCGCGGATAGTCGCTTGGGCGGGGGCGGCCTCCCACTTTTGCTAGGGGCAACACTACCCAGCTAGTTTGAACCGCGGAAAAACGCGGAAAAGCGCGGAATTTCGGGTTGGTCCAAGCAGCGAAACGCGAAGGAGGCGCGGTTCGGATCTTGAGTTCGGCCGTGTGGATTTAGTCGATTGCGAACGACGAATGTGGCAACGAAGCGGGCGTGATTCCAAGCCTCACCACGCTCCTTCAGGCCCCTGACCGCTACCCGCGGATTCTTGCCGAGTGCGCCATCGCCGAACGGCTGCGCCGCGTACCCGGCATCGAACTCCACCCGACCCTGTTCAACACGCCGTTCATTTACGGACCCGAGCCGGCGCGCGAGGCGATGAGCGGCCTCTACCGCGAATACATCGACACCGCGACAGCGGCGAATCTCCCGCTCCTGCTCACCGCGCCGACCTGGCGGCTCGACGCCGAACGCGTGGCCGCCGCCGGCGTGCCCAAAAGAATCAACACCGACGCGGTCAACTATCTCCGTGAGGTCCGCGACCGCTTTGCCGGTGATCCCTCGCTGCCGGTTCTGGTCGGCGCCTTGGTCGGACCGCGGCGCGATTGTTACCAGCCCGAACGCGCCCCGGGCGCCGATGAGGCGGCTGAGTTTCACGCCGCGCAAATCGACGAACTCGCCGCCACCGAGGCCGATTTTATGCTCGCGCAAACACTGCCGGCGGTCGGCGAGGCAATCGGCATCGCGCGGCGCATGGCGGCCACCGACAAGCCGTATCTGATCAGCTTTTGCGCCGGTGTGGATGGCCGCGTTCTGGATGGCACGCCGTTGGTTGAGGCGGTGGCGGCGGTTCGCGGCGACGCCAGTGTTGCGTCGCGTCCGCCGGTTGGCTTCATGGTGAACTGCACCCATCCCCGCTTTGTCATGGAGGTCAACCGCGGCGATAACCGTGGCGATGACTCCCCCATCCTCGGCATCCAAGCCAATGGTTCGTCAAAAAATGTCACCGCCTTGGAGGGTTCGGGCGCGACCGAAGCCGACCCGGTGGAGGACTGGGCCGCGGCGATGTTCGCGTTGCACCAACGGCATGGCGTGCGCGTTCTCGGCGGTTGTTGCGGCACCGGACTCGAACACATGGAAGCGCTGGCGCGCGGGCCGATGGGTTCTCGAACGGACGAGCCAGACTAGGAACTCAACCAGGATGATCGGGTGTCAGCCGGGTAAATAACAGGACCGAGGTGCTGGCCTGAACGAGGTCGCCGTCGCAGAGAATCGCTGGTTCGGAGAGGCGTGCTCCGTTCACCCATGTGCCGTTGCGCGAGCAATCGGAAATCCACGCTTGGCCCTCTTTTTGTTCGATGAGGAAATGCCGGCGGGAGAGTCCGGGGTCGCTGGTTTCAAGCGAGTCCCGACCGAACTCAAGCGAGGATTCCGTAAGCTGAAAAATCTGATGGGGCGATTCCGCTTGGACCAGAACCATCTCGGCGCCGACCGACTCGGGAATTTTCTCCAAAAGAAAGGCCGCGAGTTTCAGGCGCTTTTTCAAGTCGAGCTGGCCGCCTTCCGGGTACGCGGGAAGGTCGCCGATATCGCGCAGCAATTCTTCAATCGGTTCGGTCATCGGTCGACCCTGCGCAATAAAGCGATCTCTTCCTGCAAGGCTTGGCGGATGCGGTGGCAGATCTGATGGACATTGTTGGCCTCCATGCCTTGTCGCTGCGCCACCTCTTTGGCCGAAAAGCCCTTCATCGCAACGGATTCGAAAGCGTGCATGTTTTTTTCTGAAAACCGGCCTTGTTCGCGCAAGTTTAGTAGCGCCTGGGTGACCAGCGCGAATTGCCAATCCTTGTCCTCGTCAGGGCTGCCCTCGTCTCGGTAGAGCACTTCGGGGTTCTCGGTGAAAACGATCTGGCACTTGCCTTTGCGGCGTATCGCATCGGCAATCCGCCAACGCACTTTCTGGTGGAGAAACCCCCGGAATCGCCCCTTGTTGCGGTCGTAGACGAAGCCGCTCTCGAAGGCCTTCATCAGTGACATCATGGTCTCCTGAAGCACGTCATCAGCCTCGGAACGGTTGAGTCCTTTGCGTTGCGCGTAGGCGAGAATGGTGAGCCGGTAGGTGGCGAAAAAATCTTCCCAGTCCCCTTCATCCGGATCGTCGGACATGCGCCTCATCAAACTTGTTCGTGTATGCTCCATGGAAGATCTATAGCACAAAAATTGGAGTGCTTATGGTCTATTCTTCATCGCGAACGACGCGGAAGAAGCCGAGTGGCGTGGCCGTCGGCACCTCGAACTCTCCAAGGGTGAGGCCGGATGCGATCACCGTGAACGGGGAGTCAAGATCCGGCGCCATTTCGACACGGTAGCGCTTGCCGGGCTCCCCGTACCAGCGGAACTTCTCGGCAGGATTTATCCCCCGAGCCTGATCGTAAGCCGCACCGCTCGGTAACTGGTGATAACCGAAGCTAACAATGGCGTTCCCATCCGCGGACTCAAGTGTCACGGTTCGTTCGAAGGCAGTGGTCATGATGCTCCGCATTGGAAGATCCGCGACATTTATCCGAACGAGATAAGTGCCGGGTCCGAAAGACGACATATCAATGAGGTAATCCGAGTCGCTAAATCCGCTGTTTTCTGTGGTGCTGCTGGCGAGCGGTGTTCCGTCGGGTCGGAACACCGAGATGGAGATGATGTTACGGCCCGTCGTTAAAGCGTCGTCGTTGAAGATGCCGTCCTCGTTGAAGTCATCCCAGACCTCGCCGGAAATACTAAAGGCTGAGCCCGATGGCGTCACTATA
>Ga0209828_1002291_pt1 | contig 16012 bp, 11 predicted proteins | sample MaitaG_FD_187429 | JGI IMG/M metagenome (GOLD analysis project Ga0209828, IMG submission 187429) | Marine algal microbial communities from Maine, USA - Maine_Asex2 metaG (SPAdes) (version 2) | ecosystem: Host-associated > Algae > Red algae > Unclassified | place: Maine, USA | collected 2015-01-05 | reverse complement strand
CTTCGTAGAAAAAGCAGCCCGCGCGACTTTGATTGGTGATGTATTCGATGATGCAGCTACTGGTCAAGGACTACTAAATTATTTCCTCAGTGCGCTTAATAGTGGAGCCATCTCAGAAGAGGATGTCTTAAAAACAGGGCTGACACTAGAAGAAATTCGGAGCAGATCATTTAAGTTTATCTTGGATAATCGTGCTAAAGTGGGATAGTTAAATCTGACTATAGTCTCTTCCTGTCGGTAACGTAATGTTCTTAGACAAAATAATTTTTGCTGCTATACTCACTGCAATCTCCTCTGCGGTTTTACTATAAATATTAATACCAATCGGTGTATCAACATGTTGAATATCTTCTTCAGTAATTCCTTCTTGAGCCAGCTCTTTTTTTAGTTGTGTAATCTTTGCATCACTTCCCATCATACCAATATATGCAAAAGGCAAATTCCATAGTTCTTTTATGAGGACTTTATCATCACTGTACGAGTAGCTAGCGATGACGGCATAATCAGTCTGAGTTATGGTAATCGATTCTAAGACATCACTATAATTAATTCGTTTAAAACAAATTCCTTTTGATAGATTTTTGATCGTATTCAAGTCATCACGATTGTCAAATAAGTTAACTCGAAAACCTAATAAATTCATTTGATTTGACAATGCAACTCCTACGTGTCCTGCTCCAAAAATATGAATGTTAGAAATATGTTTCACTCTGATCAAACATTCAAATGACTGCTCATGATTTATAGTAATGGACTCTTGAAAATCTTCTTCTACAGACTCAGCGAGTCCATTTTCAGAAATGCTAATATCAATATCATTTCTAGCTACTTTCAACTTCTCAATCAATTGTTGATCAGATTGATCGACCGAAACTAATGCGACAATTTGTCGACCAGAACAAATAAGCCCAGACCGATTTTTTGCTTTTGTCTTATCATGAAATTGGAGTTTAATGATACCTTCTACTTGATTGTTAGCAAGTTTATGTTTTGCAAGTTCTATCAATTTGACTTCCATTATCCCACCACCGATCGTACCAGTAAATTCTCCAGATTCACTGACACCCATGCAAAATCCTTTTCGGCCTGGCGAGCTTCCTTGGCTATCTACAACAAAGATCAACATCGTTTTTAGTCCCGCAGAGATGCTTTCAGATATAAACTGCCATGTTCTCATTTAAATAAAATATCTATCGTGAATCGTAATCCACGCAAAATAATGATTGCTTTTAGTATCATCAATGATAACAAAAGATAAATTACGAAATATTACGATTTATAATCATATCACACTAAGAGTTCTCTAAATAGAATTGGTTAAACCACAAAGGCATAAAGCATATCAAAAATACCAGAAAAATATACCTTTATCTAACTTCCTCTATAGGTAGAATACCCAAACGGATTAATCAGTAAGGGTACATGATAATGTGTGTCATCAAAGACTTCAAAATCTATATCAACTTTTGGATAAAACCCTTTGATTTGAAGTGACTCAAAATATGCAGCGGTATCAAAACACATTTGATAATGACCTGCTTGTAATCTAATTCCGGGAGCAAGTAAATTAGCTATCCTTCCATCTTGATTTGTGATACCAATAGCGAGTGTAGAAAAGCCAGTCGCAGCTTTATGTTTTAGTCTAATGCAAATACCTTCACCTGGAATACCAACAGATGTATCTAATACATGAGTCGTGACATGACTTGCCTGATTCCAAAACCCTTCTTTCAGATCAAGTAATTTTTGTAATCTAAGCAGCGTAATTTTAAGCTGCTCTTCTTTAGCAATGTGGAGTTCTTCATGTTTCGAGTGCTTAAGTCTTTCAGTGATTAGTCGAGTCATTTCTTGAGCAGACTTTCCTGTCGCACAGACTAAAAAAACGAATCCGAATTTCTCTTTGTACTCTTTATTCAATGTCGCAAGAGTCTCTATGATCTCTATTGAAGCGGCAGAAGTCCCAGCTTGTTCATCACTCGCCCAATTTGCTGTAGATTCATATTTTTCTGAAAGACTTGTAAGGTCTCCAATTTCAGGATGATGAGAAAAAGCTTCCAAGACATCCTTTTCAACGCAAACATCTTCCCATACAGAAATCGCATGATCGAATAATTCTCGTTCATTAGCGGCTGGAGAAAATCCAGTAACTCGATCCACCCAAGTACTTGAGCCACAGCAGGCTTTTAATGAGTCTTTAATTTCACTTTCGCTTTTCTCTTGGAAGTCTTTTAAGGTGTATTTCATTGTATAAATTATAAGAGCAATGACCATCTACATTGCTTGCTATTATTTATAACTCAAAAATACAGCCAAATCATTAGAATGTACACACTTTTAGAAATGTCTTTGATGACTGCTGTGAATCTATGCAGTTCATTTGTTTATTCAATAATTTGGAAAATATAAACGCCCTCTATATCATCAATGCTTCAATGCTAAGAGAGCTGATATTGATATTCTTCGTGGCTTTGAATTTGAACCGTCCTGCCGGCTTGATTCATGATCTTGAACTTGATCTTGATTCTAAAATAAGCCCCAATTATGAATCAATGATAAACTTAATACCTAATTCTAAGTTAGCTCTAAGTCACACAACAGTATACAGGTATATAGAACTGACTCTGATAATAAACTTGAGCTCGCAATTTGAACTTGACAGCTGAACTTTTATATCAAACTTTTGAAGCGAAGTTTAATCCAAAATATAATATCCCCGCAATCAGAAACGAATCCATGAAATGCGCATGAGTTATTTGAAATAGTTCAAAATAAGTCATCATCCCAATTGATGAAGCGACTCCCCAACTCATCAATCCTTGCCAACCCCAAAGCGGTTAGCAATGATGATCTGGATAAAAATGTAGTGGATGTCACATGGATGGTCGATCCAACAAAGAATAAAGTCAAGAAAGAAGAACTTGGTAAATATTTTATACGCACGAGCCTAGATATGAAGGATGAGGTATTTGTATGGAATGCCTACAGCACCATAAAAATTAAAATCTGTAGTACACAAACTGAAATCCCCAAAACTAGAAATCCAGAATCGACGGGCTATTGGGTCGGGGTCGTGCGCAATGTAGGTTAACAAACTCTCCTCCTTCTACTACCTAATCTTTGTACGTGATCCTGACAGCCGACAGGCGGACTTTAAACTTGCCATTTGCACTTGATCTTGCCATTTGAACTTGATCTTGCCATTTGAACTGATCTTTGAATTTGAACTTGATCTTTGAATTTGAACTTGATCTTTGAATTTGATCTTGATCTTACCATTTGAATTTGATCTTTGAATTTGATCTTGATCTTTAAACTTGAACTTGATCTTTGAACTTGAACTTGATCTTTAAACTTGAACTTGATCTTTGAACTTGAACTTGATCTTTAAACTTGAACTTGATCTTTGAACTTGATCTTTGAACTTGAACTTGAACTTGATCTTTGAACTTGAATTTTAATCACTCCACTGGCGTCCCCTGCTCTATCCAACATCTTATTAAATCTCGCTCTTCTGGCGTAATCCCCGTTTTATTATTCTGTGGCATCGTTTTCGTGATGACGACTCGTTGCATAATCTCATCTCTCTTCTTGACCATGTCTTGAGGTGTATCATAGACGACTCCATTTGGCGGAGCAGTTAACACATCATCCGTCGGACTAGAGGAATGACAAGACACACATCGTTTTTGGAAGATCGTATACACTTCCGTGAAAGAGACTTCTTCGCATTCACCACCAATTTCTGTAGGAGCAGTTATAAAGACTGTGGACACCAACACCAATATTGCAATTGGCAATACCCAAACAGATTGCTGATGCTTTTCTTTAAGATTCAAATAATGTTTGACGCCAGCACTAGCAATTGTCAGCAATGCTAATATCAGCCAAGCATATTCATGACCAAAAGTGCTCGGAAAGTGATTACTAATCATGACAAAGAGCACTGGTAGTGTAAAATAATTATTATGAAATGATCGTAAGCCTGCAAAATTTCCTAAGGCTGGATCTAAAAAGCTTCCATCCTTTGTGGCCTGGACCATGGCTTTTTGAGCTGGAATAATAACAAAAAAAACATTCCCCGCCATGAAGGTGCCAATCAAAGCTCCAAAGTGTATATAAGCAGCTCGCGGAGAAAAAATACTTGTATAAAAAAATGCAAAGCCAATTAAAATGATAAACAAAGTGATCCCAAACCATAAAGGCTTTTTAAGTAATGGTGTCAAACTTAAAACATGATAAATGACATATCCGATTGCCAGTGACCCAATTCCAATCGCAGAAGCCATCCAGCCAGTGACATCCAATTTATTAGGATCAACAAGCATTGCCTCTGCATTAAAATAATAGACGACAAACATTAGTGCAAAACCGGTCAACCAAGTAAAGTAGGCCTCATACTTAAACCAATGAACGCCTTTGGGCATGACCTTAGGCGCTACTTGATATTTTTCTACAAACCAGAAGCCACCACCGTGGAGCATCCATATATCTCCTTTGAGTTCTGGCTTCTTGGCATTCTTTACCAAAGAATTTTCCATGAACACAAAAAAGAATGATGTCCCAATCCAAGCAATTCCGAAAGTGATATGCATCCACCTTACGACAATATTCATCCATTCATGAAGATGCCCTTGATAGAGGGTGCCTTCAAAATAAAAGTATGCAATACCAACCAACAATATCATGCTGATGACAATCCCTGCATAAATAAATCCAGAAGAATAACTCAATTTATCGTCGACAATATCTGCTTCTTTTTGAGTGACTGTAGATTTTCTATTTAACAAAAGGCTCTCTTTCAAACCAATAGATTCATGACTTGCCTGTGTTAATAAAATCAATATTAACAACACAGCAATAAATATAAACCCTAATATGATCTCAGTTCCTGTCACTTTGTATTCACTTCTTAATCAATCTTCCTTTATTCAAGAATTTAAACTGGCCATTCTCAAAAACGGTATGACCATTTACTATTGTTGCAATAACGTCTCCATATAATTCATGACCTAGATAAGGTGTGATTTTATGTTTGTGTTCGATCATATCCTCAGTGACCTGAAATGTAAACTCTGGATTCCATATACAGATATCTGCTCTTGCACCAATCTCTAATTTTCCAATGAACTGCTGTTTTAAAAATGAAGCAGGCTTTTCGGTTACAAGAGGAATAAATTGTTCTAACGATGCCTCACTCTTTAAAGACGTCCAACTTGCAGACAGCAAAAATTGAATACCTGAAATCCCACCCCATGCAGTCCGAAAGTCACCTGAGTCAAACGACTTCAAATTTGGTGGTGCTGGCGAATGATCCGTAGCGATAAAATTAATAACTCCATCTATTAAGGCTTTCTTAAGCTTGTGCTGAGTCTGCCTTTTCCTAATCGGAGGCGCACATTTTAATACCGTATCTCCGTCTTGAATATCTTCAGCAGCGAAAAACAAATAGTGCGGACAAGTCTCTACTGTAAATGGACTGCCTTTCTTTTTCATATCGATAATCCACGACAATATCTCTTCCGAAGCCAAATGAACAATGTGCGCTTTGCAATTGTATTTGGTACACAAATTTACAAACTGCCTGATCGCTTCATTCTCCCATTCCTTAGGCCGTGATTGTAAATAGTCAGCATACTTTATCCATTTGTCAGCTTTAATTAAAGGTGCAGGAAGCGTATCTAACTCGCAATGCGCCAAGACAGGAATTTCTTCTCCAGAAAAATCCTTCATCAACAATTCCAAGTTATCTAATTGGATATTTGGAAATTCTTCAAGCCCAGAGTCTGATATAAATACCTTGACGCCCAAACATCCTGCATCCAGTAATTCATGTATGTCTTTTATATCTTGACCAATTCCACCAGCCCAAAAACCACAATTCACATGTCGTTTTCCTTCGGTAGCATTTATCTTGTTTTGGAATGCTTTCACATGCGTCACAACAGGACTAGAATTCAATGGCATGTCCACAATCGTTGTTGTCCCACCTCTGGCAGCTGCCTTTGTCCCGGTGTCAAAACCTTCCCATTCTGTTCGACCTGGTTCATTAATATGGACATGAACATCTATGACTCCAGGCATGATGATGTGATCTCCATAGTCTTTAGCTCCATGTTCCTTTTCATCAGATATAGACGTGATCTTCCCACCTTTAACAGTTAGTGTTGCTGGAATGAGAGAACCATTTATCCAAACTCGTTTGCTATATATCTGTTTTTTCAAATCATATTAAAATTTGCAAGTCACAAAAGTATTTGGAAGGAGTTATCATTTCAACAAGCTCCAAGGTTCATAAAACTACCTCACCATACAATCCCATCAAAACCTTCTCCGCTGTCATCGGTGCATCATACTCCATCTCAGCTTTTGGATTAAATGATAGAATCGCATTATACAAAGCAAAATAGGCACCGATCCCATACATCAGTGGAGGTTCGCCTACAGCCTTAGATTTATAAATCGCGAGATCAGCACCTTCTGCATCTAAGTATTTGACATCTACTTTTTTAGGAACAGAATAAATATCTGGCACTTTATAATTGGCTAAATTCCCAGATTTCAACTGCCCTTTTTCATTATAGATTAACTCTTCTAATGTCATCCAACCGATACCTTGTACAAGTCCGCCTTCTATCTGTCCTAAGTCCACAAGTTCATTCATACTAGCTCCAAAGTCATGGACAATTTGAACAGCATCGAATTCATAATTTCCACGAAGACAATCAACTGTACAAGTGAATATAGCAGTGCCATACACATGATATGCAAATGGATGACCTTTAGATGTTTTTGTATCAAAGTGAATTTTAGGCGTAGCGTAATGGCCTTTCGCACTGAGATTAATTCTTTTCGAAAATGCCAATTGGATGAGCTCCTCCCATGTCATGCCTTGTTTAGAATCGTAATGGCTCACCGTGCCGTTTTCGTAATCCAAAGAATCATGAGCACAAGACCATTCCTTAGCCAAGAATGCGTTCAATCTATCTAAAATTTGTTGACAAGCATCTTGTAAAGCTTTTCCATTTAGGTCTGCGGTAGCTGATGCAGCTGAAGGTGAAGTATTGGCAACTCTAGTGGTATTGGTTGTTTCTAGTTTTACATTTGACGGATCAACTCCAAAACTTCGCGCTGCGACCTGGATCATTTTCGAACTGACGCCTTGCCCCATTTCTACAGCACCTGTACTGATACCGATGCTCCCATCACTATACACATGGACAAGAGCTCGAGCATTATTCATCATCGTATTGGTGAATGAAATACCAAAACAAATAGGCATAAAGGCAATCCCTTTTTTCTTGGTCTGATGAGTTGCATTAAATTCTTTGACCTCAGTTTCCAGTGAGTAGAAATCATATTCCTCCTTTGCTTGATCCCAACATCTAGTCGCTTCACAGTCTTCAGCAATTTGCCCATAAGGAAATTCTGCACCTTCGAAAAGTAAATTTTTTGATTGTATATCTATAGCCGACATCTTCATCTCACGAGCTGCTCGATGGATGGCAGCTTCTATCACAAACATCCCTTGCGGTCCTCCAAAACCTCGAAAGGCTGTATTCGGTGGTACATTAGTTTTGCAGGAATATGCATTCAAATTAACATGAGGAATGTAATAAGAATTCGTCCCATGAAAAAGAGTTCGCTGTAGTACGGCTGGAGACAGATCCGCTGCAGCTCCGCCATTTTGATAATAGTCTGCTTCGTAAGCTAATATTTTTCCGTCTTCATCTAAGCCGATTTTATAGTGACTTGTATAGGGATGGCGTTTTCCTGTCATCCGTAAATCTTCTCCTCTTTCCAGAATATATTTTACTGGCTTATTCAATATTGTGGCGGCCAAGGCAACTATTGCCGCCCATGGTGATGCTTGGTCTTCCTTGCCTCCAAAGCCTCCACCTATTCTATTGACATCCACTTCTATTTGATTCATTGAGACTCCCAATATTCTTGATATTGTGCGCTGGACGGCGGTTGGACCTTGAGTCGAACTATATACTTTCAAGGCCCCGTTTCCTTGAGGAATTGCGTATGCACCCTGTGTCTCTAAATAGACATGTTCTTGCCCGCCGGAGTATGCTTTCCCTTCGAAAACGTGAGCACAATTTTTAAAAGCATCTTTTGTATTTCCTGATTCGAAATGTAAAGGCGAGCTTAGAAATTGGCCTTTTTCATAAGCAATGACTGGATCAGTAATCACTGCCTTTTCTACATATTCAACTGTAATGAGTGCGCAGGCTTTATGAGCAATGATATCTGTTTCAGCAACGACGATTAGAATCGGCATCCCAATAAAGTGAACTTCTGTAGAAGCCAATAATTCTTCATCAGCAATGATGCCTCCGATCTGATTTTCTCCTGGAATGTCTGAATGTGAAATAATGCGATGCACGCCTTCCATCTTTTTAGCTGCAGAAAAATCGATTGAATTAATATGTGCGTGAGCAACTGACGAAGCAAATACTTTAGCAAATAATGTTCCTGCTAATTCTGGCATGTCATCGAGATATTGAGTTCGCCCTGTCACATGAAGCGGCGCATCAATATTCAAGGATTTTTGTGGCTTTTGTTTGGTTGGATTTTTTGTCAAACTGCGATTAAGGTTTTGATGGAATAAATGCATGGGTCAATACTTAAAAACTGAGCAAGTACAAGTTGGCGAGCTAAGGTTCGTTTGTAACTCTCAGATCCTCGGGCATCACTTATTGGTGAAATTTCTGTTTGAAGAATGTCTAAGGCCTCATCTATTAATTCTTTTGTCAATGTTTTGCCAGCTAAAAACGAAGAGAGTTTTGATAAATAAGTTGGAATCGGCCCGACACCACCAATTGAAAAATGACTACTTGTCATCTGCTTGTTTTCTATTTCAATTTGAGATGCAACATTAACACTTGCGATATCAAAATATTTACGCTGACTTACTTTTTCAAAATGAAAAACTGATTTATCAGAAGGAATGTCGAACTGAATAGAATCTAACAGTTCACCTTCATGCAAGTCAATGACTTTATAAGATTTATAGAAATCTTTAAGTTGAATTTGTCTGGTATGATTTTTCTTTTTTAATGTGATACGACTATTCAATGCGAGAAGTAAAACTGTAAAATCTCCTATGGGTGATGCATTGATTAGATTACCTCCAATAGTCGCCATATTTCTAATCTGAGTAGATGATAACAACTTAAAAATATAATCGGAGTCTGGTAAAACTTGATTAAACTTTGTGGAGTGATATAGATCTCCCATTGTCATAGAAGCACCAAAAGAACACTCTCCATTTTCAATAGAGATTTCTTTCATCTTCGAATTATCATACACTGCATGAATATCAGTTTTATACATGTCGATTGGCTTTTGCACATACAAATCTGTGCCACCACCGACAGTTTTAATTCCAGCTGAACTGGCTTCATGTTGGACAAGACTAGTTACTTTATGAGTAACAGTTCTGAAATATGTTGGTAAAAACCCAAGCTCACACAATCTTTCAATCTTACGATCAGACGCTTCCTTTATTACTTTTTCTAATATAATGGAGGCGGCTCTTTCTATACTTTTGTAGCCAGTGCACCGACAAATATTGCCATCAATAGACCCTACAATTCCTTCCATTGTCAAAGGAAGTTTTGATAATAAATAGCCGGATAATGAGACAACAAATCCAGGTGTGCAAAAGCCACATTGCGTACCATATTCATTGACCATGGCTTGCTGAATTGGTGTGAGAGCAGTCATATTCAGTCCCTCGATTGTGACTACATGTTTGCCTTGAGCATTTGCAATCGGCATGATACAAGAAGTCATAGATTGATATTCTATTGTACCATTTATCAATGTTCCGACCAGAACAGAGCATGCACCACACTCTCCTTCTTTACAAACCAACTTCGATCCTGTGAGATGCTGATGCTTTCTAATAAAGTCAAGCATGGCAACACCACCATTGACTGGAGTTGATATTTTCTGATCATTAAGAATAAATTCAATCACAATATTAGTATTCTGTTTTATCAATTTTCTCTTGCCATTCATGAAAGACTTTCACTCCTTCATCTCGACTGACTTGGTCTGTTTTGATCTGTCTCTCATCTAGAGGTAAAGGAATTTCTTTATAAATATGATCATCATCAAAGCCAATATAAGCTGCATCTTCTCGACTGCATGCAAATACAATTCTAACTGGCCGTGCCCAGTAAATCGCACCGAGACACATGGGACAAGGTTCGCAGGATGTATAGATCGTACAGCCTTCAAGTTGAAAATCTTTGATATTCTTGCAGGCATTCCTGATAGCAACGACTTCGGCATGAGCAGTTGGATCATTTGTACTCGTCACTTGATTATTACCTTCACCGATGATCTCACCTTTACTATTCACTATAATAGCTCCAAAGGGTCCGCCATCTCCAGATTTCATACCGATTCGAGCTAATTCTATTGCTCGCTTGATATAATATTCGTCACTATGATCCATGTTTAAGATTTTCTTCTAATCGAAATAATAAGGCAAATTTATGAAATTTGGCTTATCTCAATCAATTTTGATTTATCTGCTTCAATGAATATAAAAAACGGGTTTTGTTCAGCAATAGCATATGTTTTAAAATAATATAATAATTAGGCAAATTAGACTAAAATATAGCTCTATTTTATTACATTGTGCCTAATGGTAACTGTATAAAATATGATTAGAATCACCAGTCTATATATCTACTTTAAGGTTCTGTGTTTATAAACTAACCACTTTAGGCATGAAAAAAACAAGAGATAAGATTATATCTATAGCTACTGAAGAGTTTAACGCTAGAGGTTATGCATCTGTAAATCTTAGAGAACTATCTGAAATCATTGGCTTAAGTCGCGGTAACCTCACTTATCATTTTAAAGATAAAGAAGCTTTGCTCGAGGCGATTGTCAATGAAATGTGGGATAATATTGCAACTAATATGTCTAAAACATTGCAAATTCCATCTTTTGAGAACATGCACATACGGACTAAACTGTATTACGAATTTCAGAAAAAATACTCCTTTATATTTTTAGATATTCATGTCCAGACTCACCCTGTGGTTCGTGATAGATTTAAATCAATGATCAAGCAAACCATTGATAATTATACTCAAATGATTGGGCTAGGCATTCAAATAGGTACAGTAAAAAAAGAAAAAGTTCCTGGTACATATAAGAGTTTAGTTCATGCCTTGTGGATGACTAGTTTCTATAGGCTATCTCAATGCCAGACAAGAGACATAAGTAATAAGAAGGATTCTGAAATATTAGTATGGGGATTAATCTTGCCTCATCTCACTGAAAAAGGACTTAAAGGCTTTACCGATTATTTTGGTGAAAATTATTATGATCAACTCGGAGAATCGTTCGATGTGAAAGAACATGCCTTTGTTACTTTCTAACATGAATTAAACATGAATTAAACATTAACTGAAAAATTACCATGCCTTTAAAAATATCTTACCTCATTTTGATAAGCTTCATCTGTTTGGCAGCTTGTAAACAAGAAGTAAACCTGACGACCACTGCACCAGCGAATGAAATCCAGCATCATCCCTTAGATAGCATTGCAGATAAAGTCACTAAAAGAAATTGGTTGCGGCCTCCTTTCAAATACTGGGGAATCAAAAATGTAGACAAACTATTTGATACGAATCCTATCGCGAAAGGAAACAAACCATCAGAACTTATTAATAAAGCTGTTTCTTTAGAGAGTATAAAAATCGAACAATTTGATGGTAAAACCTATGGCTTCATCGAGCATTTAGATTCAAATCGGACTGATGGCTTTTTAGTCCTTCATGAAGGTAAGATCGCCTTTGAAAAATACTTCGAAAACATGACCGCATCTAGCCCGCACAATTGGTTCTCTATGTCTAAATCCCTCACTGGAATCACTGCTGACATCTTAGCCGCAGAAGGTAAGATTGACATGCAACAACAAGTATTACATTATCTACCAGAATTAAAAGGAACAGCATGGGAAGGCGCAACAGTGGAAATGGTATCAGACATGCTTGTCGGTATCAATTACAGCGAAGTGTATAATGATCCAAAATCTGATGCTTATAAATTTGCTAAAGTACTAGGATTCGTAGATGTACCTGGCCCACCCTCTCCATTTAAAAATATACTTGAATATTTCAAGTCAATTAAAAAAGGCCTAGACCATGATGAATTGTTTCACTATGTAAGTCTGAATACAGAATTGTTAAGTATTATTTCAGAAAAAGTTACTGGCAAAAAAATGTCTCAATTGATGAGCGAAAAAGTATGGTCAAAGATCGGCGCTGAGCATGATGCCTTTGTTGTCAAAAATTCAGGAGGGCACGAATTAGTCAGCGCAGCTATTAATTCCACCTTACGAGATGCTGGACGTTTTGGACAAATGATCTTAGATAATGGGTATTATAATGGTCAGCAGATTGTACCTAAGGAAGTTATCAATCACATCAAAGCTGGTGGTAGTATTGAAAAATTTGCAGGCTCTAAAAGAGGCAAGCAGTTTAAAGATTTCTCTTACACTCGCCAGTGGTGGCATACAGATAATAATGCATTTTTTGCAAAAGGATTATTTGGGCAGTGGATCTATATTGACTCAGATAATGAACTGGTGATTGTAAAATTTACAACTGCTGATATACCGACATCCACAGAGTATGATTGGATAAATAATATGAATTTAATGAATGAAATCGTAAAACATTTCGCGGAAGCATAAACATACCAAGTGCACTTAAAATTGACTCTTTATTCGCTGTTTATTTTATTAATTTCTTCATTGAAAATACTCGCCATATCTAAGTTCCGACGACTCTCGATGAGTCGCCAGACTCTCGGAGATACGACTGTGTTTTTCGCCTCGATCTTTAAAAAAAGACTAGCAAATAAACAGCTCAATCTCAAGTGCGTTTGGTATATAAAACTGATTAAAATTATAACGCTAACTTATTGAAGAATCACTTCAAAATATTAAAATAAAAAACTGGATGGAAAAATATTTTTTTACTGAGGAGCATAAATTATTCAGACAAAGTTTTAGAGATTTCTTAGAAAAGGAAGTCCGACCTAATATCGATCAATGGGAAGCAGATGGGCAGGTACCAAGAGAAATCTATAAGAAGTTTGGCGAAATGGGTTTTATGGGATTGACATATCCTGAAAAATATGGCGGCATGGGAATGGATGTGTTTTACGCCGTCATATTCTCAGAGGAAATGACTCGGATGAACTCTGGAGGTTTTAGCACTTCTATAGGTGCTCATGCTGGTCTGGCCCTAGCACACATCAATGGGGAAGGCAGTGAAGAGCAGAAAGAAAAATACATGCCTGCTGGTCTGAAAGGAGAGCTGATCGGTTGCTTAGCCATCACAGAACCGCAAGGTGGATCTGACGTAGCATCACTAAGTACGACTGCAGTAAAAGATGGAGACGAATATGTCATCAATGGATCTAAGACTTTTATATCCAACGGTGTACTGAGTGATTACATAGTCGCAGCAGTGCGTACTGGAGAAAAAGGCCACAATGGAATCAGCATGATCATCATCGAACGCGATAGACCAGGTGTAAGTGCCACTGCACTTAAAAAATTAGGCTGGCATGCATCCGATACAGGAGAAATTGCATTTGACAATGTCAGGGTTCCTAAAGAAAATTTATTAGGTAGTGAAAATGCGGGATTTCTATATATCATGCAGCACTTTGCTTCAGAGCGATTGGCTATGGCATTGATAGGTGTTTCCCAAGCCCAACTTGCTATTGATCTTGCATTAAGCTACATGGCGGAACGAGAAGTCTTTGGCAAAAAAATAAATCGGTTTCAAGTACTCAGGCATCGTATTGCGCAAATGTCAAGTGAAGTCTTGTCGACCAAAACTTTCATTTATACTCTATATAAACAATATAGTGAAGGGGATTACATCATCAAAGAAGCAGCGATGGCCAAACTACTTGGCACCCAACTAAGCGATAAGGTTTGCTATGAATGCATGCGCTTTTTTGGCGGTTATGGCTATATGGAAAGCTATCCAATGGCAAGGCTGCTTCGCGATAGTCAGTTAGGCACAATTGGTGGTGGCACTTCAGAAGTACTTTGTGAGATCATTGCCAAAATGACGATAGATGCAAAATCCTATAGCGCAACAACCAAACATTAAAAATGAAAGAACATAAAACCATAGGATCAAGGACACCTATTATCATTGGTGTTGGTCAAGTTTTGGAATCTGTCCCAGAAGATTTACTCACTTCATCCTCACATGCTGACTTAGCTGCAAAAGCAGCAATGGAAGCCATAAAAGACGCTGAGGTAGATGACTTAATCAAACAAATAGATGTGATCGCAGGGGTCAAGACCTTTTCTGATTCTTCTCCGATGCATCAGGCGAAGACTGGCAGAACAAATAATTTCCCAAGATCTATTGCTGAGAGAATTGGTGCCGATACTGTTTATGCTATTTATGATTCTGTAGGTGGCGACTCTCCTCAAAAATTGGTATCGGAGATGGCGGAAAAGCTTTCTAATGGACAGCATGAGATGGCCTTATTGGTAGGTGGCGAAGCCATTGCCAATGCCAAGGCATCTACAAAACAAAAAATTAAGTTAGACTGGTCAGAGGATATTTCGGGTCAACTAGAAAACCGAGGCCGATTAGGTAAACACATAATTACCGCTGAAGAAACAAAACACATGGTGATGATGCCAATGCAATTCTATGCTCTAATGGAAAATGCATTGCGCAGAGAGTTAGATCAGGATTTAAATAGTTACACCCAAGAGATTGGTGAAGACCTTGCAGCACTATCAAAGATAGCAGCACAAAACCCTTATGCTGTAGATAGACAAGAATATGATTCTTCAGCAATTACTGAAATAACTGAACGCAATCCGTTGATCATCGCTCCTTATACCAAAAAAATGATTGCTAAAGACAGAGTCAATCAAGGAGCTGCTGTCTTAATGACTACCGTAGGCAAAGCCAAAGCACTTGGTATAGATCAATCTAAATGGATCTACTTACATAGCTATAGTTATGTTTCTGAAGAAGTACTTTTAAAAAGGAAAAGCATTGGCAAATCCAAGGCCATGGAATTAGCAATTAAAGGTGCTATGTCGAATTGCAATATAGATGCTACAGGCCTCAAGCATCTGGATATGTATAGTTGTTTTCCAATAGTCATTCGCGAAGCTAAGCGTATTCTAAATTTAGATAAAGATGATCCTAGACAACTAACTGTGACGGGAGGTCTACCCTTTTTCGGTGGACCAGGAAATAATTATTCAATGCACGCCATTGCCTCTATGGTAGAAAAGTTGCGCGCAGACCATAGTAGCTATGGTTTGGTCTATGCCAATGGAGGATGGATGTCAAAACATGCTGTGGGTATTTATTCTGCTACAGCTCCTTCTGGAGAATGGAAAGCATGTAACAGTGAAAACCTTCAACAAGAAGTAGATGATCAGCATCATCCAGAGATATGTCGACGTCCAAACGGAGAGGCTATTTTAGAAACGTATACAATCCATTATTTCAAAGGCTTTCCGATGAAAGCTATTGTTATTGGAAGAATGAAAAATAATGACCAACGATTTTATGCGACTACCTCGATGGCTGACATAGAGACTGTAAAATCTATCGTCGAGAATGATCCGCTTGGTGCAAAAATCTTTGTCGAATATGACCCGCGTGGTAATCGCTTTGCATTTAAAAATGAGGATTTAGCAAAGTATAGACCGCAAATCATTGATACATTTAGAGAGAAGTATAAATTCTGTACAGTCGAAAGAGAGGGTTGGATCTTGAAAGTTACGATCAACCGGCCAGATGTCCGCAACGCTCTACATCCACCCGCCAATGAGGAACTTGCCGGAGTCTTTAATGCCTTCGAGAAAGATGCCGATCTGAGAGTGGCTATCCTTACTGGCGAAGGCAATGAATCTTTCTGCGCAGGAAATGACATTAAACATATGGCTGCTGGTAATCCTATGTATATTCCAGAAATG
>Ga0209828_1002290_pt1 | contig 16015 bp, 8 predicted proteins | sample MaitaG_FD_187429 | JGI IMG/M metagenome (GOLD analysis project Ga0209828, IMG submission 187429) | Marine algal microbial communities from Maine, USA - Maine_Asex2 metaG (SPAdes) (version 2) | ecosystem: Host-associated > Algae > Red algae > Unclassified | place: Maine, USA | collected 2015-01-05 | reverse complement strand
AATAATCGGGAGACTACAACCTGTAATCAATGCCGGAAATCCTGAACCCGCAACGATTGAAAAAGAAAATTTGCTGAAATCATTCATGGATAAGTATGAAGCATCGACAGGAGCAGTTTTTGATGCCGGGGCAGACGGTTTGCTGGGAGAATCACGACGGGAATTCATAGCGTCTTACCAAACAGTACTGAAGGATCATGAAGCGATACTCGCGGTTGGAGGCACAGATTCTTTCGTACCGGCATACTTTCGATCTGAACTGCTTGCGCAATTTAACGAGCGCCTTGGCGGTAGAGTCAAAGGATACGCGACTAATCGTGAAGAGGATTTACTCAATCCAGACTGGAGTATAGATGCGCTGATGGACTACTCCCTGTTCGCCTATTACATACAGGAGCGACTTGAACAGCAGGAAAAGGGGCAAGTTCTGGAGAGCGTGGCAGGCCGCGTTGTAGGATATTACCCCATGACATTAAAGCAAAGCTGCGTCACATGCCACGCCCGGCAGGGATTAGATCAGGAAGTAGGAGGCTATGGTGGTGCTTTGGTGACAGAAGTCATGCTGGAATAGAAAAAACCCACTAACCACAAATGATCTATACGCTTGGCTTGTTTGCTTGTTTGCTTGTTTGCTAACGAAAATAAAACTATTTCGAAGAATAGAAATTATGTACGCAATATCACTAGGTATCAGAGCAAAATTGCTGGCTGCATTCGGTCTTGTATTAGCAACTACGCTTATCGCTAGTGGTATTGGTTTCTTGTCTTATGATCGAGTATCTGAGTCATTGCTGTCCATCACTCAGAAGTATGTTCCGCAGATGGACGAGTCCATGAATCTTGCGCAACTGGCATCCGAAGTTGGGGCTCGTGTTCCACTTGTAGCATCCTCAGATACTCCACAGGACATAGACAGGGAATACAACCAGATACTTGTGCTTCTTGAGCGATCACAGAAGATTCTTAACGAACGACTTGATCGTGGAGAGAATGTGGAAACCACGCAAGCTGAACTTATGAGCATCAAGGAGCGTATTTCCGGAGTCGATGAAGTTCATCAATTTTCTAGCGAACGCGTCAATACAGCATCGGATATTAGCAATTTGTTATCTGAGCTGTCATCTCTGGTCTTGCTGGCTGATAACACAATGCTCGAAGGCATTGGTGTTGCGAGTGCAGAATTCTATGCACTGGCACAGCAGATAACCGAAACAAACAGCGAGACGATAGACGAGCTTCTGAATTTACATCTCACACCTATGATCAACGCAATTCGTGTTGACAATGCAGCACGTGACCTTGTAAAGCATCTGAGTCAGGCGGCCTCTGGACGTACAAATAGACCTATAAAAAATGATCAACGCAGTGCACTGCGTCTAAGCAAAAAGTTGAATGCTCTGAACAGTAAACTTGATGCCGGGTATTTTAAAAATCCGTCTGAATATGAAAATTTCAACAGACGATTGAGTGAATTATCCAATGAAAACTCACCCGTATTCGATCAATCTTCAAACCTGTCAGACCAGCGAGAACAGGTCGAAACACTGACCGAACTCTCCGAGCTTGAAGACAATATTACCAACGCATTGAAGTCAACGATTCACAGAGGATTCATGGAGGCATTTGTCAAGGGTGAGGAGCTGGACAGGCACGTAAAAGTCGAATTCCCGCAGTTGATGAACGATGGGGTCGCTGAGATGATGGCGTTGTTCCAACTACGTGCTGAAATCAACACGATGTCCAGCGCTGTGGTACAGGCGGTTAATGCCATGGATAGTAAAACTCTGGAACCGATCCGTGACCGGTTCAGAGTAGCATCAACGAATGCAGCAACAGCGTTGTCGTTAGTGAGGGCCAGCCCGCAGATGGAAGTTGTTTCCTATCAATACGACAAGCTTAGATCTTATGGAGAGGGAGCCGGAAATGTTTTCAATCTGCGGCTGGCAGAGCTAGAGGCTATTACTCGCATAAGCATACTTAAAGATCAATTGATGTCAAGTCAGGCAGAGACGGTGAATAGCCTAGTAAACAATGTTGGATTGAGTAGAGAGCAGGTAGATGTGGCTAGTCAGTCAGTAACATCACTGATAACCTCAAGTCGATATCAGTTGTTGTTTGTATCAGCGCTCAGTGTGATGATCACCATACTTGTCTATTGGTTACTGATTTCAAAACACATACTATCGCGACTAATGTCTACCATCAAAGCGCTTCGGCTACTGGCTGATGGACAATATGAAGTAACTGTGAATGCCAGAGGGGATGACGAGCTGGCAGATTTGGCCAGAACAGTTGAAGTATTCCGCTGTGGTTCATTAAAAGCACAACAACTGGAACTTCAACGACAAAGAGTTGAAGATGAACTCAAAGTTCAACAAGTACAAAAAACCGAAGCAGATCATATAACGCAGCGGGAGCAGTTAGAACGCCATCGAGTTGAACAAGAAGATGCCAAACGTGCTCAAGAGGCAGCTGACGAACTACAAAGCAGAGTTGACGCGTTGCTTGTTGCAGTCAGTGCAGCAGCAGCAGGGGACCTCAGCTACCCCATAGACTCGCAAGGCGATGATTTAGCGGGACAAATGGGCCGAGCTCTCAGCACACTTTTTGCCGAACTCCACGGTAGCATGTTTAGTATAAACACGAGCTCTAACGAGCTGGCCAAAGCATCAAAACAGCTAAATACACTATCAGTCTCGCTTAAGGACAGCGCAATCGTCAATACACAAAGCGCAGATGATGCTTCTGCCCTGGCCGGCGAGGTTGGCTTAGGCATCAGTAGCGTGGCAGGGGCAACTGAACAACTCAGCTCATCAATTTCAGAAATAGCTCGTAATACTACCGAAGTAGAATCAGTTGCAAAGGAAGCTGTTGAACTGGCTGATACAACTAACTGCACTGTCGGCAAACTTTCAGAAAGCAGTAAAAGCATAAGCTCGGTCATAAAGGTTATCACCTCAATCGCCGAGCAGACAAATCTTTTAGCATTAAATGCCACAATTGAAGCTGCACGTGCAGGAGACGCTGGAAAAGGGTTTGCTGTAGTCGCAAACGAGGTGAAGGAGCTTGCCAAGGAGACTGCATCCGCAACTGAACAGATAGAATTGCGCATCGGCCACATACAACAAGACACAGATAGCGCCGTCCATGCCATACACTCCATCGGCGAAATTATTTCACGAATAAGTGACATTCAATCGGGCGTTGTATTTGCCATAGATGAACAGAAGAATGTTACTAAAGAAATAAGTCGAGCGGTTACTGACGTATCCAATGGCAGCACGGCCATATCAGCGCTCATTAATTCCATGTCGAACAAGGCAATGGAAAACAAACAAGCATCAGACGAGATCTATCAATCAGCGGAAGAACTCTCCGGTACAGCAGTAGGTTTGCAAACGCTGGTCAAGCGATTCGCAAAGGATAAGAACACAATACGGGTATAGAACTTGTGAGTTGCTAACGTTGCTAACAACAATACTAGGCTGACAATTGCGACCTCACAAAGTGCGCTCGATACTTATCTCAATAAATCCAAGTCGAGTAGGTGATATTGCGATATCTGTCTCGGTGATAGACCACCGAGGTACAGTCATGTTAGTAGTTCTTGAATTCGTGAACGATTGCTCGAAAGATAGCGGCGAGGGGTTAGATAGCCCGGCAGACACTGCATAAGTATCAATAATTTTCGCAAGGATCAGGGTAATTCACATTAAGCGACATTGAAATTCGCCGCTAACCAGTTTACCACTCTGCGGATCCACCCAACAGACCTGGCACATGCCAAAGTATCCTGCCACGATTGCGGTGTTGACGGATGAATACGTCGACTACCGGCAACTGCTTGTCGATCATATTGCAGCCGTTTTCCATGACGCCGGCTTCGGTACCCTGTGCGTAGCTGGAAGAGAGCTGGACCCCTGCCCCGAAACTGACAGCAAGCACGTTGTGTGCAATAACGTCTACAGGAGTGTGGAGCAATACCCCCTTCAAGGCCTGATTGTGCTCACCGGCGCTATAGGCAGCAATGCCGAGGTATCAAGACTAGCGCAATTCACCAGACGCTACGACCATTTACCTGTCATCAGTGTTGGATTGGAAGTACCAGGTATCACCAGCCTGGTTCTGGAGGAATCCCACTGCATGTATCAGCTTATGGAGCATGTAGTAGCGTCAACAGCCAAGAGTATATTCGTTTTTGTACGTGGTTTTCCACAAGACCCATACTCGCTACGTCGAGAATCCATCTTCCGCTCGGTTCTTGCCAGACACGGCTACCCGGAAGAGAATCTGTTGTTTGTTGATGGCAACTACAACCAGCTGGATACTCACAATAGCGTCTCAAGGTTGCTCAGCCAGAGACATGATATCGGCGCTATCGTTTCAGCAAACGACATGATGGCTGTGGGCGTGGTTAGGGCTATAAGTTCCATGGGTCTGCGGGTACCTATGGATATTCTAGTGACAGGGTTTGACGACACCAGTCACGCCACTCAGGTGTCTCCCGCTCTGACCACAGTCAGACAGCGACTAGCCACCCTGTCTACAAGAGGTGCTGAACTATTACTCGAGAAAATCGACAAAAAACACCATGGGTATACTGAGCAAACAGACACTCCTGTAACGCTGGAGAAAATCAGAAGTGAATTGATCATTCGCGGATCCACTGGTAAGAATCGACAGCCGACCTCTTTATCGAACAGTTTTAGCGCTGATGTTTTGTATCAAAAACTCAGCGAATCGATGATTGGTCTGATCACACCAGACTATGCAGACATAAAAGAAATTAATGCACATTTGTTACAAACACTGGTCAATGGCACTGCAGATCTGGAAACTTGCCTGACAACACTGTTCGATTTGAACGACAGTAAACAGCACATCCACTGGTGGAACAATTTATGTCATCAGATAGAGGCAGTAGCTAAGCCTATGCTGCTACACAGTAGTAGATCCGTTAACTGGACTCTGATTACCAGCGCACTTGCACAAATAAGGGAACGTGTCTGGATCATAAGCATGGATCAACAGTTTGAGCAACAACTCCAGCAGAAAAAACGCATGAGCATGCAGCTGCGGATGAGCTCTTGCACAACACTATCGGAAATAGTAGAAACACTGAGTGACTGGTCAGTGTCAATGGGCGTCAAACGTGGCTTTCTGATTCGCTACGAGAAACCTGAACCGTTTCCTGATGACAAAGTACAGTTGATTTATACAAACCAGAACGGGCATATCGATTCTCACCAAGTCATACTGTTTTCTGCAAAAGACATTCTGCCGCAACAGTTGCAATATGAATTATGTACAGGGTTACTGATACTGAATCCGATCTACGCTGGGCCCAACCTGTTCGGATACCTGCTGCTTGATCCCTCTGGACTGGAGTTTCTCAATATTGACAGTGCAGTTCAGAGTATCGGTAATGCCATGCAGACCCAGCACCTGATCCAACAGATGGAACTGCAGGCAGTTCACCTGAAAAACGTCAATCAGGAACTCTATCAATCAGCAAACTTTGACGGACTAACAGGCTTATCGAACAGGGTGCATTTTCACAAGCGTCTGCAAGGTTGCTGTGATCAGGCGCGACAAAATAGCCGAAAACTGACGGTAATGTTCATCGATCTTGACGGATTCAAGCTAGTAAATGATACGTTGGGTCATAGCGCAGGCGACGATCTACTGAGAATTGTCGGACAGCGACTAGAACAATCGGTTTCAGTGATTGCAGGAGCACGAGGAAGCACTGCACGCCTCGGGGGAGATGAATTTACCGTACTGCTGGAGAACAGCGATGATGCCAAGAAGATCACTTCTCTGGCTCAGAAAATCCTCGATGAGCTGTCTCAACCCATCTATGTTTTAACGCGGTTTGTCAACATTTCAGCAAGCATCGGCGTAGCAACCTTCCCACAAGATGGCGCAGATGTAGAAACGCTGCTAAAGCACGCTGACATCGCTATGTATCGTGCAAAAGACAACGGCAAGAACTGCATGGCACTGTTTACCACTGAAATGAATGTGATCAGCGAAACATTGCTTCAGCTTGATACTGACATGCGGCAGGCTTTGCAGACGGGGGGGATTTGCATGCACTACCAACCCCGAATAGATCTGCAATCAGGCAAAATTTGCGCTGTGGAGGCGCTCATGCGCTGGATGGTTCCGACACCTGAGGGCTTACGTGTCAAATCACGCCCCGATGTATTCATTCCAGTTGCAGAAACAACTGGTTTCATTACGCAACTCGACACGTTCGCGCTGGAGGAATCATGCCGCCAAGCGCGAGAATGGGAACTGGCCGGTACACCGTTGCTGGTAGCTGTAAACCTATCAGTAGTACAGCTTCAACAGGAAAACTTCGTCTCGACAGTCATACAGATTATCAACAATCATCGGCTTGATCCCACACTACTGGAACTAGAGATTACAGAGAGTGGAGTCATGAGCGACGTTGAGAAAAACATCCAAAAACTTTCTGAACTCAAAGTACTTGGCGTGCATTTGTCGATCGATGACTTTGGCACCGGACATTCTTCACTGAACTATCTGAAAAAACTGCCCGTCAACAACCTGAAAATAGACAAATCGTTCATTGATGACATCACAGCCAGCGATGGCGGTCGGTCAGCTGACGCCTCTATCGTCAGATCCGTAGTTGCGCTGGGTAAAAGTATGGATTTCAAACTGATTGCGGAGGGAATCGAAACTGAAGTACAGCACGACTTCATACGCTCACTCGAGTGTAATCAGGCGCAAGGGTACCTTTTCTCAAAGCCTGTACCCGCCACTGAAATCACCCTCATGCTGCAACAGACATACGATAGACGCGGCGCAGCCTAGCCGTATCATGACTATACCCCACAAAGCCTGTCTGAACACTTGATGTCAATGTTCATACCGTGCTCCTGTAATACCTGAGCAGCAGACTTGTCAGCAGATTCCGTCGACTCCTTCAGATCTGCCATGATCACGTCGATACCAGGGCGAGTGTTATCGTCTGCCGTGTTCGAGGATCTTCGGACAGCCGTGCAATATCAGTATTCAGCCAAGGCTCAGACAGCACAGCAGTATCGTTCAGCTCACAGATACCCACCATCGCCGCATCAGAAAAATTACTAAATCTGCATTGATGACACTGGGTTGCGCAGTCTTCACAAGAACACCCAAGCCAGATGCACATGACCGAGACAATCACCGCGCAAACTTATTGTGAGGGCAATAGCCTGTAACTCAGTCGCTTTGCATGCCATACCAAAGGCGCTCAGCAAGAGCATACCCCGATGGATCAAACACCTTGAGCTCCTCTCGGTCAAACGGTTGAAAATCATTGAATCCGAAGTAGGCTTCACTGATTTCAGCAAAATATTCGTACTTGTCGCTCAATGCGTAAGCCCGTTCAGTCACCCCGGTAGCGTGCTCCACGTTCACATAGCTTCCGGAGGCTACCGCATTATCAAAAGCCTGCCTCACAGCTTCGTTGTTATCGCCTAACACCTTATCGTGAAAAGCATGTGATAGCTCGTGCAAAATGGCCCAAGGCTGTTCGTCAGTCCAAAGGTAAATACTGTAATCCAACTCTATACCCCCGGCTTTATCGGGGTTGTAGCCATTCTCAACAAGCCATTCACGCGATGGGTGATAGGCGGCATCAGTATCAGATGTAAAGGGATACTCTACCCAGAATTCGGTATCTCGAATGGACTGCAATGCCTCGGCTGGCACTACTCGCTCAATGGCATGCAATTGTCGACTAACTTCATCTACGATGTTCTTCTTTCGTTCAACATCCGTTTCATATTCGCCGGCAATTCTGACAGTCCATCCTGAAACTGCAAGCTCTGTATAAGATGACGTTGGCGAAAAACGAAGCCCACCATCTGCTGAGCATGCCACGGCAGAAGCTATGCAGATCAGACCCGCTAGAAACTGTAGTCGATTAGGCAAGCCACTACTATCTTCTTGAAAGTGCATATTTTTCTCTTCAGGCAATTGAATACAAGACATGTGGTCGTCAATTCAGTGGCTACCTGCGCTGATTTAAATTGCCACAGCATAATTGTTGATAAATAACGATAGCAGACTGTCATCGAGGATCAGATATTCGGCCCTTGGCTGAGTTAGACTACGCTTACTTCCCATCCTTGAGCCCCAATATGTCAAAGCCTGCCATTCCTCAGAAAGCACCTTATGCAGTCGAACTGGAAGAGGGAAAAACCTATGCATGGTGTTCGTGCGGTCAGTCCGCTAGCCAGCCATTTTGCGATGGATCACACAGGGGTAGCGAGTTTTCTCCAGTGCGTATTACTGCGGACGAAACCAAGACTGCCTACCTGTGCGGATGTAAACAGACTGCAAATGCACCCTTTTGCGATGGCTCACATAAGCAACTTGAATAATGCCTCAGCAAAGGTTGGAGCTATGTAACGGGATAGACCTGTGCGAAAAGAAACGCCGTTAACCAATCTGCCCTTTGTCAGCGCCAACCCCCTGTCACACTCGACACAAATCTACACACTCAGTGCTCACCGCATCCATCGTGAAAAAAACATCTTCTGGTACCCGCCGCCAGTTATCTATATCACTATCAAGAGGTTCTGAAGCGAAGGCGTACCCGCCGTTGTCGAGTATCTTTGAGGCGTACAGTGTAGGGCTCTGCTGATCCGAGGACTGCCTGAATGCATAGACCTTATTGCCATTTGAAAGCACACAGGTCATGCGCATTGGATCATCTTCGCCCTCATGGCTATCTGACACTCGTGCATAGGCCTGCTCCCATGCAGCCACGGGGTTATCGGCAAACCCCATGGCGAGCAACAGCAGGAAAAACAGTTCAGAGTCGGTTGTTCCCAAACGTGCATGAAAAAGATGATCAGGCAGTTCGCTTTCCAGATCACGACGTATTCGGCGTAAATGCGGTATCTGGCCGTTATGCATGAACGACCAATGCCCGATAACGAAAGGATGACAGTTGGCTCGAGATGTCTCACCGTCCGTTGACGCACGAACATGCGCCAGAAACAACCTTGACTTAACCAACCGACAAACACTGGTCAGGTTGGAATCTGACCATGCTGGCATCACATCCTTATACAAGCCAGGTTGCGGATCGGCTCCATACCAGCAAACGCCAAACCCATCCCCGTTGACCGCGAGTAGTGATTCATTAGCTGACATGCTCTGGTGGAGTAGCGAGTGCGCAGGTGAGGCGACGATATTCTGCAAGGGAATTTCAGGACCAACATAAGCTACCAAACGACACATGCTCGATCAGTCTCGGTTGGCAGTGTCAGTCTGATGGTGCATGCACCCATGCAAGTCATCTATGGAACGGCTTGTCGTGGATTGACAGACACCCGGTATCACAGCATGCACAAAAGCTGTCGTTGCCGCGAGCAACAGACGCAGTGACATGAGACTCGAAAAACGAAAGTGCTGCCAGTATGTCTGCCCGACGCTTTGTGGGTGCTCGCGGCAGACTCGGGCCAGCTTGTACAGGATATTCATTGGGATTTTCTGTTGCGTTAATGGAAGACCGGTACATCGTAATCCTGCAACAACCAAACATTATCCCATTTTTCACACTGAATCAGTCCATATATGGGATATTATCCCATCCAATGCGAAATGAATTTGACAAAAAGGATCTGAAAATCCTTCAACTGCTACAAACTGATGCCACCGCGAGCATCGAAGAACTGGCGGAGCAGGTTGATCTGTCGCGCAATGCCTGCTGGCGGCGCATCAAAACGCTGGAGTACGAAGGCGTCATCAGTAAGCGCGTTGCTATCCTGAACCCCGAACCTCTGGGATTAGACCTGATGGTATACGTACTGATCAGGGACAGCGAGCACGATAGCGACTGGGTAAAACAATTGCGTATTGTCGTGGCAGAGACGCCAGAAATTGTCAGCGCTCACCGCATGAGTGGCGACCTCGACTATGTACTTAGAATCCGGGTCAAGAGTGTTGCCGACTATGATCGGTTATATCAACAACTCATCAAACGTATCAGGCTTTCCAGTATCTCTGCCAGCTTTGTCATGGAAAATATCAAGGAAACTACGGCACTCCCGATTAATTGATGTACGCGTAGACACGATGCTCATGGGCAGCTGCGAGCAAATGCCGAACTGCCCTCTTCGCTACAAGTCCGCACGCCACTGCTGCTGTTGCAGAAAACTGCACCATCCGGAATACCGCGTCGAAATAGTCGCAACGGGACACTTCTTGCAGTAGTTATCAGACGTTCATCGGCATCTCATCTCATGTCTTCACCAGACCGTTCGTTACCAGCAGCTGTCGTGGCTATTGGCAGACTGTGCCGCACCTCAACCCTGTGTGCATTGATTTCATCCTGTGCTGGGTTGTCAACGAGTCAGGCTGCAAACTCAGCTGCCTCGGGTAGTTTGTTTACAGATTCAACCGTAGAGATATCCGAAAAACTGACAACGATGCTGCTCGATTCGGGTATCCAGAGACTCTACACCGATCTTGCAACAACGGTACTTGCCGAATCGGCACAGACTCGCCAAGCCTGTAACGATCCATCTGCCAAAGCTGACGCTATCCAGCAGTTTATTGGTCAGGTGCTGGAAGTGGAGAGCATGGTAGATGAAAGCGTAAAGCAGATGACTCGGCACATGCCGCCGACCCTGACTGACTCGGTTGCAGTCTGGATGGCATCGCCCGCTGGCAAACGGATAATGGATGCGGAAGTAAGCTCTGCAGACTGGGATGGCGATGAATACAACAGGCGCCAGCTGGAACTCACCCATAACTCTGATTACAACGAGACGCGCCAAAGATTGATTCTGAACGTTATTGACTCATCAATGACAGTCAATTTCGTTGCCGCGCTGCACACAGAAACAACGGCTTTGGTCCTGCAAACAGGAGATTGCATTGCAAACAACGAATCTCGATCAACAACCAGTCAAACTGTAATGCAGACGCAAGGTGATGAGGAATTCTACGGCGCACTGTTACGTAACGATATACACACCACAGCAGCAATGATATTCAGTGATATCAGCAGTGCGGATCTTGAAGCTTATGTCGCCCATAACCAGTCTACAGCGGCAAGAACATGGAATGCGGCACTGTTGCAATCGATCAGACAGACACTGCGTGATCGCCACCCACCCTTACAACGTTATCTGGCGAGCTTTAATACGAACGAATAGCGATGACGAACGCACGGGCCTCACTGGCTCTATTGACGGCCTCTTTCCACTCTACGAAAATTTGTGACTGGCAAGCTATGGAGTTTATCCAACAGTATGCAGGGGACTTTTGACATCCAGAGCTTCTATAAGAACTGCGAGCTCATCTGCACCTAACTCGCGCCATTGACCCAACGATAGATCGCCCAGGTCGATGTGCATGATACGGACACGTTCCAGCTTTTCTACGCTGTATTGGAAGTGCTTGCACATTCTGCGGATCTGGCGGTTAAGACCCTGAACCAGAGTGATTCTGAATACAAACCGAGACTCCTGAATCACCTTGCATTGTTTAGTAACAACGCCAAGCATGGGCACACCACCTCTCATGCCAGCCATGAACTCGTCCGTTATTATCTTATTCACGGTAACCACATATTCTTTCTCGTGCTGGTTACCGGCACCTAGAATCCTGTCAACCAGATCGCATTGATTGGTCAGAAATATCAACCCCTGAGAGTCTTTATCCAGCCGCCCCACCGGGTATATTCTTGCACTGTGGCCAACATATTCCACGATATTTCGCTTGTCTGACTGAGCCGCAGTGCAGACCACCCCGACAGGTTTGTTCAACACAACAAACACAATCTGATCAGCGGCCAGTGGTCTTACAACGGCTCCGTTGACAGTGACATCGTCACCGGGTGCTACTTTTTCGCCGAGCTGTGCTTGCCGGCCATTGATCAATACGACGCCCTGCACAACAAGGCCATCGGCAGCCTTTCGGGAGCACAGACCACTTTCACAGATGAATTTGTTGATTCGTATCAGTGGTCAGAGTCCCGCTGCTATGAGTCTTAACGTCATACTTCGCCCTTGGTGCTAACTGCTGTCGGGTTTGCCGTAGCGCCTTCGCTACCGCTGATAGCAGCGCCAGACTCACCGGCAATGCCACCGACCACTTCCTCTTTTGCATCGCGAGCAAAACAGGCGCTCAGCGATAACGGAACACGGATTACTTCATCCCCATACCACCCATACCACCCATACCACCGCCCATGCCACCCATGCCACCCGGAGGCATCTGACCTTTCATCGCACGCATCATTTTAGCCATGCCACCTTTGCTGAGCTTTTTCATGGTGCGTGCCATTTGCTGATGCTGCTTAAGCAGACGATTCAGATCCTGAACCTGCAAGCCTGCGCCGGCTGCGATCCGCTTTTTGCGCGAGCCCTTCAGAATGGCTGGATACTTTCGCTCCTGAGGCGTCATGGAATTCACCAGCGCGATCATGTGCACAAACTGCTTGTCGTCCATCTTGTTCTTCACCGCATCAGGCACATTACCCATGCCGGGCATCTTGTCCATCATGGAGGCCATACCGCCCATGTTGGCCACCTGTTCAAGCTGATCCTTCAGATCGTTCATGTCGAAGGTTTTGCCCTTCTTCATCTTGTTGGCAAACTTCTCTGCCTTGTCGTGATCGACCTTGGCGGTAACTTCTTCCACCAGACTAACGACATCACCCATTCCCAGAATGCGCGACGCCACTCGCTCAGGGTGGAACGTTTCCAGTGCATCCGTCTTCTCACCAGCACCCATGAACTTGATGGGCTTGCCTGTGATAACGCGAACCGATAGCGCTGCACCACCTCGAGCATCACCGTCTGTCTTGGTAAGGACCACACCGGTCAAAGGCAGAGCCTCGCCAAACGCCTTGGCGGTATTCGCTGCATCCTGACCGGTCATGCTATCGACGACAAACAGGGTTTCAACCGGCTTGATGGCTGCATGCAGCTGCTTGATCTCAGCCATCATCTCTTCATCAATGGCAAGCCGACCTGCGGTATCAACCAACAGCACATCCACCATCTGTTTGCGCGCTGCATTCAACGCAGCCTTGGCAATATCTACCGGTGACTGGTTTGTCGAGCTTTCGAAGAAGATCGCATCGACACTTTCTGCCAATGTCTCCAGCTGCTTGATGGCAGCAGGACGATAAACGTCACAGCTCACCACCATGACTTTCTTCTTTTCGCGCTCCTTGAGAAAGCGCGCCAGCTTGCCCACTGTGGTGGTCTTACCTGCACCCTGCAAGCCAGCCATCAGTATTACCGCAGGAGGCTGTGTGGCCAGATTCAACGGCTCAGCGTTATCGCCCATGACCGCGACCAGCTCATCGTTGACCACTTTGATGAAAGCCTGCCCCGGTGACAGACTACCGATGACTTCCTGACCCATAGCCTTTTCGCGAACCGAATCCACCAGCTGCTTGACAACCGGAAGCGCTACATCGGCTTCCAGCAAAGCCATGCGCACCTCTCGCAAGGTGTCTTTTATATTCTCCTCGCTCAGCCGCCCCTGCCCGCGCAGGTTCTTGATCGTGTTGCCTAGGCGCTCACTCAGATTATCGAACATAGGAAATTCTGCCTGGTTAGGTTGTCAGCTACGGTGCCGACTTCATGCCACTGTTGCGCCCAGTATACGGGACGGGACTCATGCCGTTGAGGGCCGATAACCTCCCCACGTGAACTATCTGGCACTTGAGAGAGTCATAGTGATCTCCTCAAGCCCTGCGCGAAATTGCACATCATGCTCAATAAGCTCATCCTCTTGCTCCTCACCGCCGGAACACTTCACCTGCCCGGCGCACTCGCCCAAGGCAGTGAAAATCCGGAAGTTGCCATGAACGAAGATGCTGCTCTGTCAGCACAACTCATCGAGGCCTATGAAGCACTGGGTGAAGAATACAAACCTCGCACGGAGCATCTGTTCGCCGACGGACGCCCGCAATACATCAACCGTCTGATCAGCGAAGACTCACCTTACCTGCGGCAGCATGCCCACAATCCCGTGAACTGGTATCCATGGGGGGATGAAGCCTTTGCAGTGGCGAAGGCTCAGGACAAGCCAGTCTTTCTGTCCATTGGATATGCCACTTGCCACTGGTGCCACGTGATGGAGCGTGAGAGCTTCGAAAACGAGGCAATCGCAGACTTGATGAACGAGCACTACATTTCCATCAAGGTGGACCGCGAGCAGCTACCCGATGTGGATGCGCTGTTCATGAGTGCCGTCATGATGATCAACGGAAGCGGTGGCTGGCCAATGTCCAGTTTTCTGGACACCGAAGGTCGGCCTTTTTACGGCGCCACGTATTTCCCACCCGATAACTTTACGCAGATTCTTGAGCGCGTCAATCAGCTGTGGCAAGACGAGCGAAAGACTCTGGTGGAACAGGCAGAACAGGTCAGTGCTGCGCTCACTCGCCTGAATGACACTAGCAGCGAGGCTACCGAGGTGGGCCAACGCGAGCTCGAACGCGCCATCACTCAGGCACAGGAAAGCTTTGACCCCATCAATGGAGGTTTCGATGGTGCGCCGAAATTCCCGCGTGAACCCACGCTGTACTTTCTGCTCGATCAGGCCAATCGCCCATTCACTAACACCATAGCAGCTGAAGCCGCTCTACTGATGGCAGACCTGTCACTACAACACATGGCCGCTGGCGGCATACACGACCATGTCGGAGGCGGATTTCATCGCTACTCTGTGGATTCACAGTGGCTGGTACCACATTTTGAAAAGATGCTCTACAACCAGGCGGCGCTGGCACGCAACTACTCTCAGGCCTACCAGCTCACAGGCGACAGACAACACGGACGTACCGCGCGCCGAATTCTGGATTACGTGCTGCGTGACATGACGAGTGAGTCTGGCATGTTCTACTCTGCCACCGACGCGGATTCCGAAGGCGAAGAAGGTGTGTTCTTTATCTGGACGCCAGAAGAGCTTGTGGAGATTCTGGGGGAAGACGAGGCGCAACTGGCACAGACAGTGTGGAACGTCACCGGGGAAGGCAACTTCGAAGGCACCAGCATACTGCATACACCGCAGGCACTGGGTGAGATTGCATCTCAATTGCAGTTAAGCATAAACGAACTGCAGGGCAAGATTGATTCGTGGAGCGATGCTCTGCGCGACGAACGCGAATTGCGCGAACATCCACTGCGCGACGAAAAATTCATTAGCAGCTGGAATGGCATGATGATAAGCGCATTCGCCGAAGCTTCTGACCGGCTGGATAACCCGGCTTATCTGGAGGCTGCCGTCAAAGCCTCCGATGCTGTCTGGAACACCCTGCGCCAAGAGGATGGATCCTTATACCGGACCGCTTTTGACGGCAAGGCGTCCATTGATGGTACACAAGCAGACTATGCGTATCTGGCAGAGGGCTATCTGGCCGTGTACGACGCTACCGGTGAACGTGTCTGGCTTGATCGGGCGCAGCAACTGGCCGATATCATGAATGAAAAATTCTGGGATGAAACCAACGGTGCCTACTTCATGGGTGCCACCGTGGTAAGCGGTGCCAGTTTGACCTCACGACCCAAAGACCTCAACGACAACTCGATCCCATCGGGCAATTCGGTAGCGCTACGGGTGTTGTCACGGCTGTTCAAACGCACCGGGGAGCCCGTCTTTGAAGCTCGCGCCAATGAGTTGATTGCGGCGTTGTCGAGCAGGATCAGCCAACAACCGGCGGCGTTTTACTATCTGCTCACAGGCATCGGCGAGCATCTGGATGGTGAAGCGGGCAACCTGCAATACGGGGGTCGGGGTGTTGTCCAGGCAAAGGCGTTCAAGCGCGACGATAAAATGATCGTATCCATAGAGCTTGCCGACAACTGGCACATCAATTCAGACCAGCCTCTGCAGGACTACCTCATTGCAACCGCGCTGACTGACTCTGCCGGCAATGCGTTGAGCAATGTGCAATTTCCAGAAGCTGCCGTTCGCACACTCGGGTTCCAGCGCTCAGAACTGTCGCTGTTTGAAAACACGC
>Ga0209828_1002289_pt1 | contig 16018 bp, 13 predicted proteins | sample MaitaG_FD_187429 | JGI IMG/M metagenome (GOLD analysis project Ga0209828, IMG submission 187429) | Marine algal microbial communities from Maine, USA - Maine_Asex2 metaG (SPAdes) (version 2) | ecosystem: Host-associated > Algae > Red algae > Unclassified | place: Maine, USA | collected 2015-01-05 | reverse complement strand
AATGCTGTACTGTGGCGGAAGGCACATGACTTCGAACTCGGAACGAACTTCGGGGCTTGGATGCTCAAAGTCGCTTACTATCAAGTCATGGCTCACCGCCGCAGACTCACCCGGGACCGTCTGGTGTTCGACGATGACCTCGTTCGGGAAATCGCTGAAGACGCAGAACAGCAGTGCGAGCGGCAGGAAGAAAAGCAGCGACTGCTGAACGACTGCATCGGAAAACTGAACGAACGATATCAGGAACTCATCCGCCGTCGTTACACCGAAGGGGCCACGCTGAAATCCATCGCCGCTCAAAGCGGTCAGTCAGAGAACACCATCAAGCAAGCCCTGTTCAGAGCGCGAGCCGCGTTGATCGAGTGCGTCAAACGTCAACACCCAGAGGGGGCGGTATGACGGACGAAGAGCAAACAGAACTCCAGTCTCTTCTCATGGAACTCACCGAGGGCGCGCTTTCGTCCGAACAAGGCCATCGTTTAGCGGCGATAATGCGCCAGTCTCCGGCAGCAAAACAACAGTACCTTGAAGCCTGCCAGATGCACACCATGTTAGCATGGGAACACGGGGTGTTGGGGGATCTGCAATTCGATCCGAAACCGGATCTCGCCGACACATCCGAACCACACTCCCATTCCTTCAGCGTATGGAAACCCTTGGCCATGGCCGCCGCGCTGGTGCTGGCCGCCGTTGTCCTGTGGTCACTCCTGTTGTCACCGTTTTCGTCAGTTCGGGGCGCAGCATCCAACATGAAACCAGGCGAACCGGTCGCGTCTCTGACCCGGAGTGTGGCCGCGAGTTTGGAACTGTTCGGCGCAGCGTCGGACTTCAAGCAGGGCAGCGTGGTGCGAACCGGCCGCTATCAACTCGACCAAGGCCTGGTCCAAATCACCTTTGAATCTGGCGTCGAGGTGGTCATCGAAGCGCCGGCTTCGTTCGAAATCCATCGCCCTGATTTCATGGTCATAAACGAAGGACGGATGGCGGCCAATGTGCCTCCGGAAGGTGTCGGCTTCACCGTGGAAACGCCGGATGCTGAGGTGGTGGATTTCGGCACGGAATTCGCCATCGAAGTCCTGCGCGATCGCAGTAGTGAAGTCCACGTATTCGAAGGAGAAGTGGACGTGCAACCCAAGGGGCTGGACGCCACGATCGATCCCGTGCGTCTGGTCCAGAATCAGGCGACACGCATTGAACACGCGACCCTTGTTCCTCTTGGGATTTCCGTCGACGATCAGCGTTTTCTCAGAACGCTCGATGAACCGGAGCCAAGCTATAGCCGAGGCATTCGCGACCTCCTGCCGCTGGCCTACTATCGCATGGGCGTCAGTGATGATGGCCGCAGCCTAAAGGATTCGGCCAAGGGGCATCAACATACGACCATGCTCCTGCAGGGCGATGGGCGACGCCAGCCATTCGCGCCGGGTCGTATCGGTTCCTCCCTTCGCCTAGCTTGGCCTAAAACGGGATCGCATGCACAGATCTCCTCGGGCCTGGAACTCCCAACCAGCGCGTTCACCATCATGGCCTGGATTCGCACCCGCACATTGCCGAGGAACGCGGTTCTCGTCTCAGACATGAATCTCTCTGGCGAGGAAGCACTTCGCCTTGGGTTGGTTGGCGATCATGGGCATGTGGGCCTCACCCTCGCCAACAGCGAGCAGTCCCTGCAGGTCGTGGATTCGTCACCCTTGCCACTCGAAGAGTGGACACATTTCGCCGTGGTGAAGACGACTGAAGATTTGCGGCTATACCGAAACGGAGCCCTCGTTTCCTCAGAGCCTTTAAACGGGTTTCAAACCCAGGCGCACAAGCCGCTCAGCATCGGGGGAATCCCGAAAGCGCCCGACGCCAAAAAACGACATCGGCGGTCGGGCTTCTGGCACGGCCGGATCGACGAACTTGCCTTGTTCGGATCCGCCCTGACCGGCGAACAGATTGAACACCTGTTTCAACTTACCCCAGCCAATTGAACCATGAAACTTATACTAAAAGCACTGACCCTTAGTTTAATCGGACTTTCGTCCATCGTCTTGGCGGACGAGAAACCGAACATCGTCATCATTCTCACCGATGACCAAGGCTACGCGGACGTCAGCTACAACCCGCACTCCCCGCCAGAAGTCAGCACACCAAATATCGATGCCCTTGCACGTTCGTCCATCATCTGTAGCCAGGGCTATACCAGTGGCCACGTGTGTTCGCCGACGCGCGCAGGACTCCTAACCGGTCGGTATCAGCAACGATTTGGCATCTATACCGCCGGCGAGGGAGGCTCAGGCGTTCCGCTGGATGAAGTGTTTATTCCCCAGCGACTCAAGCCGGCCGGTTACGTCTCCGGCGCTTTGGGGAAGTGGCATCTCGGACTCACAAAAGAATACCACGCCATGAACCGAGGCTTCGATGAGTTCTATGGCTTCATGGGCCGCGGGGCCCATCCCTACTTTGACCACTCCGACATGGATCACCCCATTTATCGCGGACTGAAACCCATCAAAGAAGAAGGCTACCTCACCACGCGAATCACCGAGGAAGCGGTCGATTTTATCAAGCGTCACAAGAAGGATCCCTTTTTTCTCTATGTCGCATACAACGCGGTGCATTCGCCACCCGAGGCCCCCGAAGAAGACATTAAGAACGTCACCGGGGACGAAAAACGCGACACCCTCATGGCCATGATCATGCATCTCGATATGGGCGTGGGAGAGATTGTGACGTCGCTGAAAGAACACGGCGTGTTTGACGATACGTTGCTGATCTTTCTGACGGACAATGGTGGTTCCGGTGCCATGAGCGCCAACAATGCACCGCTTCGCGGCTTCAAGCAGATGGACTACGAAGGCGGGATCCGTGTTCCGTTCATTGTGTCGTGGCCAGTTCAACTGGAAGGCGGTAAAACCTGCGCTGTTCCCGTGTGCTCCATCGATCTGTTTGCCACCGCTCTCGACGCCGCCGGACTTCCCATGCCAACCGATAAACCTTTAGACGGAAAGAGCATTCTGCCCGCCCTGAAAAGCGACGCCGACAAGCTCCATGACGAACTGTACTGGAGTTCCGGGGGTGCCAACGGAAAGTGGGCCATTCGTTCCGGGAATTGGAAATTGGTCGCGCAGAAGGACCGGGTGGAACTTTTCGATCTTAAAAAAGATCGCAGCGAAACCACCGACCTCTCTGCCAAACACCCAACAGTCGTCTCCGAACTCACGGACAAATATAACACTTGGCTCGACCAAATGGCGGACCCGATAAGCCATCAGGAAAAACGCTGGAAGCCGAACGCAGATGCCGGTGCACCCGCCAAAAAAATGTCGAACGCAGCAAAGAAGGCGGCGCGCGAGAAAAAGAAAGCCGAACGCCTCAAAGCACGCGAAGCAAAGTAGAGCCGCCAAAAATCAGAACCATCTCACCATGAAAACCATCCTCTCATTTTCGATCTTCTGTTTGGCAGCAATCGTCACCACTGCCGCAGAGCGCCCGAACATCATCATGTTTCTTATCGACGATCAGAACCCGTCCAGCATTGCCACCTTCGGCGGCGACACCTACACGCCCAATCTCGACCGTATGGCCGCAGAAGGAATGAAGTTCACGCGCGCCTACGTCAGCAGCTCGGTTTGCACCCCGTCCCGATACACCTTCCTGACCGGACGGTATGCCGGCAACTCGCATAGCAAACGCTACATCGAACAGGTCGGCGGCAAAGAGAATCAGGGGCTGCCCAATTTCAACGTCGCACTGGAACGCGACAAGATGAACGTCGGCAATATTCTCCGTGAAGCCGGCTATACTACTGGCTTCGTTGGCAAGTTTCACCTCACGTCCAAATTGGATTTTCCGGAGTTCTACAAAGGCAAAAACGGGTGGATCGACATTCCCAAAGACGCCAAGCCCGGGCCTGAAACCTCGGCTCAGTTTCAACATAACGAACGCTGGGGGCGTCGCTACCTCGAGGCGCTGGGCTTTTCCTGGGCGAAGCACGTCTACGCGGAAAACATGCATGCACCTTACTCCATGCACAACGCGGAGTGGACGACGGTGGCTGCGTTGGAGTACATCGAAGAGAACAAGGACGGCCCCTTCTACCTTCATCTTTGCAGCACTCTGCTGCACGGACCGGACAAGTCCTGGCGAAAGTCCATGGACTATCCGCTGATCACCGGCGAGGGGGAAGTCGAACAACCACTTCCATCGGTCATGACACCTCGCGCCGAGTTGCTTAGAACGATCGCGGAAAAGGGGTTTGACCCCGACAGCCATGTGGCGGGCGAAGCGTGGATCGACGATTCGCTCGGGGCGGTTCTCCGCAAGCTCAAGGAACTCGAAATCGATGACAACACCTTGGTGATTTTTGCGCCCGATCACGGTCGCGAGGGGAAAGCCTCCGTCTTTTCACATGGCAGCTCTCAAGTGCCGATGATCATGCGTTGGCCAAACGGAATTCCCGCCGGGCAGGTGTGCGACGAACTCGTGCAGAATATCGACCTTGTCCCCTCGTTCTTCGACCTGGGCAAGGCGGAGAAACCGGAATCGTACCACATCGACGGACAGAGCCTCGCCCCGCTTTTCGAAAACGGAACCGCCGAAGACTGGCGGAATCATCTCTATCTCGAAATGGGCGCGGCGCGGGCCACCGTCACCAAAGACTGGTCCTACATTGCCGTTCGTCACACCAAAGACCAGATCGCTGCCATCAAGAAAGCTACGCCACAAAACCTCCCGAAAGCCCTGTCCTACATCGGGCGTTTGGGCATCGGCGTTCGCGGGGCCGATCGCCCGGGGTTCTTTGATGAAGACCAACTCTACAACCTGAAGAAGGATCCGAAAGAAATGAAGAATCTGGCGGGGCAGAAAGCTCAGGCCTCGCGCATCAAAGAGATGCGCACGCTCATGCAGCAGGATCTCGAAGCCATTGGTCGTCCTTTTGGAGAGTTCATTCCCGGTGGGAACGCCGCCGAGCCCGGCCAGATCGACCGACAGATCGAACTCGTTAAACAACTCGAAATTAAGGGCAAAAAAGTAACGGTGCCCGAAGCATTGAAGAACGGTCTGAGCGACCCCGATGCAGCAAGCCCAGACGACAGGGCGAAGAAAAAAGCGGAACGCGAAACACGTAAAAAGGCTCGCCAAGAACCCGATTTTCGCAGATCCGAATAGATCAACCGCCTGCTAGCCGCAAGATGGTAATAAGGTGTTCGCTTCGCGAACGGGGACATGCCATCTTCCCGCAATAATTGCCAACTCTGATATAAATATCAATTGACTCAGAAGGGGTGGTTCAAGGTTGAAAGATCTGGGATCGACTGTGTCAATAATGCGCTCAATGACGACCATCAAAATGGAAATCCGCCCGAGTCATGGATCAATCAAGCACCAACGATCCGCCCGCGATTCGTTCAACGAGAAACCGGAGGAAGTTACGAGATATCCTTACGCATGATCTTGCTGAATAAAAAACCGATCGATAATTTGCTGGCTAGGTAAGCGCCGCCAAAAACCGATCCATCTGCGCGTCGGTACCAATGGTGATCCGAATGAACGCGGACGTCGCCGGCGCCGGAAAATACCGTACGACAATCTTCTGCTTGCGCAGCGCCGCGAACACCTGCGCCGCGGTCGCCGGCGCAGGCGGCTTGGCCCAGAGGAAATTAGTGTGGCTGTCTTCCAAGTGCCAGCCGCGTTCGCGCAGCGCCGCCGCGGTGCGTTCGCGGGTGGCCATGATTTTGTCTGCAGTCGCCCGCTTGTACGCGTCATCGCGAATCGCTGCCTCAGCGGCCAGTTGGGTGAGCAAGTTGAGGTTGTAGCTGTCTTTGATTTTGTACATCGCCTCGATCAACTTGGGCGCGCCCACCGCGTAGCCGACCCGCAAGCCGGCGAGGCCGTAGCTTTTGGAGAAGGTGCGCATGACGATCAGATTGTCGACTTGATCAACCAGATCCATGCAGTTGTCCGGGGCGAAATCGGCGTAGGCTTCGTCGATCACCACCACGCCGGGGAAGCGTTGGCAGAACGCGAGCAGGGTCCCCTTCTCCACCATCATGCCGGTGGGCGCGTTCGGGTTGGTGAGGAAAAACAAGTCCGACTCGAACTCATCCGGCACGGCCCATTTGAAGTCGGGCGTCAGTGGCACCGGACGCGTCTCTACATCGGCGATGTCGGACAGAATCGGATATAGGGAATAGCTGGGTTCGAGCCAGCCGATGCTGCCGTTGTTCTCGACGAACGCGCGGGTGCACAGAGCCAGAGTTTCGTCCGAGCCGTTACCGGCGATCACTTGGTCCACCGTGACGCCGTGCAGTTCGGCGATGGCCTCGCGCAATTTCATGCACACCGGATCCGGGTACAAACGGAAACGCTCGCTCGCCCCGACCAGCGCCTCGGCCACCTTCGGACTCGGCGGGTACGGGTTCTCGTTGGTGTTGAGTTTCAGGATCTCGGGATCCTTGGGCTGCTCGCCAGGGACGTAACCCTGCATCGCCTCGACAGATTTTCGGATACGACTCATCGCAGTTGTCCTACTCGAAGCGGATTTGCGCCGAACGCACGTGAGCGTCCAAGCCTTCAACTCGGCCAAAGGCTTCAACCACTGGCAGAACTTCCTTCAAGTCGCGTTCGCTCAGAGCGATAATGCTCGAACGGCGCCGGAAGTCATCGACCGTCAGCCCACTAAAAAACGCGGCCGTCCCACCGGTCGGCAGAACGTGGCTCGGGCCCGCAGCAAAATCGCCGGCGCTTTCCGGCGACCACGGCCCGATGAAAATCGCCCCGGCGCACCGAATCTTTTTGGCCCGACTTTTCGCGTCGCGCGTGAGAAGTTCCAAGTGTTCGGCGGCGAAGCGATTGATCAGTTCGGTGCCGGTGTCCAAATCAGGAACGGTCACAATTAGCGTGCCGTTGTTGAGCACTTCTTCGATCATCTCGGTTCGGCTGAGTTCGGCGGTTTGGCGGATCAGTTCCTTTTTCACCTCGGCCGCCAGCTTCTTCGAGGTGGTGACAAGCAGCGACTTTTCCGCGCCGGTACCGTGTTCGGCTTGTGACAACATGTCCGCCGCCACGAACGAGGCCGGTACGCTGTCGTCGGCCAAAATCGCGATCTCACTCGGACCCGCAACGGAGTCGAGTGCGACGGTGCCGTAGACCAATCGCTTGGCGGCTGTCACGTAGGGGCCGCCGGGTCCGACGATCTTCTGAACGCCGCTGATCGTGTCGGTGCCGTAGGCCATCGCGCCGATCGCTTGAATGCCGCCGACTCGATAAATCTCATCCGCGCCAGCTTGGCTCACGGCGTAGAGCAAAAACGGATCGATACCGGTCTTGGGATTGGCCGGGGTGCACGCGACCACTTCGGGAACGCCGGCGACCTTGGCCAAGACGATCGTCATCATCGCGGTCGACGCGAGCGGCGCCGCGCCACCGGGGATGTAGGCGCCGACGCGGTCGAGCGGCATGAACTGTTCACCGAGCATGCCGCCGCGCGGGGTCTTGATTTTCCAATCCTTGCGCAGGCCGGCTTTGCAGAAAGTGGTGACGCGTTTTTTCGTTTCCCGAACCGCGCGCTTGAAAGCCGGATCGACCAACTTGGTGGCCGCCGCGATCTCAGCCGCGGACACGCGGAAGTCTCGCGGGCTGCCTTTAAAGCCATCAAATTTCTTGGCGTACTTCGCCACCGCTTTGTCGCCGTTCTGGCGAATGTCCTTAAGCACCGCATGCGCCGCCTCTTCCGCGTGCTCGAACACCGAGGGGCGGTTGAGGAAATCTTGGACGACGCGCGACCGACTGGTCAGCGTCCACGATGCGATGGGGATACGGATGTTCTTTTTCACGGGGGGGTGATTGTTGGATTGCTTTGTTGTTGAAACGAGCGGGACCGTAGAAAGAGCCGACGCCGGGTCAACGTTTATCGTTTGATGGGTTCGTTGAGCACCGAACACACCGGGCACCGCGACAGTGGGATCCGGCGTTGGTCGAGGTAGATTTTCCAGCAGCGGTTGCAGCGGAAAATCAACGCGCGCCGCGGGGCCTCGCGCAGGGGGCGGCGCCGACGATAGTACCACGCGGCGGCCAGCAGCAGAAGCAGTTGGGCGGTCAGCGGGAGGAGGAACAGAAGATCGTAGGAGAGGCGCATGGGCGGTACCCAAATAAGCTACGAGAGTTCCAATTTGACGAGCAAAGATTCCAAGATTTCGCCTCGGTAGGGTTCCCTTGTCGCAAGGTCTGCCTCTTCCTTAAAACCTCGTCGGCGAAAACGAGTCCGCTGTAATATGCGGCGTTTCGCCGCTGACAATCTCCGCCAGCAGCCGACCGCTTGCGGGGGCGAGGCTGAGTCCTAGCATGTTATGGCCGGTGCACAGGCTGGCGTTTGCCATTCCCGGAACGCGGCCGATAATCGGCAGACTATCCCACGTCATCGGACGCCAGCCGTACCAGCGGTCCTTTTCGACTTCGGTATGCGGCTCGCGCAAATACGGTTCGGCTGATCGGCGCAGCTGCTGAATCCGGCGTTCGGGGATACTCGTGTCGAAGCCGGCAAATTCCATCATCGACCCCAGACGGTAGCCGCGTTCGAACGGGGTGACGCCGATTTTGTGTTCGGGGAAGAGCATCGGATAGATCGGACACAAACCCGGACGGGCCATGGTTACGCTGTAGCCTTTGCCGGGTTCGACCGGGATTCGGCAGCCGAGCTGTTCGGCGAACGCGACACTGCGCGCGCCGAGCGCGAACACATACTCGTCGGCAATCAGCGGACCGCGGCTGGTGTCGAGTCCAAAGATTTTTCCCGGACCACGATCCACCGACGCGACCGCACAATTCTCGATGAAAGTCACGCCCCAGCCGCGCAAGTAGGCCGCCCAGTTGCGATTCAGCATATCCGGTCGGAGATGGCAGTCGCCCTCGTAATGAAACGCGCCGGCGAGGCCGTCTTTCAACGCGGGGTCGAACGCGGGGAGGTCTGCCCCATCGATACGCGTGGCCCCCACCCCGAACTTGTCGCGCAGCAGGCGATCCGTCTGGGAAAATTTCTCCATCCCTTTCGCTGTCTGCATGACGTATAGCAGGCCGAGTTCGCGGAACTCGCAGGAGATGTTGTCGCCGTAAACGAGGTGCTTGTATTCCAGCATCGAACTATCGAGAATCGCTTTGAGCCCCACCCCGGCTTTTAGCATTTGGGCGTGGGTGCACCGTTTGGCAAATTGCATCATCCACATCGCCAAGGCCGGACGCGCCTGCGGCTTCACCCGGAACGGCGCCTCCGCCTTGAACAATGAGGACATCGCCACTTTGAACGCGCCGGGTTCGGTGAGGGGCAACACATGGCTCGGACAAATATAGCCGCAGTTGGCGTGCGAACATTCGCCGCCAACCGTCCCTTTGTCGACCACCGTGACCTTGTAGCCCGTTTTGCGTAGATAGTGGGCACAGGCCAAGCCGATCACGCCGGCGCCAACGATGACGACAGATTTTTTCATCCGATGCCGTTCGCGAACGGATCGCCCTCCTGGCAAATCAAGGTCGCCTCGCCGGTGACGAAAGCTTGGCCGGTGATCGACGGAATGATGATCGGAGTGCCGTTTGCTGCTGGAATCAAACTGGCTTCCTCTTCAGAGGCCAAGCGGTAACGGCCGATGAAGCGGCTGCCGATAATACTCTCCTGAACCCAGGTGGCACCGGGTTCGAGCGCGCCGGACGCGGCCAAAGCCGCCAGCTTGGCGCTCGTTCCGGTGCCGCAAGGCGAGCGATCATACGCGCCACCCGGACACAAAACAAAGTTGCGGCTGTCCGATCCGTCGGTCTGGCCCGGTCCGAAAAAATCAATGTGGTCAGTTTCACCGCCATCGGCCCCGGTGGTCCCTTGCTGGACCAAGGCCGCCTTAACCGCCTCCGCCGCGTCCGTGAGTTGCCGCACATTGCCGAGCCGCAATTCACACGGCGGCTCGTTGCAACAGAAGAACCAGTTGCCGCCCCAGACGATGTCGCCGGTGACCTGACCGCGTTCGGGAACGTCGACGGAGACGGCCTCACGGTAGCGCCAGCTTGGCACATTCTGGATCGTCACCCGGTTGGCATCATGCACCTCCATCGTGACCACACCGACTGGGGTTTCGAGTTGGTGCACCCCCGGCCCAATTCTCCCGAGATGGACCAAGGTCGCCGCCACGCCCATGGTGCCGTGTCCGCACATGTGCAGCATGCCGACGTTATTAAAGAAGATCACGCCGGCTGCGCAGCTAGGATCGATCGGTTCGCAGAGCAAGCCCCCGACGAGGAAATCCGAACCGCGTGGTTCGTTCACGCAACGGCGTCGGACATGGTCGAAGTCACGGGCGAACACCGCGCGGCGTTCGGCGAGCGAGCCCGAACCCAAGTCAGGACCGCCCCGAATGATCAACCGGGTTGGTTCGCCACCAGTATGTGAATCAACAACATCCATTTGTAGATGTTAAATTGCCAAGTCCATCGGAGGAGGCGAGGAAAAACGAGGCAACACGACCTCCTCGTCCGCTTACTCATCTATTACTTACTTAATCGTTTATTGCTATGCGGTGCCAGAGATTAAAGTGGGAGGCCGGCCCGCACGGGCGACGATCCGCAATGGACTCGGCATCCAGAAACTTGAAAATTACCGCTGCCGGACTATTTGCGACCGCTAGACGAACGACGCCCTTGCGAGCGACGGCGATTACCGCCACCTCCACCACCGCTGCCGCCGCTGCCACCACGACCGCCGCCGCCTTTGCCACCACCGTAGCGACCACCGCGACCGCCACCGCCGCCACCTTTGCGCGGACCGCGCGCAGCCCGGGCCGCCTTCTTGCGGGCTTCGGCGGCCTGCATGACTTCTTTCGTCGTCGGTGGTTTGTCCGGCCAGAGACCGGGTTCGAAACCGTCCAGCACATCGAGCGGAATCTTCTGTTTCACCAATTTTTGAATGTCGGTGAAAAAGGGGCGTTCGTCATTGCACACCAGCGAGATGGCTTTGCCTTCCATCCCGGCGCGACCGGTGCGACCGATCCGGTGAACATAGTCCTCGGCCACGTTCGGCAACTCGTAGTTCATCACGATGGGCAGATGCGAGATATCGAGTCCGCGCGCCGCGATATCGGTCGCCACCAAGACACGGATCTTGCGCGCCTTGAACCCTTCCAGCGCTTTGGTCCGCGCCCCCTGCGACTTGTTGCCGTGGATGGCGCGACTTTCGATGCCCGCCTTGTCCAACTTCTGGCTGAGACGGTTGGCCCCGTGTTTGGTGCGCGTGAACACCAACACCTGCTCCCAGTCACCGTCTTTGATCAGACGGATCGTCAGCGCGGTTTTCTGGTTTTGGTCGCAGCGGTAGGCCCGTTGCTCGACCAGCTCGGCGGCCGGCGTCTCCGGACTGACTTCGACCGTGATCGGGTCATGCAAAAATTCGCGCGTCATGCGGCGGATCTCCTTCGAAAAAGTCGCGGAGAACAACAGGGTCTGACGGTTCTTCGGCACCATGTCCACCACCCGGCGGATATCGTGGACAAAGCCCATGTCGAGCATCCGGTCGGCTTCATCGAGCACCAGCATTTCTACCCGGTCGAGCTTGCACTCCTTCTGGCTGCAAAGGTCGAGCAGGCGACCGGGGGTGGCGACGAGGATATCGACACCTTGGCGCAGCATGCGGATCTGCGGTTTGATGTTCACCCCGCCGAACACCACCATGCTTTCGAGTTCGAGGTACTTGCCATAGTCGACCACACTCTTCTGAACCTGCGCCGCGAGTTCGCGGGTGGGCGTGAGCACCAAGGCGCGAATAAACGGTTTCTTCGGCATCGACTTGCTCAGCATCTGCACCATCGGCAGCGTGAAGCCAGCCGTCTTGCCGGTACCGGTTTGAGCGGCGGCGAGCACGTCGCGACCAGTGAGAACCGCCGGCACCGCGAGGGCCTGGATCGGAGATGGGGTCTCGTAGCCTTTGTCGGTGACGGCGTTGAGAACGGAATCGGAAAGGCCGAGTTCGGCGAAAGTCTTTTTCATTAAAGCTGGGGAGGAAATATAAAGTGGGAGGTGTTACGTGCCTAAACGGCGGAAAAGTCGGTCGGAGGCCTGAGGCCTTCTACACCATAGGTCAACGGTTCATTCTTTCAAGAGACGGAAAAGATGGACCTTGTGGCGGAAACATCCCAAGCCCCTGCGCCATGGCCGAACCCATCTTATCTGTATCCAATCTCCACGTGCATATCGGCACCCACGAGATTCTCAAAGGCGCGACCCTCACCGTCAACCGCGGCGAACGCATCGGCATCGTTGGCCGCAACGGCACCGGCAAGTCGACCTTCATGAAAGTCGCCGCCGGGATCGACACCGCGCACGAGGGCGAGGTTTCGTTCCGCCGCGGCGCGGTCACCGGACATCTACCGCAGGACGTCAGCCTCACCCCCGGGCGCACCGTCCGCGAAACCGTCTGCGATGGCGCCGCCGACATCTTCGAACTGATCCGCCGCTACGAGGAAGACGGCGAAGACGACCTCGAACCCGAACTGCGCCGGCTCGATGCCTGGCGACTCGAGTCGCGCATCGACGAACTGCTGTCCAAATTGGAAGCGCCACCCGACGACGCGATTGTCGACCCGCTCAGCGGCGGCGAAAAACGTCGCGTCGCGCTGTGCCGCGCGCTCGCCGCCAAACCCGACTTGCTGCTGCTCGACGAACCCACCAACCATCTGGACATGGCCGCCATCGAGTGGCTCGCCAACTGGCTAAAAAATTATCCCGGCGCGGTGATGCTGATTACCCACGACCGCTACTTTCTCGACCAAGTTTGCACCCGCATGGTCGAACTGCGCGACGGCCAGTTCGACATTTACAACGGCAACTACACCGACTTCATCCAACGCAAAGCCGAGAAGCTCGCCGCCGAAGCCAAACACGAAGCGAAGCGGCAAGCCTTTCTGCGCAAGGAGATCGAGTGGGTTCGGCGCGGCCCGCCCGCGCGTACCACCAAATCGCAATCACGGCTCGACCGCTACTACGACCAAGCCAACGCCGACGGCCTCCTGCGCGAAGACGAAGTCGACATGCTGCTGCCAGCACCGCCACGCCTCGGCAACAAAGTGATCAATCTGAAAGGCGTGTCCAAAAGCTATGGCGACAAGAGTCTGTTCAGCGACTTTGACCTGACCATCGAAGCCGGCATGCGCATCGGCATCACCGGACCGAACGGCACCGGCAAGTCGACCCTGCTCAAAGTGTTGATGCAGCGCCTCGAACCCGACACCGGCCTCGTCGAAGTCGCCGACAACATCGTGTTCAATGTGATGGACCAGGAACGCATGCAGCTCGATGACGACAAGTCGGTGTTCGAAAACATCGGCGACGGCAACGAGATGATCCCGTTCGGCGGACGGCACATCTCCGCCCGCGCCTACTTGAAAAACTATCTGTTCAGCGAAGACCGTCTGATCTCGCGGGTGTCACACTTGAGCGGTGGCGAGCGTTCGCGTTTGTTATTGGCCAAGATGTTGCTGCGCGGTGGTAACGTGTTGATTCTCGACGAACCAACCAACGACCTCGATCTGGCGACGCTGCGGGTGTTGGAAGATGCGCTGGAAACATTCCGCGGCGTACTCCTTGTCGTCTCTCACGATCGGCGTTTTCTGGATCGCGTGTCGACGCATACGATCGCGTTCGACGGGGATGGTGCAGCCGATCTCGCGGTGGGTAATTATTCCTACTGGCTTGATACGCGCAAACCAACCAAACCGGCGAAGCCGAGTAAAGCCACCGGTAGTTCGGCGGGCGCGACGGCGGAAGCCACTGCGCCGGTTAAAGCCGAACAGGTCGAACCGGCCAAAGTAAAGCGCATGCCGCTCAGCCGGGACGAGCAAAAGGAGCTGGCGCGTTCGGAGAAGCAGATTGAAAAACTCGAAACCGAGATCGCCGCGATCTCAGCGCTGTTTGCCGACGCGGACTGGACGAGCGCCAACCCGGACGAACTTGGTCCGAAATCCAAAGAGCAACAAGCGCTCCAAACGCAATTGGACGAGGTTTACGCTCGCTGGGAAGCGCTCTCCGAACGCGCGTAATACAAGTCCAAGACTTGCCCGAATGGAACGAAGATCAAAGTGGGAGGCCGGCACCGCCCGGGCGACTATCCGCGATGCACGCGATCCGGACACCCATCTGGCGTTTGTTGATGGCGTTCTGCGAATGGCTCGGCGTTCATAAATTCAACATTTACAGAGACTCGTTCACACCGCTTCAAACAACCCGAACCGGGAAGTTCACGCTGTTGGCAATGAAGCAATGATTGTGGGCCTTCTCGTGGACCGCGGCAATCTCCTCCGCGTCCGGAATCTTGTCGCCGCCGAACGCGATCTTGGGGTGGAGTTCGACCTTGAGAATCGCCATGCGGCCTTCGTCGTTTTTGCCGAGCGTGCCGACCGCATCGCCGGCGTAGCGTTCGACCACCCACCGTTTCTTCGCGGCGATGGCGAGAAAGGTGAGCATATGGCAACTGGCGATGGCGCCGACCAAAGCCTGCTCAGGATCGAGCGCGTCGGCGTGGCCGAGGTAACCGGGTGCGGCGGAGGCGCGGATGTCGGGCGTGCCGTCATCGAAAGACCAGACGTGTTCGCGGGGATAGGTGTCATAGGTAAACGCGTGTTCGCCACGGGACCAGAAAAGGGAAAGACGGTGTTCGGACATGCGTCAAGCCAAGCATGACAGAACGTGGTCTTGCAATGCAGTTCGAACGGACCGCGCGGGCTTGAATGTGGTTCGTCCAAAGGGTACAATCACGCTTAGCGGGACTCTTTGTTCGTTCGCCGCCGAAGCCCTCAATCCTTCTTCGCTGACTCCATAAAAAAAGCCCCGGGTAAACCCGGGGCTTTCTTCGATCGAACCACAAGCTTAGGCGGCCGTGCTGCAGGTCGCTTTTTTGTCGATGATTTTGCAAATCTTGTAGAGCAGGGCGTTACTGTACTCGTTCTCGGGGATCGACTCGCCGTTCTTCAGGCGCACCGCGGTTTCGTAGGTGTCGACCACACTGAGAATTGCGATGATAAATCCGGGAAGGACACAAAGGATCGACCCGATGATGGTCATGACCAAAGTCATAATCCATTTGGAGGTTTGACCGTTCATGATGTGGCCGACACCAAAAACGAATAAAGAGACAATGGCGGCGACGACGGGATTGGCGTCGGGTTTGGAGATCATGTTCATGAGTGGTTCCTTGCGCAGTGAGGTTATTGCAGTGAGGTTGCCTTCTATTGCAGGTGAGCTGCTGTGTTGCAGTGATCTCACCTATTTACGGGCCGGACTAACGAAAATTGTTGCTCTCTTCAAGAAAAGCCACCGAACTCTTCAACTTTTTGAAGGAAACTCTGTGGAACCACGTTACATTACCAGATGCTCCTCGAACTTCATCTGACCCTTGCATTGGTCCTCCCCCGCAGCTGGTTTGCGCTGTTCCACGTTGCCACCGCCTGCGCCTCCGTCTTCGCGTTTTACCTGATGGTGAAAACACTGACCGCGCAATGGTGTATGGGACGGTGTGGGGGACGGACCGGGCGACGACTCCGCAGTGATGTTGACCGGCTGCTGCCGCTATCCCAGAAGCTGGTGTGGACCGGCGTGATTGTTCTCCTGCTCAGCCTGCTTTCCGGCCTGGCGAACTATCTCGTCGCCAGCACCGCGGCCATGCAAACCGCAAATTTGAGTCCGCAGTTGATGATGCAACATTCGCGTGAAGCCCTCGCCCCGATCTTCGGCAGCGTCAGCACCCTGTTCGGTTGCCTGGTCGTTCGCATCCATGTCCTGTGGAAATTGAAATTGGAGCAATGATGATCTTTCCAACGATGAAGTAGCGAACGATGTCGAGTTCGACGTGGCAGCCCTAGGACGCAGTGTCTAACAGTTTTTAAATTGCCGAACCCAAGTAAGACGGATATTGCCGCATCAAGAGAGGTTAGAAATTTTGGCAACGTTAGAAAATCAACTCCTGGCGGCATGATATCCCTCGGAATGGAGATGAGAATCAATTCAACCT